>Ga0116216_10001353_pt1 | contig 17151 bp, 19 predicted proteins | sample Sb_taG_11_FD_89696 | JGI IMG/M metagenome (GOLD analysis project Ga0116216, IMG submission 89696) | Peat soil microbial communities from Weissenstadt, Germany - Sb_50d_3_AS metaG | ecosystem: Environmental > Terrestrial > Soil > Wetlands > Peat | place: Germany: Weissenstadt | collected 2010-09-21
GAGAGAGTTGGCGCTGATTGTTCTGGGCCAGACACGCAATCCACACCTGACGCTGGCTCTCGTGGTCTGGCTTTCTGGGTTGACGGGCATCGCCGCGATCCACGTCGTGACCACCGTGTGTTCGCGTCGCCGCCCGCGCTTTGTCCAGAAGGCTACCCAGTCGATCACCGATCCGCTGCGCACGCTACTTTACGGCCATGAAATCTCTGCGCAGCGCTACTTACCTGCGGACATCTCGCCTTACTTCTGGGTGAACGGTCGCCCGCCAAAAGAAGAAAGTTATTTGGCAATGGCACGCGACCAATTCGCAAACTACCACCTGAAAGTCAGCGGATTGGTTGATAAGCCCCTGTGCCTGACGCTAGCTGACCTGCGCGCCATGCCGAAACAAACTCAAATTACAAAGCATTGCTGCATCCAGGGCTGGTCAGGTATTGCGGAGTGGGGCGGCGTATCTCTGCATCACATCGTCGGACTTTGCCATCCGCTTCCCACCGCCCGCTACATCGTTTTCTACGCGTTCGACAACAAATCCACATCGGAGCCACACGCTCAAGGACCGGGGTACTTCTATGGCACGATTCGCTTGGAGCTGGCGGAAGATCCGCAGACCATTCTTGCCTACGAAATGAACGGCCAGCCGCTACCGATTTTGCACGGAGCACCGCTCCGACTTCGAGTCGAAACGCAGCTTGGATTCACGATGGTGAAGTACATCCGCGCAATTGAGTTCATCGAGTGTTACAAAGCCATCGGCCTGGGCCAAGGCGGCTGGCGAGAGGATTACCAGTATTTCAGCCAGGAGGCGGGGATCTGATCCACGCGATTTGGTTCTACTCAAGTAACACCAGGAAAAGTGTCTGCAAATGCCAGAAGGCCCCGTTCGCAACTCATAATCGCTGCCTCGGGATTGCGCCCGAGTCACGGGCAACTCTGACATAACGCGATTAGGTAAGGGTTGCCGACAAATCGTCCTCAACGATCGTTTTCAACGGATCGTAAAAGCTGTGATGGGGCTGACAAGCGAGGGCCGGCGCTATAATCCTCCGCATATGTGGCCAGCCGCTTCGACCCCAGCCGTGGAGATCAACGGTCAACCAGATCACCACCTCTAACCCGCCGAGTTACACTCCCAATCAGGCCATTTTTTTCGTCTAGCTGTCGCGACTCCGGTAATAGCTCAGCTTCGGCAAAAGTGGATGTGTTTCTCGGCCTATTCCGGCAAGATGCTTCCGGCAAAGATGTTTTCGGCGTAAGAGTAAGGGTCGAAGGTTGTAACGCCACGAGCGGCCAAATACCAATCCAGATTAGTGTTCTGACGAAACTATGAGGGGCATGGGTTGGCACTGCGGACGAGGCTCCGAAGTCAGCGTATCGGAGCTGGTTTGCAATATGAAAGTGCACTCGGCCTCCGATAGAAGCTGCTGATACCGCCCGTGCCTAACAGCCTTCGAAGGCTCGCGCGATCTCGTCTCGAACTGGGGGCGTGAGCGGCTCTACGGCTCCATTCGTCACGATAGTGATGCCCTCGCTCGACGGACGCACCTCACCAATTACCACAACCGGAACGCCTGTGGCCTCAATGGCCGTCAGGACCGAGTCCGCTCTGTCTGGCGCTACGGCGATCAGCAACGCGCCCGACGCAATCAGTTTCAGCGGATCGAGCGCCAGCGCACTGCAGATCGTGTCCGTTTCGGGAAACACGGGAATGTGCTCGCGAATGACCCGAAGCCCGAGACCGGCGGGCGCCACCAGCTCGAAGAGCCCCATCGCGAGCCCGCTTTCCGTCGGATCGTGCATCGCGTGCACGACTTCGCCGACATTGGAAGCCGCTAGAGCCGCACTCACGACACTGATGCCGGGCTCAATCAGGAAACGAGCGGCCCGCGCCAGAAAATCGGCATCAACCCGTCCCCGCAGCCGTTCGGACTTCTCTCGTGCGAGGATCGCGGTGCCCTCGATGGCCACACCGCGTGTCAATAGGATCAGATCGCCGATGGCGATGCGAGTCTTCCGCACAAGGCGAGTCGGTGCGACCTCGCCGAGCATCTGACCGACCAGAATCGGGCGGTCGAGGCCTTGGGTGATTTCCGTGTGCCCGCCGCCGAGCGTGACGCCCAGTTCCTCGCACGTGGTCTGCACATCGGCCATGATCGTCTCGGCCAGTTCGGGCGTCGTGCGGCTCTCCGGAAGGAGCATGACGACGAAAAACCACAATGGGCGTGCGCCCAGGACGGCAACGTCGTTCGCGTTGACGTGAACAGCGTAACGCCCGATGTTATCAGTGGCAAAGGTGATGGGATCTGTCGTGACGACCAGATAGCGATCACCTGCGTCGATGACGGCCGCGTCCTCGCCAATCTGAGGTCCAATGAGCAGGCGCGGATCATGCTTTGGCAGATGCCTAAGCAACGATCGCAAATGCTCAAGCGGAAGTTTGCCGACTGGCAGAACCTTCTTCGGTTGGCCGCGTCTCATGCGCTCACGCTCGTATCCTCCCCGCAAGCCGGACGCCCTTCGACAACGTCACCTCCGAACCTCCCGCTCGCCGTCTGGACCGGCATTGTCTTGAGCTGCTCTTCCGGGGGAGGCCGGGGAGGGAAGGGCGCAGACTGAGGAGAACATCGTTCAATCTCACATGCGCCCGACACAGAGCGGGAAACGCATGTCCCAGGGACTGCACGGTGTGCGGCAAGCATTTGTCGCCACTCATCCACGGTAAGAGCCGTATGCGTATTAATCCTCTTCTCAATCGCCAGCCGGACTCCGTACTCACCGGGGCGCACGGCTTGATCGCAACAATTCTCGAACCAAATACTGAAAATCGGGGGGCAGTTTGCAGTCAATCGAGACGCTCTTGCCCGAGCGCGGGTGGACAAACTCAAGATGAGCGGCATGAAGAGCAACGCGAGCAATCAGCTGCTCCGACGATTCCACCCGGTGGTATTTTCTATCGCCGATAACCGGGTGGCCCATCGCCGAAAATTGCGCTCGGATCTGATTCTGCAATCCTGTCACCAGCTCAACCCGGACGAGCGAAGCATCCGCAAAAAGGCGTTCGACGGAATATCGAAGTTCGGCACGAGCCGCTTGGGGATCTCGCGCCGTCCGCAGCTGTTGATACATTCCTTCACGTCGAAAATAGTGCACGAGCGTCCCTACCTCAACCCCGAGACGGCCGCGCAGTACCGCGAGGTACCGCCTTACGGGAGTATGGTCGAGAAACTGCCGCACCAGCGCATCTCGATCCGGACCGGTCTTTGCAAATAGTAGTGTTCCGGAGGCAAAACGATCGATGCGATGCACGACTAAAGCTCGTTGTCTCTTCAGCTTGAGTCTTGCGACGAGCAGAGACAAAGCGGACGGAGTATCGGAGCCCTTGATCGGCACAGCCAAAAGTCCGGCCGGTTTGTCGAGGACGACTACGGCATCGTCTTCGTAAAGCACGGAAAGCTCCCGGGAGAGACGAGGCCGGCGCCGATCTTCGTGGGCCGAAACCCGATCCGGCTTTCCGCTACGGTTGCGAGCCTTTCGCGGAAGTTTCTTCATTGAGTGGGTGCCTGATGATCAGGCCATTATCAAGCCATTCCGCTGACATCGCAAACACGAAGATCGCGTCAGAGTTGCCCGTGATTCGGGTGCAATCCTCATCTCGATCGCCAGCCGGCCCCCCGTACTCATCGGCGTCGCACGGCTTGATCGTGACAGTTGTCGAACCAAATAACGAAAATGGCGGGGCAGTTTGCAGTCAATCCGAGAGGGTCAATGATTGCGCGACAACTACTCCAAAGGAAATAGGCTTGAAGATCAGAGCACTGAAAGAAATTCCTTCCACGGGGTCGCGACCAGCGTTTCCGTCATCGAATGCCCATAGGCACGGATAATCATTGCGGCCTTTTCAATCTGCTTTGGATCATCTGCTTCGACGAAGTCCACGACATCGAAACGCCCTAAAGTTGCGAAGCTGCCCTTCCAAGTAATATCCGGACATTGCGTCCTGATCTTCGCCGACACCGCGGCAGCCAAGTCCTTAAACTTTTTCGGTTCCGCGAAGGCCTCTCGGGAGAAGTACTCAGAATGATATAGGTAGTCACAGAACACCTCCTTTACTCGACAGTTATCCGAGCCAGCCGGATGCAATAAAGAGCCGATCAGGGGATAAATGCCAGCGCAAAAGAGCAATCCCACCACGACCAACACAACCTTCAGCGCCCGTTCTCGACGCATAGTACATCCTCCATTCGTGCCCACCGACAACATGATAGCCGAACAGCTATTGCAGCTTCGCGCACTCCGTCTTGGCTTGTTTCAGGGTGGGAATGGGGATGTCGGGGTCGGCGTCTTTCCACTCAAAGGTAACGAATGAGCACGATTGACAGATGTTTTCGTCAGCGACAAATTTCCGCCTCTCGTTTCCGGCTGCGATTGAAAAACATCCCCGACGTAAGGAGTTGGAACAAATCTTCCGGCGTGACTTGACTTCTGTGGCCATTGGACTATGGTGGAAGTAGAAGACCTCTACCTACCAAACAGCGGGCAAGCCCTCAGTATACGTTCCTTCTATTCGGAGGTCGTTATGACCACGGCGTTTCCCCCATGCCAGAACCGTACCGATTGGAAATCTCTGTACGCGGCCGCCATTCTGGAAACGAACAAAGGGGTTCTCCCGCAGCGAGTCTCAGAAGCTGAAGCAGCCGTGATCGCGAGAAGACGAGAAATCTTTTACGCTCACGGAACCCCCGAAGAAAAAGAAGCCTTGGAAGACGCACTATATGCCCTCCACGCGTTTACAACGGCTTGGCAGCACAGTGAAGCTGCGTGATTCCGTATCCGGATCATCGTCGGCACACCGGAATCACGCAAATACCTGATTTTTGGGTGGCTGCGACTTCTGGTCAAAAAGGGCTGCGCCACAGAACCGCAAATGACGAGCGTCGCTATTGCAGCATCGCGTACTCGGCTTTGGCTTGCTTCAGGATAGGAATGTCAGGGTCGGCGTCTTTCCAGAGGGTGAGGAAATCTTTGTAGGCGGCGAGGGCGCGGGTGCGGGCGGCATCGGCATCCGCTCCCTGCGAGGTTCTTGACTGCAACGCATTGGCACGGGCCACGCCCAGATGCGCCAACGCTCCCGTCCAGCAGTTCTGGACAATGCCGCTGTGGTCGAGAAGCTTCTGAAACTCGGCGGCGGCAGCACTGCCTTGTCCGGCTGCCAAGTATGCCTCTCCGCGTACGTACACGTGATAGAGGCAGGAATCGCCAGTACCTAAGTCGATGGGAGTAGCAGTTTGTAGGGCCGCCACGGCGGCAGCCGAATCCTTTCTGTCCAGCGCGAGTTGTGCCTGAATCGCAGGCAGCCAAACCGACTGCGTCAGGGAATGCAGTGGGAAGCGTTTTCCTAAGTCTTGCGCTAACCATTCGGCTCGGGCCGTTTCGCCATTCATCGCCAAGGCAAGCGCGGCTTCGGTCTCGACACCCCGACTCGCGGGAGCCAACTTCAAAGCCTCTGCCGCTGTCTGCCGGGCTTGCGCCGTATTGCCGAAGGCAGCTTCTTGCACAGCAGCATCGGCCAGATGGCCCGCCCCAGTTTCTTTGTTGTCCGTTCGCACGGCGGAGTCGGCAGCCCGTTTGGTCAGTTCACGCGCCTTGCCAAGATGACCAGCGTAAGACTCGGTGCCGGATGCGATGCCAAGTCCAATGTCCTCATATTCGGGCTTGCCTGCGAACCACTTTAGCTGTTCTGCCATAGCGGCCGAGTCCGCGGCGAGAAACGAAAGCGCGTAGAGAACCCCGTGGAGACCTTGATCGTCCGCTTCCCGCGCCTGCGCCTCGTGGATGGCCTGCCTTGCTTCGTCGAAGCGTTGCGAGGCAAGGGCGAGACCAGCAAGAAACGCGTAACTTTCTCCATCAGGTCTCAGTCTCACACCTTCCTTGGTCATCGCTATGGCCTTTTCGTAGTGCCCCTGAGCGGCGTACAGTAAGCCCAAATTGCCTCGAGCCCCCAAATTTTCGTCCCGCGGATAGGTCTCAATCTCTTCCTGATATGTTTTGGCTGCTTTATCCATTTCACCGGTGACACCCATATAGTACTCGGCGGCGATCTCCAGCCTTTCCATCTCGCTCGCGTGTTCCCGCAACTGGAATGCTTTGGTGAAGTACTCGTTGGCCCGGCCTTCCTCACCGAGATTGCCGTAGTCGATACCCACCGCCCTGTATCCCAAGGCGAAATTCGGATCCAGCTCGATGGCACGTTGGTCGTATGGCAAAGATGCGGCAGCGCCTCTCTCGTACGCCTTCGAGCCTAGGCTGTAAGCTTTTAGAGCTTCGAGCGAGGGCGTGGTGGCCTGTTCGAGCGGCACATCGAACTTCTGCACCGTGGCTAGCGATTCGCCCAACTCGGTGCGCAGCTTCGATGCCGCCTCGCCCAGCGCGTCCAGCACCTTCTCTTTGGACAGCGCCGTCACCTGCTTCTCGGCCAGCGGGTCACCACTTTGGCAATTCACCGCATTCAACCCCAGCACATATTGGTTGCCCAGACTGGCAATCGACCCGGCAATATAAGCCTTGCTGCCCGCCCGCTCGCAAAGCTCGCGGGTGACTTCGGGCGTGAGTTCGTGTCGGCGGGACGCGTCATCAATTTCAAGGTCTTCGCAACTTGGCTGTCGGAAAGCATATTCAGGAACGGCGACTGGTTTAGGGCGACGCTGAGCGCCGTCTTCAGTGTGTCGTCGAACACCGGATCGCCCGTGCTGTTGGCAAAATCGGCGATTACGATGGTGTCCTTTTCGGTCAGGGGGTGCGCGGTCTGACGCTTGCCGAAGTAGAACGCTCCCGCGATTGCAGCGACGACAAGGACTACGGCGGTGGGAACAAGAATCTTCCAGAGTTTCCTGCCCGCGACGGGAACTTCACCCACTTTCACAACGCTCGATGACGAAGATGGAGCAAGTGCAGGCGAGGAAGCGGATGCTGGTGACGGAGGGGGGGCGACCTGAGAGCCGCTTTCGTGCGCCACCTCCACTGTGCCGGGCCTCCCCGCTATGGCTCGTCCTATCTCGGTATCCCGCTTTAGCCGCTGCAACTCGGAACGCAGCTCGGAGGCGTGCTGATAACGTAGTTCGCGATCTTTCTCCAGTGCCCGGTTGATTATCCGTTCTAGTTCGGCGGGTACGTCGTGATTCAGTCGCACCATGGCCACCGGGGCACGGTTCACGATGGCTTCACAGATCATTGCCGAACTTTCTCCGTGAAACGGCAAATCTCCGGTCGCCATCTCGTACAGCACTGAACCAAACGAGAACAGGTCGGTCCGCGCATCCAACTCTCTCGCCCGCACCTGCTCCGGGGACATATATGCCACCGTTCCCACCATAGTGCCCGGACTGCTCAGGTGCTCCGCGTCCACCGAACCCGTCTGCGTGTTAAGAGACCCAATTTTGCTTGAGGAACTGCCTGCCAGACTGACCTTCGCCAGCCCAAAGTCCAGAATCTTGGCATGTCCGCGCTTGGTGACAAAGATGTTGGCAGGCTTGATGTCGCGGTGGACGATGCCTTCTGCGTGTGCTGCGTCAAGCGCGTCCACGATCTCGATGTCCAGCGACAGAATCAACTCGGTTTCCATTGGACGCCCCGCGATGCGGTGCTTCAGAGTCAGCCCATCCAGAAACTCCATGGCGATGAACGCTTCACCGTGCTGGTCGTCTATTTCGTAGATCGTGCAGATGTTGGCGTGATTCAGTGCAGAGGCAGCTTTGGCCTCCCGCTGGAAGCGGCTAAGAGCCTGCGGGTCTTTGGCTACATCGTCAGGCAGGAACTTGAGAGCCACAAAGCGACCGAGTTTGACATCCTCAGCCTTGTACACCACACCCATCCCGCCGCCGCCGAGCTTTTCGACGATCCGGTAGTGCGAGATGGTTTGGCCGATCATGGGTGGGAACTTAGGGTGCAATGTTACGGAGGTGAGGAAGGCGAGTCAACGAGGACGGCACAGCGATGGACGCAGGAAATGGCAAATCGGGCGATTTCAGGCTTCCCCAGCCCTTGCCCGTCCGGTGGTTCGGAAGGGGTGCGCCGGAGGAGCTACAACTGGCTTCTTATCAACGCCGAAATTTTGAGTTTTCGACTAGCCTGCATCTATACCTTTTGAGGCTGAACCGAAAGTACTCGACAGAATCTATTTCGATGCCCAGTCGATGAGCAATATGGCGATGTGCCAGAGGCTTGGCAGATTCGAGAGATTGCTTTGCGGCCCCAGATCAGTCCCGCAGACTAAACCCGTTTGATTGTCGCGAACCAAGCCGGTGCGCCGTCGTCATCGTGGTATCTCGTCTGAATCCTGTCCGGTTTGATTGCGGCGACATCCCATCCATTGCGGGGGTTGAACGCCGCTCTTAGCTCTTCCTGACTGATGGGGTGCGGGCCAGTATTGGGACCTTCATCACTGAAGCACAACACATACAGAGTTCCATCGTGCTCGGTCAACGACCCCTGCTGCCAACCACCATGGCGACCTACACGGAAGCGATGAACGAGTTTACCAAGAACGCCAATGCGTTCATTGAACAGCTGCCGCTTCTGAACAAGGCTCGGAATGCGTACGAGCAAGCGATGAGAGCCAACGCGGAACTACGGAAGCTCTTAGACACCGGCGAGGAGAACCTGCGAGCTCTCATGACCCGCTTGGAGCAGATAGTTAGTCCTGCTTCGGAGAAGCGAAGACCCGAAGGCGAACCAAGCCAAACTTGTGATGCAAGGCTTTCTGGGGAAACCGCGTGTTTCCCCAGCCCGCTCTTTGTGTTTGACACACAGCCACTGGCGAAGCCGCCGGTAAGAAAGAACGGAAAAGCCGGCTCGCGGAAAGCCGGCTTTTTTGTTTGCGGCTTACGCAGGGTGTGGTTGCGCTTCAGTTATCGAACCTGGGGCTCTGTAGCGGAGCCGATCTTGGTTCCGATCACCTCGCCTGACACTACCAACTCGACACGTCGATTCTGCTGACGGCCTTCCGCTGTGCTATTTGACGCAATGGGTTGGGTTTTGCCCAAGCCCTTTGCTGTCATCGAGGACTCTGGGACTCCTTGCTGCGCAAGGTAGCTCCGGACCGCCTCGGCCCGCCTCTCCGAGAGACCCTGGTTATATTCATCGCTACCAACGCTGTCGGTGTTGCCCTCGATTCCAAGTGTGAGCGCTGGATAGGCGAGCACGATGCCGCTGATCTTGGCCAGCTTCTCGCGCGCCAGCGGGCGAAGTGTGTACTTCGCGGTGTCGAAGAGAACGTCAGACATGTTGACGACCAAGCCGCGCGCCGTGTCGCGAGTCTCGAGGATGGCGTTGAGTTGTTGCAGCAGGCGGGCGCGGAGTTCCTCGCGTTCACTTTCCGCTTGCTGGAGTTTTTGCTCCGATGCTGCAGCGGCAGCTGCGGCTGCAGCGCGATTGCGCTCCGCTTCGGCTTCGGCGGTCTGTTGCTGCTGGAGGGCAGCGGCTTGGGCTTCGCGCCTCTGACGCTCGGCTTCGTCACGTGCGCGAACTGCTTCGGCGGTTTCAGCCTCGGCGCTGCTTGTCTGAGCCTTGGCGTTGGCTTCGCGATTCGCTGCCGCCCTGGCTTCGGCATCAACGCGCTCTGCTTCTATGCGCTTGACCGAAATCTCGCGGGCGTCTTCTGCCGTTTGTACAGCTTCGCGTGACACCGAAATAAATGACTTCTTGTCGATGTGCTTGCTAACGGCATATTTGTCAGCCTGATCCATCAGGCGGACAGCATGCTGATAGCTGTCGCTGGCGTACTTCTCGGCTCCCTCAGATTGAGCGATGCGCACCGCATTGCGCGCCTCAAAGAATTCTAACGGCAACTTGGCATTCATGACGACCGGGTCGAATTTGTAGCCTGTTGGGATGTAGCCACCCCGTTCGAGAAGCTCATATTTGGCATTCACCGCCTGGGTAGTTCCCACCGTATCCTCGCGAATGACGTTCTCGAGCACCACCACGTTGCTGGGACGCCGCACGGCATAATAAGGCTCCGCGGTGACTATCAATGCGAATGCCTGAAGGTCCGTGGTGACATCCAGCTTGCTGCTCTTGCCACTCACCAGTACTTCACCCAGGTTCACTGACCGACCCTCGGGCGTAATCGCCCACATGACGTAGGTCAGGTACTCATTGCCGAAGGTCGTGGGTTTCTCCAGTTCGTGAAATTCAACTTCAATTGCGATATACCCCTTCTTGCTTTTGACTCTGGCTTGGGCGTGGGCTGCGGGCATCAGTTCCGTGCCTTTGAACCCCAGGGTCGTAGCTCCCCCACGGTTCCGATAATTCACTGCCTGCACTGTCCGACTGACTACAGTCACCCGGAACGTGGGCGTCTGATTCATGGGCTCGACGGCCATTGTTGTTTGGGTCTGCTGAGTAGCGGCAGTTGAATTGGTTTGCGACTGCGACGGAGGGGGCATGGCCAACGCGGAAGCCCCCAGAGCCATAAGGGATGCCAAGAAGATTCTTATGATCTTCATAATCACACTCTCCTTTGGATGGATTCTTCATTACCATGCTCAAAGTTGACGATTCAAAATACTGGTCAAAATTGATCAAGCCGGCTTCTGGCTGCGCGTCCGCCCGCCTGAGAAGTGGAGTCAGGTCGGCGCAGGCTCAGGGAGCAAGCGGAGAAGAACCGCCGGTCAAAGCGGCAGTACGAGATGCACGCTGGTGGACGAGTCTTTCTGGTGATGCGAAGAACACATTCCTAGACGGATACACCGATGCCATGAGCCGCGTCAGCAACAGGCTATTTACCGAGTGCGCAGATAAAATGAAAAAAATGGAAATGTGGTAGTGGAATGTCAGGAATTGGTAGAGTCTCGATAGTCACCTCGCCGGGACCCACTCGGCGTTACCGCTGTCAGGGTCGGGGATTTAACTACGACAGCCCAATAATGTACGCAGTAGAGAACAGAGTTGGGTGGGCATTTTGGCTTCTGAAACAGTCATTTTACCCTTTCGACTATGGAGACAGGCTGGCATTCGCCTCGATGACCACGCGGGAGCCAGCAGTCGGGCGTCAGGCGGCAGTCCTGATTCAGCAACTTTCTCTGCTGATGCCACCAAAAGTGCTTCGCGTTCATGGCCGCATCATCAGGCTTCGTTCCAGCTTCGTACTCGCCCGAGAAGTCGAACCGCCACGTGCCCTGCCAATCCTCCATGGGCATGTTGATCGACCGCAGCGCGTCACGCACTTGGTCGAGCCAGATTTCGTATGCGTCAGCCATTCCCACTCATTGTACAGCCGCAGGCGCTAACGACGTATCATGGCATCCGACCATTGCGTCACGGAGTCCCCAACATGACCTTGGACGATTTTCGTCAATCGCTCACCGCGACCGAGCCGCCAGCCGGACTCACGCTCGCCCTCGCCGGATTATGGTGGGATGCAAAGGGCAATTGGACGCGAGCACACGACTCCGCCCAACAGGACGAGGGCAGGGATGGCTCGTGGGTCGATGCGTACCTGCATCGCAAGGAAGCCGATGAGGGCAACGCGGCATATTGGTACAGTCGGGCGGGCAAGCCCGTTTGCAAAGAACCGCTCGATGCGGAATGGCTCAGCATTGTGAAAGGATTGCTGGGGTAGATCGACCCGACCCCTCTTGCGACGCGGAAGTCTCCGAGGCGGTCAACCTCGGCGTCCGTCACTCGTCACCAACGTGGGGGAGCCCACGCAACATGCTTCGTCCGACCCAGCATCGCGCTCCAACAGTGCAACAGTCCTATTTTTCCCCGTGCAATTGCTGCGCGAGGTAAGTGCCGACACCCATTTCCTTGATGGAATGAAGCTGAGCGTCCAAGAAATCCGCGTGCCCTTCTTCGTCCTTGAGCATGCGCTGAAATAACTCGCCTGATCCGTTGTCCCCAGCTTCGGCACAGATGCTCATAGCGGAGTTGTATTGGTGTACGGCGTCTTCCTCGTCCTTGAGGTCGCCTTCGAGTTGCTGTTGCACATTCGCGCCAATCTTGGGAGTCAGAGCGACATCCACCTTTGGCGTGGCATCCAAGAACACGATGCGTTCGATGAGTCCCTCGGCGTGACCCATTTCCTCGATTGCCCGCCTCTTCAGGTAGTCGCCTATCCGCACGTATCCCCAGTTTTGGCAGGTCTCTGATTGAACCATGTACTGAACGATTGCGGTCAATTCAGAAGCGAGAGCTGCGTTCAATTGCTCGATCACCTTTTCGTTGCCGTGCATAGTTTTGCCCTCCGTCGTCCCCATTTTGCGACCTTGGACAGCAGGGACGATGTGACCCAGCGCACAGGGACGTGGGAGTCGGGCAATCGGCGATCACGAGAGCAGGCCGGAGGTAAACTTAGCGCGTTATGCGCAAGCGCCTAATCACGCCGATTTCGCAGGATGCTCCGCCCCACGACGAAGGCTGACTGGACCTCGACGATGCAGCCGTGGTCGAGGTCACATCGGAAGAGAAGAAATATCCGGTCGAGTCTGCACTGGTCTCGGGAGAAATGCGCGGCTGCCTTATTGCGGCCTTGCAAGTAGAGTCGGTTCGCTTCACTGATTTGCGCGATTTCCTCTCGCAACTTTGCGATGCGTTCTTTGACGGGATTCTGCATGAGGATAGGCTAGCACCGCAAACCCGGTGGATCGCAGTCGCAAGGCTAAGTTTTCAATCATTGACCGGGGTCGCGAGTGCAAGCGCCCGGTTGCGACATCTAAGAGTTCTGGACGCAAATGATGCCCAAGGAGTTCCGTATGATCACCCGAATCTGGCATGGCGCAACCCCCGAATCCAAAAGCGACGAGTACCTGACTCTGATGCGAACGGTCGCCATCCCCGATTACCGCTCGACTCCCGGCAACAAGGGAGCCTACGCGCTGCGCCGCATGGAGGGCGATGCCGCGCATTTTTTGATGGTCACGTTCTGGGAGTCCGAGGACGCGATCCGCGCCTTTGCCGGAGACGACATCAGCGTGGCGAAATATTACGATTTCGACAAGGATTTCCTGCTCGAACTGGAGCCGTGCTGCACGCACTACGAGATGTACGACAAGTAATCCCTACCCTTGTGCGCGAGGGGTAGAAGCTCCATGTACTCATCCGCGCCTACGACCGTCAAAACGATCCGCACCGGGAACGGGAATCGCCGCCGCGTAGGATCACGCACGATATTCGGGGCGGAAAGCTGATATCTCTTCCCGCGAGTTCTGAGTTCGCAGCCTCCTGCCGCAAGGACGTTCTTCACCCACTCCGATTGGCTGCCGTACGTGAGCGCAATGATGAAGTCGTTCGATGCTCGAAAGACGTTTATGGGTGTACGGTAGACCCTGCCGGACTTTCGTCCGACGTGGGTCAGGATGCCGAAGCCGGGAAGCCAGCCTGCGAACAACCCGGTGATCCGGTTCGTGACGACGATGTTGATCTTCGCCAGCCATCGCTTGCGGAACCGCATCATGAGCACGCCCGTGGCGGCGATGGCGATGATTATGATGGCTGCGGCATTCATGGCTTGATGAAATCAGATGCGCTTGCGTTTATTCCGAGATGGCGAACGCCGTGCCGTGTCGGCGGTCACAAATTTGTGAGCCACGGCGAGCAAGTCCCGCAGGACATCTGGCGTGACGCGGGACAGACGAACCAGTACGGCGCTGTAGTTGAGATAGTGGTCGGTCACGTAGTAAACATCGGGAGCCGCTGCGAGCAGTTCGGCACGGTCGTCTAAACTGACGCGAACGGCAAGCGAACCCGGCTCAGCCGAACGATGAGTAGGCAGGCACGCCAGCAATTTTCCGCGAATCTTGAGCGCGGGTGCGCCGTATGCCGTGCTCTCCTCCACGCCGGGCAACGCCAAGCCGATCTTCCGCACCGTGTCGAAGTTGATTGCGGCTCGTGGCATACAGAGAGCGCGAACATCCGCAAGAAGATAATAGCTCGAACTGCTATTGCAGTTTCGCGTACTCGGTTTTCGCTTCTTTCAGGATGGGGATGTCGGGGTCGGCGTCTTTCCAAAGCGTGAGGAAATCTTTGTATGCGGCATGGGCCTTGTCCTTGTCGCCCGCGAGTATGTAAGCACGTCCAAGTTGCAGATGCGCCAACGCGCCGAGGGGGTAATTTCCCACCACCGCCCGATGATCTGTGAATTTCTGAAATTCAGCAGCCGCTTCGCTTCCATGGTTCAGTCGCAGATATGCCATTCCACGTATGTAGATCGGCACCATGGGTCCGTTCCCGCTCAGTTCAAAAGCAGGCGTACCCCGCAGGTATTCGACTGCTTTCGCTGGATTGTTGCGGATGATTTCGATTGACGCCCGCGCAGTGGGAAGCCAATAGTGATTCAGCAGAGTGTCCACGGGAGAATTCCGGGCGAGTTCGGAGACCATTTCTTCCGCTTGACCTGAATCACCCGCACGCGCCAGCACGACGGTGGCTTGCATCCTCAGGTCCCGCGAACTGACCAGCGACAAAGCCGACGCGGATTGCCTGCGGGCACCCCGAGCATCGCCGATTTCGGCTTCCCACAGCGCGGCGTTCATTCCCCAAAGGGCCGCTCTTTCTCTTGCGCCTCTCTGTAAGGCCGCATCTATCGCCCGTTGCGTGTACTCCCGCGCTTTTGCAATACGCCCGTAATAGGCTTCAGTGTTAGCTTGCAAAGAGAGCATGGAGTCCTCGGCTTCGGGCTTGCCGCTCGCCTGCTCCGACTGGCGTGCCATTTCTGCTGTGTCACCCTCCAGAAACGCCAAACCGTATCGCGCCTCAAGCAGAAATGGATGATCGAGTTTGTGGGTCATCGCTTGTTGGTAGATAGCCTTCGCTTCTCCCCTACGGCCCAGCGCCGCATAGTCACCCATTACGCTGCTGTAACAGGTACCCCTGTTTGGGTCGAGTCGAATACATTCGAGACCTTGGCTCAAGGACTTTTCATAAATGCCAAGCGCAGCGAAAGTAAACGCCCCTGACTCTCGGGGCTTGGCATCCATGGGATAGGATTGGCTCCAAAGCTCGGCCGTCTGGACACCCTTCTCGAACTCCCCAGTGACGAAGTTGTGGTAGAACAGCGTGATGGCGAATTTCTCCCGTTGGGTCACCCGGTCGCTCAACTCGTATGCTCTACGGGTGTATTCCATGGACAGGGCTGTTTCACCTCGATTCTGGTAAACCACCCCCAGATAGCCGTAGGCGACCGCGAATTTCGGATCGAGTTCAACCGCACGCTTTAGGAACGGAATGGCCTCCGTGTCCCCTTTTTCGGCGTAAATCTTCGATCCCGTGGTATACGCCTTCAGCGCCTCCAGCGACAGCGTGGTAGCCTCTGCCAGTGGAACATCAAACTTCTGCACCGTCGCCAGCGATTCGCCCAACTCAGTGCGCAGCTTGGATGCGGCCTTGCCCAGCGCGTCCAGCACCTTTTCCTTGGCCGCCGCCGTCACCTGCTCCTGCGCCAGCGTGTCCCCGTTCTGGCAATTCACCGCCTTCAACCCCAGCACAAATTCGCTGCCCAGACTGCCAATCGATCCAGCAATGTGAGCTTTGCTGCCCGCCCGCTGGCAAAGCTCGCGGGCTACCTCGGGCGTGAGTCTCGTGCCTGCCGGAAGTGTCATCAGTTGTAACGTCTTCGCGACTTCGCTGTCGGAGAGCACATTGAGGAAAGGCGATTGCCGCAGGGAAACGCTTAGCGCCGTCTTCAGCGTGTCGTCGAACACCGCATCGCCCGTGCTGTTGGCAAAATCTGCGAGAACGATGGTGTCTTTGTCGGTCAGTGGCTTGCTTTGACGCGAACGATAGTAAAGAACGCCCGCCACAAACAAGGCGACGGTCAGGATGGGAGCGGCAATCTTCCAAAGCTTAGCAACCCGACCCGCATGAGCCGCTGGCGCGGCCAGCGTGCCTGAGCTTGCCACCGCGCTCCGTCCGCTCTCGCTGTCCCGCTTCAGGCGTTGCAGTTCAGCCCTCATGTCTGAGGCGTGCTGGTAACGGAGATTTCTGTCCTTCTCTAGTGCCCGGTTGATGATGTCGTCGAGCTTGGGCGGTAGGTCGGGATTCAGTCGCACTGGCGCAACGGGTGCTCGGTTCAGAATGCAATCGAATATCACTCCTGTGCTTTCGCCATGAAAAGGCAACGCCCCGGTTGCCATCTCGTAGAGAACCGCGCCAAACGAGAATAGGTCTGTCCGTGCATCCAGTTCCTTGGCACGCACCTGCTCAGGCGACATATAAGCGATGGTTCCGACTGCTTGACCGGGACTAGTCAGGTGCTCTTCCAGCGTCACTGTCGAAGCGGCGGTCGCACCAGCCTCTCCCACATTGCTGACCGTTGGCGTAACCTTTGCCAACCCGAAGTCCAGAACCTTTGCGTGCCCGCGCTTCGTGACGAAGATGTTCGCGGGCTTGATGTCGCGGTGGACGATGCCCGCTGAGTGCGCGGCATCGAGCGCGTCAGAGATTTCGATAGCAAGCGACAGCACCGTCTCGATCTCCATCGGCTTGCCACCGATGCGATGCTTGAGCGTCAGTCCGTCCAGAAACTCCATGACGATGAAAGACCGACCATCTTGCTTTCCGATCTCATGGATCGTGCAGATGTTCGGGTGGTTGAGGGCGGAAGCAGCGCGAGCTTCGCGGCGGAAACGTTCTAACGCTTGCAGGTCTTGGGCGACATCGTCAGGAAGGAATTTGAGCGCGACGAATCGTCCGAGGGAAGTATCCTCAGCCTTGTAGACTACGCCCATGCCGCCGCCGCCCAGCTTCTCGATGATTCGGTAGTGCGAGATGGTCTGTCCGATCATGGGTGGGGCCGGGACTCAGGGTGCAATGTTAGGAGTGCTGCGAACGGGAAGTCAACGAGAGCTTAAAGCATAGCCCTCGCTTGACAAGCTCCTGCGATGAGCGGAGAATGCGGTTCACTCAGAGTGAGTGCCAGCCGTTCGCTCACAGCTACGCAGTGCTCCATATTGAAGCTGTCACCCACCCTTTATTGATCTAGCGTTCTTATCCTTCGTTCTCATCCTTATTCTGCAGTCGAAAACTAGGAGGTATCCTATGGTCGAGCGATGGCGTCAACTCTGGCTGGAAGACAATGGACAGGACATAGCTGAATACGCGGTGATGCTGGCAGTCATTCTCGTGCTCGTGGTTGGGACGATCCGCTTGGTCGGAAGC
>Ga0116216_10001355_pt1 | contig 17143 bp, 14 predicted proteins | sample Sb_taG_11_FD_89696 | JGI IMG/M metagenome (GOLD analysis project Ga0116216, IMG submission 89696) | Peat soil microbial communities from Weissenstadt, Germany - Sb_50d_3_AS metaG | ecosystem: Environmental > Terrestrial > Soil > Wetlands > Peat | place: Germany: Weissenstadt | collected 2010-09-21
GTGGTGGATTCGATCGCGTTCCGCGCGGCCTGGGTCAAGCGTCGGCTCAACACGGAGTCGCGCGACTTGATTCTGATCGAGGTAGTCGGCGATTCGATGGCGCCGACGGTCGAGGATTCGGACTTGATACTGGCCGACCTCGCGGAGCCGCGCTTCAGACAGGACGGGATCTATCTGTTGCGCCATGACGGCGGGCTTACGGTGAAGCGAATCCAGCGGCGTCCGGACGGAAAGTTGCTGGTGCGCAGCGACAATCCGAAATACGAAGCGATGGTAGTGTCCAACGTGAAAATCATCGGCCGAGTGATTTGGATTGGCGGCTGCGTGTGATCGGCGCGGGGGCGGAAGGAATTCCGGTCGCCGACAGGGGTCCTCTAAAAGAATTGGGATTGGTGTAGCCTTTCGATCGCCATGAAGAAGGTGCTGGTGGTTTGTACCGGTAATGTGGATCGCAGTCCGACGGCGGCGATGGTGCTGGCGGAAATGTGCGCACCCATGTGGGTCACATCGGCAGGCACGGAACCGTGGGCGAAGAATCCGGTCAGCCTAGAGCTGGTCGAGGAGGCCGACGTGATTTGCGTCATGGAAGAGGCGCATCGCCGCCATATCCGTGACCGCTTCGGCGAGGTGCACGCTGGAAAAGTGGTGGTGCTCGACGTTCCCGACAACTATGTCTGCTGGGAAGACGAACTCATTCAGCTGCTCAAAGGCAAGCTGCGCACCGCACTGGGACTGACCGATTCGCGACGATAGCGGCCTGAACCTCGCCGCGATCCTGATCGGTCTGCCAAGCGCCGCAATTTCCGTGCTGGGTGCAACGCGCGTGACACCGACCGGCGCGCTTTGCGAAAAACGATCTGAACTTCCTATCTGCCGACCGCGTGACGAACCGTAGTGAGTATATAGATGAAGTCGCGCGGCGATCGCACCTCGCCAAGAAGCGCCACGCGCGACAGCATTTCCATCTCGTCGCCCGAGATGTTGTGGATGCGCCTGAGCTGCTGGTTCTTGTGGAAATCTTCCCAAGCCGACTTCGCGTTCGTCTCGGGCTCAGGTTTGAGGATAGCCTGCGCGCGCGGATTGGCGAGGAAAAATAGTTCCCGCCGATCGAGCCCGAGCACTTCGGCAAGCCGTGTAACGATTTTGTCCGACGGGTGGCGCTTGGCCGATTCGAGGTGGCCGACGTACGGAGTTGAAGTCTTGATGCGACGCGCGACCTCTTCCTGGGTCAGGTCGAGTTGCCGGCGGCGGTCACGAAGTACCTGGCCGAAATTGCGTTCCTTGAAACGTGCCATTGACAGCATCCCCTCGAGCAGTCGTGTGCGACGTGGGATATACCGCGTTCTCAATCAATTGGGTGAGCTTTAATGCTGACGGTTTTTAGCATCGAAACGCGCATGAGGCAAACTCAGCGCTGGAGCCTGCCCGGCTTCGGCTTCCTGAAGGTCGCCGCCCTGCACCAGGGTGGACCATAAATCCTTCGGATCGCTGAAAACCAGGTCGGACTTGGCCGGGACCACGTACCACGCGCCACGCATAACTTCGCTGTAGAGCTGATCGCGCAACCACTGAGCCTTGCCTGAAATGACGCGGAGATCGGCGACCCGCGGGTCCTTCAGGATCGCGGCGATGGCGTCGTGGCCGGTCGCGACGTAAGTGTCGTCGAAAATTCGCGTCGCGGAGCCGGGCGGCGACGACGCGCGAAAGATCACTGACTCCTCGTCAGGTTCCACCGGTCCGCCCAGGTAGATCGTTTCCTGCGTGCGCTTGAGCTGGCGGGCTTGCGGGAAGATATCCCGAACCCGCACTTTGTCCGGACTGTTTATTATGACGCCGGCAAGCAGCGGCGGCTCTGAGGACGGGATCATCAGGATTACGGCGTGCTGAAATGGCGGCTCCCGCAGATCGCGGGTGGCAACCAGAAAGGAGGGCGTCGTCAGGTCCGTGCTATCCGCCTTTTGCGCCGTCGCCAAGGTCGCAATCACCGCCGTGGATACGACCAGGAGGCCCGCTATCACCTGTCCACGGAGCTGGCTGCTGATTCCCCGCATGCAGCAACTACATAGCCGCAACTCGAACCAATGTTCAACGCCGGTTATCGCGCGACTTAGGCCCTGCGCGGTCAGCGTTGTCGAGACTTGGCGATGTTGCGGGTGCCCGCTTTGCGCACCGATCCGACCTCTGTAAGCAAGTCGGGGAGTCCGATCGCCTCGGCGCGAACTTCAAGGTCATACCGAGCCGACCCGGGATGGACGACATAGAGATGCGAGAGTTGGAGATCCTCCAGGGCGATCCGCATCGATCGCGTCATGCGGGGAGCGTCAGCGTATTTGACCTCGACTCCGATGCGCTTGCCGTTCAGGGTTACGAGCAAATCGAGTTCCGCCCCGATTGCGTGCCCCAAAAGTAGGCGTCGCGTGTTCCAACCACGTTCAAAACCTGCTCGATCACGAATCCTTCCCATGAAGCGCCGAGCTTGGGGTGCGATTCCAGCGCCTCAAAGGACTCCGCGCCTAGAAGAGAATGAAGTATGCCAGTGTCGCGAACGTAGAGCTTGGGAGATTTGATTTCACGCTTGCCGACGTTCTCAAACCACGGCTGCAGCTCGCGAACGACCAGCGCGCCCACCAGCACGTCTGCATGCCGCCGGATCGTTGTGTGCGCCTCGCCCAGCGAGCGTCCAATCTCCGAGGCGTTCCATACCTGCCCATGATAGTGAGCCAGCATCGTCCACAGGCGGCGCAGCGCGCGCGCCGAAATATCGATGCCGAATGAGCGCAAGTCGCGCTCCAGGAACGTGCGGATGAAGTCGCGGCGCCAGGCGCCGCTTTCCGCCTCGCCGCGCGCCAGGAACGACCGCGGGAATCCACCGCGGAGCCACAGCCGACGCATCGCGGTCGCGCCGACCTCGCGCAATCCGAAGCCGCCCATGTCCACGAAGGCGACTCTTCCGGCGAGTGACTCCGAGCTCGCCCGAACGAGTTCAGGAGAAGCGCTCCCGAGGAGCAGGAATCGCGCCGTTTGCCGAGATCGATCAGCCAAAACCCGGAGTACTGGAAACAATGCGGGGGCTCGCTGCACTTCATCGATGATGACCAATCCCTGGAGGCGCTCCAGAGCCGTCATCGGCTCAGCCAGTCGCGCTTCGTCGGCGGGATTCTCAAGGTCAAAGTAACGGGATTGGATCGATTCGACGATGTGGTTGGCGAGTGTGGTCTTGCCGCATTGCCGGGGTCCGAGCAGGGTCACTATCGGCGCCAGCCGCAGCGCGTTGCGGAGGCGCGCCTCGAGCTCCGGCCGCGCAATCCATTTCGGCATCCTTGCATTTTGAGTATCAGACGCTCAAAATGCAATCACGGTCGCGCAATCGCTTTTCATTGCTTTTTGGATCCGGCGCCGGTCCAGTTCCGGCGGCGGCGCTCCGGTACTCAAGCGCGTTTCCAAGCGTCAACTTCGAGCGTACAATCCAGCGACAATGTGGCTACTCGATCGCACCGATAGGCGGACACCAGATCACGCTACCAGCGATTTGCTCGAACGCATCCAGCGACTTGAGCGCGAGCAAGCGGAGCTTCGGGCTCGGCTCGAAGGCGAGCGCCAACTTCGAATTCTCGGGGCCCAGATCGTCGGAGCGGCGCAGGTCGCGCCGGTGATCGGTGGCGCGGTAGAGAAATTTGCTCAGGCGATGAGAGCACCGGCGCCACGCGGCGCGCTGGCGGAATCGCTCGCGCTCGAACCGCGTGGCGGTATTTCGATGGAACCTTCATGCCAGAGTCTGCAATGCTAGAAGCCCGGATCGCCGAGTACGAGCGCTACGCTACTGGCGGGCGCGCCCGAGCCGCGCAAGCCGCCCGCTCGGCCACAGGAACATTTGTTCGAGCCAGATAGGATGACGATGCCGTTCAAACCACAAAATGTAACTTGGGTAGGCGCTCACCATGGGACACCGAACGGACTATCGAGCGCGAAGTTCGTGTGTGGGTACTGTGGCAGCCGAGTCGCAAGCGATGCCGGTTGGGATGGACACGTTCCAGGGCCGAGAACCGTGTCCCGGATCCGAATATGTCCTGATTGCAGCGGACCAACACTGCTTGAAGGAGAAAACCAACTTCCCGGAGTCCTTTACGGGAATCTAGTTAAGCATCTTCCCGACGATATCGCGAGGCTGTACGAAGAGGCTCGCTCATCTATGGCTGCTGGAGCGCCCACCGCAGCGGTCTTGTGCTGTCGAAAGCTTCTCATGCACGTTGCTGTTGAACGCAAGGCTAAGGAAGGCGAGAATTTCGTCGCGTACGTTCAATACCTCGAAGACAACAATTTCATTCCCGCGGGTGCGAAGAGCTGGGTGGATCAAATTCGCACAAGAGGGAACGAGGCAAATCACGAGATACAAATAAAATCTCGACCGGAAGCCGAGGAGATGATCGACTTTGTAGAAATGCTGTTGAAGGTGATTTACGATTATCCTTCTCGCGTTCCCGTACCCACCACTTAAAGACCCAAAGGAGGCGCGCTCGCTTCGCTCGCCGCCACTATTCCCGTTTAACCACCTTTCCCGCGCGAGGCGCTTGCCGCGGGCGCATCTTGATCTTGAGCGCAACTATCGCGAGCGGGGTCGAACCGGCGACAGTCGCGGCCATGGAAGATGGCGCTCACGTTGGCAAGCTGCTGAATCCCCGCATGCAGCAACTAGATAGCCGCAACTCGAACCAATGTTCAACGCCGGTTGTCGCGATCCCCCGCCGCGAATCCTGGATGCCGGTCAGTTTTTCTCAGAGCGATGCGCCGGCTCAGGACATCATCTGAGGGAAATTTTGTCGCGGTCGAGGCTGGAATGCTCCGTTTCAGCGGGCGCTTCAACGCGATCGCGAGTTTCCACGGCGTGCTGGTCGGCGGCGCGGTAAGGATAGGAGCTTCCGTAGCTGCTGTAACTGCTATTGTAGCCGTTAGAGCTGTTCCAATAACCGGGGCCGCCGCCGAAGCATCCTGCGACCAGAGCCGCAATCAGGATCCCGCCCAACGTCATTATTACTTTTCGAGAGTCAATCGTTTTCATACATTCGCCTCAAGATTCGCGGGCGTTTTTGACGGACGCCAGAGCTTTCGTTGCCGGCGTTGCGCGTGCCTTTCGTGCCTCGTTCTTCGCGGCGGCAATCGCTGCAAGGTTTGCACGACGATCAGATCCTCCGTCGCCGTAGTGCCACACGTGGAATCGGTCGGAGTCGCCTATTTGGCCACGCGTCCCGGCGTAGTTTTCAGTCCATTCCGGGTGATGCGAGGTGACCCAGTCGTGCCGGTTCTGCAGCCACCAACCGGCGTCATGCCATTGATTGTGACTGTCGTAGTCGCCCCACGCTTTCTGCCACGGCGTAGCCGCGGCTGGGGCGGCGACGGTCAGGATCATCGCCCCGGCTACGGTGATCGCGGCCAGAGTGATCAGGATTGGATGGAAACGAGGTCGTTCCATAGCGGCTTTCCTCAAGCCTGCCTGTCTGACGATTTTTGTTGGTCTAGCGGAGCGTGGTCAAAGGCGAGCAGAAGGGCCACTGGTCGGGCTGGATCAAAGTCGGGCTCGATTCCTTTTACGATTCCGACAAATCAAAGTCTATTCGCTTTTCACGAAGTCTGTCAAATAAGCTACACTAATTAGTTAATGAGTATGTAGTGGATATACTCAGTTGGGGTGGTAGACGAATAGCAATTAGCTATTGTGAGTTGCCATGAGAACCAGGCAGCGGCCGGATTCCCAGAGACAGCCGCGCGCATGATCCCCTTGAGCGTGCAGTCCGGATTGAGCATCACGTGGAGCAGCCGAGACGACGCGGACGGCGCCGAATCGGATCGCGAGTCTCGAGATCGGCGGACGGCCGTACTGATCTCCAACAGATCCGCGGACGGCCGGGCTGATCTCAAACGCCGACGCCGAAACAGTTTGGTTCGTCTTTTGGTTCTTTGCAGAACAACGACTTGATCGTTGCGGGGAACATTTCGTATCTTGCAAAAGTCGGTTACGATACAAAGAAGGTTGCCGGCCAAAGTGAGCTTGAACATCTGGCTGCTCGCCAAGGCCGACAACTCGTGTGCATGTGGATCAACCGGGTAATTCCACGAACTTGGGGGTCGCCCAGTGAGTACGGCGGTTCAGCTACCGATGAGTCGAACGACTGCCAAAGCTTCTACTCTCGTCGAACTTCTTCGCTCGCGGGCGCTCCAGCAGCCAGAGCAGCGGATGTATGCTTATCTGGTTGACGGAGAAATAGAAGCAGCGCATCTGACCCATGGGGCGTTGGACAGGCAAGCACGGGCTATCGGAGCGATCCTCCAAAGCTATAGAGCGAGGGGGGAGCGGGCACTGTTGCTGTATCCGGCGGGTCTCGAGTTCATCCCGGCCTTTTTTGGATGTTTATATGCCGGCGTAATTGCAGTTCCGCTGCCTCCGCCGAATATGGCGCAGCCGCAGCGGACCGTCCCGAGGCTGCGCACGATCGCAAACGATGCTCAACCGATGCTCGTGCTGACCACGTCATCGATCCTCGCCAAGGTTGAGGGCCTGTTCACGCACGCTCCCGAACTGCGAACGATCCATTGGTTGGCGACCGACAAGATTGTCGGCAGCGCGGCGGATGAATGGCACGACCCGGCCGTGGCCGCCAACACCCTGGCTTTGCTCCAATATACTTCGGGCTCTACCGCAGCACCGAGGGGCGTAATGGTCAGTCACGAGAACCTGCTGCAGAACTCAGCGAACATCAGCCAGGCATTCGAGATTGGACCCCAGACTGTATCAGTGACATGGCTGCCGTTTTTCCATGATATGGGACTTACCAATGGAATTATCCAACCCATATACGGAGGGCGTCAGTGCGTTATCATGCCCCCACAATCCTTTCTTCAGCGGCCGGCGCGGTGGCTTCAGGCTATTTCGCGCTACAAAGCCACGATTAGTGGAGGCCCCAATTTCGCGTATGAAATGTGCGCTCGCAAGATTAGTCCGGAGCATCGCGAAGGTCTCGACCTCAGCAGTTGGAAGGTGGCGTACAACGGTGCGGAGCCAGTCCGTGCGGAGACCCTGAAACGGTTTGCCGCGGCTTTTTCATCCTGCGGTTTCCGACCGAGCTTCTCTTATCCGTGTTACGGACTCGCTGAAGCCACGTTGATCGTTTCGGGCGGACTGATGCAAGATGAGCCCGTTCTCTGCACAACGCGGGTGGCAGCACTCGAGCACAACGGCGTCGCGGAGGCCTCGGACGCGGCGCAGAATGCACGGACACTGGTTGGATGCGGGCGCGCGATGCCCGATACGAAGATTGTTGTCGCCCATCCTGAATCGATGACCGCTTGCGGACCCGATGAGGTCGGGGAGATTTGGGTATCAAGTCCGAGCGTGACTCAGGGGTACTGGAACCGGCCAGAGGAAACCGAGCAAATCTTCCACGCCTACCTGGCCGATACTGGCGAGGGGCCGTTTCTTCGCACCGGAGACCTGGGATTCTTGAGAGACGGCGAGCTATTTGTCACCGGCCGGCTGAAGGATCTGATCATCATCGGCGGCCGCAATCTTTACCCCACCGACATCGAATTTACGGTCGAACAAAGCCATGCGGCAGTACGGCCGGGGTGTTGCGTCGCGTTTTCGGTGGAGGTTGCCGACGACGAACGCCTGATAGTCGCAGCCGAAGTGGAGCGCCGCTACCATCCGGAGCGGCACCATCTGAACGGCGAATCGCGCGATTATTCATACGCGAGCAACCAGAATGGGCGGTCTCCAGCGGACCTGGACGCGGTGGTACGGACCATTCGCCGCGCAGTCGCGCAAGAGCATGACGTGCGGGTGCATGCGGTCGTGCTGCTCAGGGCGGGCGGCATTCCGAAGACTCCCAGCGGCAAGATTCAGCGCCGTGTGTGCGAGGCGAGGTTTCGGGACGGGACGCTGGAACAGTGCGCGAAGAGTGAGTAATGGCCGGAAATCAAACTAACGGCGCTGTCCGGCCTGACGCGGAGCGCAACGGACAGCGCGAGAAGGGGAATTCGGAACCCGGCGCGGAAGCGATCCAGGCCTGGCTGGTAGCCAAACTTTCCGAGCTGCTGGAAATCGAAGCGAACGAGATAGACGTCGGGGAACCGTTCGCGAGCTACGGACTGGGATCGACGGAGCTGGTCAGTCTCTCTGGTGATCTCGCAGAATGGCTGGGACGACAGCTTCCGGCCGAGTTGGCATATGAGTTTCCGACCATCGAAGCTCTCGCCCGCGGTTTGGCGGACTCATCAAGCGCGTCGCAGCCGGCCACCGAGGCGAGCCGGGTTCGGGAGGCGAATGCCGAAGCGATCGCAATAATTGGGATCGGCTGCCGCTTTCCTGGCGCAGAGGACGCGCGAGCTTTCTGGAATCTGCTGCGCAACGGAGTGGATGCAATCCGGGAAGTTCCCGCGGAACGCTTCAACTTGGACGATTTTTTCGATCCCGATCCCGTGGCCCCGGGCAAAATGGTCACGCGCTGGGGTGGTTTTATTGAGCACGTCGATCAGTTCGATGCGCATTTCTTCGGCATCTCGCCGCGTGAAGCCGCACGCATGGATCCTCAGCAACGCCTGCTACTCGAGCTGGCCTGGGAGGCGCTGGAAGACGCCGGACAGGTGCGGGAGCACCTCGCGGGCACGCCCGTCGGTGTGTTCATCGGCATCTCGAACAACGATTACGGCCGGATTCAATTTAATGATCTGGATCGGATTGACGCGTACGCGGGGACGGGCAATGCCCTGAGTATCGCGGCCAACCGTATCTCCTACGTATTTGATTTCCGGGGACCGAGCATTGCGATCGACACTGCGTGTTCATCGTCACTCGTTGCGGTCCACCAAGCCTGCGGCAGCCTGAGAAGCGGAGAGTCCAGCGTGGCATTGGCCGGGGGCGTGAACCTGATCCTGTCGCCGGCGATTACGATCAATTTCACGAAGGCGGGAGCAATGGCTCCCGACGGGCGCTGCAAGGCCTTCGATGCGCGAGCCAACGGCTACGTTCGCAGCGAGGGCGCCGGGGTCGTTGTTCTGAAACCGCTATCGAGAGCCTTGGCCGACCGTGATCCGATCTACGCCGTCATTCGCGGGAGTGCGGTGAATCAGGACGGACGCAGCAACGGACTGATGGCTCCGAATCCTCAAGCCCAGGAAGCCGTGCTGCGAGAAGCCTATCGGCGAGCCGCGGTTTCGCCCGGCGACGTTCAATACGTCGAGGCCCATGGCACGGGCACGTTATTAGGCGATCCAATAGAGGCGAAAGCCTTGGGCGCGGTGCTTGCTTTAGACCGTCGTGCCGAGCGCCCGTGCCTGCTTGGCTCGGTCAAAACCAACCTTGGCCATCTCGAGGCCGCAGCCGGTATCGCTGGATTAATCAAGGTGGCGCTGGCGCTTCAGCATCGCGAGATCCCGCCAAGCCTGCATTTCGAGGAACCCAACCCTCACATTCCTTTTGATCAACTCCCGCTGCGCGTGAACAGGACGCTGTGCCCATGGCCTGCGCAGCCGGATACGCCCCTGCTCGCGGGGGTGAGTTCATTCGGTTTTGGTGGAACCAATGCCCATGTGGTCGTGCAAGGGGCTCCACCCCTCGATTCCGAAATGCATGCTGCGCAGGGCGAGAACGGAAATCGCGATGCTGCGTTCACATACGTGCTGCCTTTGTCGGCACGCAGCGCGCCGGCTCTGCAGTCTGTCGCGCGAAGGTACCACGATTTCCTGATTGATCCGGAGTCGACGTCGGCGCCCTACGATATTTGTTACACAGCTGGCGCCCGGCGAAGTCATCACGAGTACCGGCTCGCCGCGACGGGCAATTCGGCGGCGCAACTGGCGGATGGGCTCGAGACTTTTATCCGCGGAGAGATTCGTCCCGGGCTGTCTTCGGGCCGCAAGCTTTCCGATCGCCAGAGAAAGCTGGTCTTCGTGTATCCCGGGCAGGGTTCCCAATGGTTTGGGATGGGGCGAACGCTGTTAAAGCAGGAAGCGGTTTTTCGAGAAGCAATCGAACGCTGTGACCTCGCGATGCGGCCCCACGGAGACTGGTCCTTGCTTGCGGAACTCACAAGCACCGATGCGGCCCACTCCCGGCTGAACGAAGTCGACGTCCTGCAGCCAGCCTTGTTTGCGATCCAAGTGGCCCTTACGGAGTTGTGGCGTTCCTGGGGTATCGAGCCGCACGCGGTAGTGGGCCACAGCATGGGCGAGGTCGCGGCGGCTCACGTCGCCGGCGCGCTAAGCCTCGAAGATGCGGCACGGGTGATTTGCTGCCGCAGCCGCCTTGTGAAACCGACTATTGGTCGCGGGGCGATGGCCGCTGTGGAGCTTTCAATCGTTGACGCTCGGCGCTCCCTGGTCGGCTACGAAGATCGGGTGTCGATCGCCGTCAGCAACGGTCCCGCTTCGACGGTTTTGTCAGGAGATCCCGCGGCGCTGGAAGCAATCGTGAGTCGATTGCAGCGTCAAGACATCTTCTGCCAAATGATCAAGGTTGATTTTGCCGCTCACAGTCCACAGATGGAGCCGCTTCGCACTGACCTGGAGCGCGCATTGGAAGGACTACAACCCCGGCCCGCATCGGTACCGATCTACTCGACTGTAACGGGCCAGGCTGCGGGCGGCTTGAGCTTCGACCCGCTCTATTGGAGCAGTAACCTGAGGGAGCCAGTCCTCTTTTCAACTGCGGTTCAGCAGTTGCTGGAAGACGGGCATGATACTTTTCTTGAGCTCAGTCCGCATCCTATTCTACTCAGTAGCATTCAGCAGGAATTTCGTCATGCCGGGATAGAAGGCGCGGTAATCGCGTCGCTAAGGCGCGAGGAAGAAGAAGGCAAAGTGTTGGCTGGGTCGCTGGGTATGCTTTATACCCTGGGATATCCGATCGAATGGAGCCGCATCTACCCTAAGCCGGGCCGATCCGTTGAGCTTCCGTCCTACCCTTGGGATCGGGAGCGTTGTTGGATGGACCCGCCGGCGGGCGAGGTCGCCGGTCAATCGCGATCGCAGTACGTCTCGGGCGATGGAGCGGGTAAGCATTCTCTTCTAGGCCGGCATTTCAAATCGGCGCAAACGGAAACCCATTTCTGGGAGGGCGCTCTGGACAGGAGCGCGCTGTCTTACCTGAATGACCATCGGGTCGAAGGAGTTGCGGTACTCCCCGCCGCGCTCTATGTGGAGATGGCGTTGGCGGCGGCGGCTGAGGCGTTCCCGTCGCAGTCGTTTGCGCTGAAAGATGTGGAACTTCGGAAGGCGCTCTTCATCCCAGACGGCGGAACCCGGACAATTCAGGTAATCCTCTCTCCCGGTGCGGACGCAGCAGCATCCCTTCATATCTACACTTGTCCGCGCGATGCAGAGCAAGCCAATCGATCGTGGACGCTACATGCGACAGGAAAGATTTGTCCTGAGCCAGACGCTGGCATTGCCCCGGTTATCGAACAGGAAGCGCTCGCTCAAGTCCGGGCTCGATGCTCAGACCATATCTCGGGACAAGATCATTATCTGAGGCTTCGCGAAAGTGGTGTCGCGTATGGCCCCTCTCTCCAGAGCATTACTGAGTTGTGGCGATGCGACGGTGAAATGCTGGGTGAAGTCAGAGTTCCTGATGAACTGCATGAAGAGTTCAACGCCTATCAATTCCACCCCGCGCTTCTGGACGCCTGCTTCCAGACCCTGGGAGCGGGTGTAGCCAGTCAAGCGACAGAGAACGACGAACAAGGCACCTACATGCCCACTCATATAGATGAGATCCGAATCCACGGTGGTCAGGGTTTGCATCTATGGAGTCATGCCCATCTGCAAAAGGCCGACGCCGATACTATCAAGGGAGACGTGCGGCTGCTGGATGAAAATCGGCACGTGGCAGTCGAAATTATCGGATTGCGCTTCGATAGGATCGGCCGCGATACAAAGCGCGCCGCCGATGAGAATATTGACGACTGGCTCTACGAATTCCAGTGGCAGCCAAGAGAACGTTCGAATGAACAGCCGGCCCCGGAACCGTCCGCGCCAGCCAGCCCGGGCAACTGGCTTATCTTCGCCGACAGCAGCGGCGTCGGAGAAAAGCTTGGAGCACTGATCAAGGCACAAGGAGACGGGGTCACGCTGGTCACTCGCGGCGAATCGTACGAGCGCACGGACGGCAAGAATTTTCGCATCGATGCCGAACGATTCCAGGACATGCGGCAGCTCCTCGAGGCGGTCTTGGCGCAGGATCAGCCAATCTGCCGCGGGGTTGTCCATCTCTGGAGTCTTGATGCTGGTCGTCCAGAGGAGACCACCGTCACTTCGCTGAAGACAGCTCAGGCTCTCGGCTGTAGCAGTGTTCTACAGTTGGTCCAGAAGCTCGGTCGGGTCGAACGGAGTCACTTGCCCCGCCTGTGGCTGATCACGCGGGGAGCTCAACCAGCGGGTGAAGAAACCGTGCCTCTGGACTCAGCCCAGTCGCCGCTTTGGGGATTGGGTCGCGTTGTCGCTCAGGAGCATCCCATGCTTTGGGGAGGACTGATGGACCTGGAACCCGGGCCTTCGGCTGGCGAGGACGCCGCTCATCAGTTGTGGAAGGAAATCTCCGCTCCAGACGGAGAGGATCAGATTGCGTTTCGACAAGGTCGACGATACGCAGGCCGTCTGGTCCGAAAACTTCGATCTGCCACGCAGCCCGCTCCACTTAGCTGGCGCGCTGACGGCAGCTACTTGATCACCGGTGGACTCGGAGACCTAGGCCTTTCGGTCGCCCGCTGGATGGTAGAGCAAGGGGCGCGCCGGTTGATCCTTATGGGACGCACGAAGGTCCCATCACGCGCGCGATGGAACTCAGCAGAAGCGGGAAGCCAGCTGGCCGATCAAATTGCCGCGATTCGTGAGCTGGAAGCTCTGGGAGCGTGCGTGCACCTGGCCTCGGTGGATGTGGCAGATGAAGGACAGTTAGGCGCCTTTCTAGATGAGTTTCGAGCCGAGGGTTGGCCACCGATCCGAGGCGTAGTGCACGCGGCGGGAGTTTTGCAGGACGGACTGCTGGAGCAACTCGACGCGGCGGCACTGGATTCGGTTTTGCGGCCGAAGATGATGGGTGGCTGGCTGCTGCATCGCCTGCTCAAAGACGATCCCTTGGACTTCTTTGTACTGTTCTCGTCCGCCGGTTCCCTCTTAGGCCAGCCAGGCCAGGGAAACTATGCGGCTGCCAATGCTTTCCTGGATGCTCTGGCTCATCACCGAAAAGCGCTGGGAAAGCCGGCCCTGAGCATCAATTGGGGAGCGTGGAGCGGATTGGGTTTCGCGCAAACGCCAGGGGGAAAGCGCCTCGCCGCGCGCCTCGCGCTCGCGGGAATCAAGAGCATCGCACCCGCTCAAGCGCTGAAAGTGATGGAACGCCTGCTCCGGCAAGGTTCGACCCAGGTCGTGGTCGTGCCCGTTGACTGGGAGCGGTATCGCCAGTTTTATCCGGCGGGGACAGAATCACCGCTGCTCTCTGAGCTTGCACGTGAGGAAGCAGACAACTCAGCGCAAGCGAATCATCCGGGCGAGAAGAGGAATTCGATCCTTGCCGCAGAACCCGCTGTACGCCTCCAGTTAATCCAGTCCCACCTGACTGAGCTAGTGGCTCGTGTACTAGGACAGTCCGCATCCAAGCTGGACGTACAGCAACCGCTCAGCAATCTGGGACTGGACTCCTTGATGGCGGTCGAGTTGAAAAACCGGATCGCGGTAGAACTGGACGTGAACGTGCCGATGGTCACGTTTCTCTCGGGACCCAGCGTCGAACAGGCTGCGTCGCAACTGCTTCATCTGCTTACATCGGAGACTCCTGGCTCATCAGTGCCGCTTGCCTCGGTAAATGGTCACCCCCAAGGGCAGCAAAGAAACGGCGGCATCGATGAACATCTGTTGGAGAACCTTGACCAGTATTCGGACGAGGAAGTGAATTCGCTGCTCACTGATCTATTGGCTAAAGAGGATGTCAGTGAATAGCAGCACTTCCCAGCGAATCGCCGATCTTTCAGCTGGCGAAAAGCGGGTCCTCCTTGCCGAACTTCTTCGCAAGCAGACGCGCGACTCCAAATCACTTTATCCCCTCTCGTACAATCAGCAGGGCATATGGTTTCTTTACCAACTGGCGCCGGAGAGCACGGTTTACAACGTCAATTTTGCGGCGCGCATCTCGTCCGACGTAGACGTTCCCGCACTGCGACGCGCGTTGCAGACGCTAGTTGACCGGCATCCTTCGCTACGCACTACTTTCCCCGCACACTCCGGCAAACCGATCCAGCAGGTCCACGAACAACAGAAAGTTCGCTTCGAGGAAATTGACGGATCTACCTGGAGCGGAGAGGAACTGAAGGCCCGACTACTCGAGGAAGCCTATCGCCCGTTTGATCTGGAACGAGGGCCGTTGCTGCGCGTGAGTCTGATCATGCGGTCGGCACGGGAACATCTTCTTCTGCTGGTCGTCCATCACATAGTGATCGACTTCTGGTCTCTCGCAATACTTTTGGATGAACTTGGGATCCTATACCCCGCGGAAAGCGCCGGCGTGAAAGCGCAGCTACCTCCTCTTGCTCTGCAATACACCGACTATGTCCGTTGGCAGGCTAAAATGCTGGCGAGCCCGGAGGGAGAGCGCCTGTGGACATACTGGCGGGAGAAGTTGGCCGGGCAGCTCCCCCTACTCGATCTTCCGACCGATCGGCCACGGCCTGCTATTCCGACTTATCGAGGGGCGTCGCACGACTTCACTATGGACGCGGATCTTAGCGCCCGGCTCAAGGCTCTCGCCAAGGCTCATGGAGCGACGCTGTACATGGTGCTTCTGGCGGTCTTCCAGATAGTGCTTTCTTTCCATACCGGCCAGGAAGACCTGTTGGTGGGTTCCCCTATGGTAGGCAGGAGCCGGACCGAGTTCGAAGGTATCGTCGGCCTCTTTACGAACCCCGTTGTCTTGAGGACGAATCTCTCTGGAAACCCTACATTCGGAGAATTTCTTGACCGGGTTCGCCACACCGTGCTCGATGCTCTTGAGCATCAGGATTACCCCACCATCCTCCTGGTCGAACGACTTAGGCCGTCTCGGGATCCTAGCCGCCCACCGCTATGCCAGGTGATGTTCGTACTGGATAAACCGCACCGGCTCCCGGGAAACGGAGCGTCAACGTTCGCCGCCGGCCAAACGGGAATTCGCATGAATCCCGGCGGCCTTACGCTCGAGTCCTTTCCCCTGGAGCGTCGGGCGGCCACTCTTGACATGGTGTTGTTGATAATCGAGATGCAGCAATCGCTCTCTGCTTCCATGCGATACAACACTGATCTGTTTGCTGCGGCGACGATCGCCCGAATGTCAAAACACTTCGAGACACTTCTGCGGCATGTCGTTGGACAACCCGCTACCAGGTTGAGCGCGTTAAAAGAATCCCTCGCCCAAACCGACAGGCAAGAACAGGCCCAGATCCGAAACGAGCGCCGAGAACTCAACATTCAGAAGCTACAGCAGATCAAGCGGAAATCTGTTAGCGCGTCGCACCTGGGTAATGACGGCATACATGGGAAGCCGAACTACACGAATGCAAACAGACGTTATTGAAGGTTTCCGGCTTTCGCCGCAGCAAAAGCATTTGTGGGCGTTGCATCAAGCTGACGGCAGCCTGCCTTATCATGCTCAGTGCGCCATATTGATCGAAGGAAGCCTCGACACGCGGCTTCTGCAGGCCGCGCTGCAGAGAATCTTCGTTCGGCATGAGATCCTCCGCACTTCCTTTCATTGCGGAAACGGCGCGACCGCTCCGCTGCAGACCGTCGGTGTGGGTGGCATGCCGCCAATCGATGACTACGATCTGAGCGGTTACGATCTTCCACGGCAGGAGGCTGCGATCGAGGCGCTTTGTCGGCAAGCGGGAGAGGTGGTCTTTGACTTAGATAGGAGTCCGCTTGTGCGTATGTCTCTGCTTAGCCTGTCACCAGACAGACATACGTTGTTTATCAATCTATCTTCCTTGTGCGCGGATGCGGCATCACTCGAGATTTTAACGCGCGAACTCAGCCGTTCCTATTCAGCTTTTCTGGGTTGCGGGGAGCTATCCGGTGAACCGCTGCAATACGCCGATGCCGCGGAGTGGCAGAATGACTTACTAGAATCGGACGACAGCGAGGAAGGCAACAAATACTGGCGCGCGCGGAAAGTTTCCCATGCTATGTGCCCACAGCTCCCCTTTCAACCGCGTTCCTTCGGAAGATCAACATTTAAACCGCGCTTCTTCACCTCTCCGATCGAACGCGATATGACCGCAAATATCGGGACGCTCAGCCGGAAGTACGATAGTTCGCCGTCTGTGTTACTTTTCGCTTGCTGGCAGATTCTCCTTTGGCGCCTCGCCGGCCAGTCAGACTTTGTCGTCGGCATAGCATCCGACGGCCGAACGTATGAGGGGCTACAGGAAGCAGTAGGCCCGTTTGGAAAGACCTTGCCCGTGTTTTGTCATCTGGAACGGGACCTTCGATTAAGTGGCTTGTTGGGGCGGGTTAGTGAATCGCTGCATGATGCCATCGCATGGCAGGAGTACTTTAGCTGGGAACAAATCGCAGGATCGCAGACAGACGCCGGGTCCCCTCCCTTCTTGCCTGTTGGTTTCGAATTCACGGAAGAACACGCGAAATATCCCGCTTCCGGCGTCACCTTTAGCATTCAAAAGCGATATACCTGTTCCGATCGATTCATGCTTAAGCTCTCCTGCATTCGAAAGAAGGACTCTTTAATCGCCGAGTTTCACTACGATTCCAGCTTATTCCGCGCTGAAGATATAGACCGGTTAAACGGAGAGTTTCAGACTTTGCTGGAAAGCGTCACGACGAATCCAGACACCCGGATCGATGACTTCGAGATAGTAAGCGACGCGGACCGGGATCAACTGCTGATCGAGTTTAACAACACCAGGACTGACTATCCAAAAGACAAGTGCGTTCACCAACTATTCGAGGAACAGGTCGATCGCGGGCCGGAGAACGTCGCCATCGTTTTCGAGGACCGCCATTTAACCTACGCTCAGCTCAACGCTCGGGCTAATCAGCTCGGGCATCATCTCCGAATGCTCGGGGTCGGATTGGAAGTCCCAGTCGCAGTCTGCATGGACCGTTCGCTGGA
>Ga0116216_10001356_pt1 | contig 17142 bp, 17 predicted proteins | sample Sb_taG_11_FD_89696 | JGI IMG/M metagenome (GOLD analysis project Ga0116216, IMG submission 89696) | Peat soil microbial communities from Weissenstadt, Germany - Sb_50d_3_AS metaG | ecosystem: Environmental > Terrestrial > Soil > Wetlands > Peat | place: Germany: Weissenstadt | collected 2010-09-21
CCGCCGGCCCGCACCCATACGCAACGCTCATCGCGCGACGTCAAGCGGCCTGAGACCTTCTCCCTGCAATCCAACCCAATCGGTGGAGCGAGGTGGATAGCCAGTTGATGCCGAACAGGATCAGCCCGCCGGCGATGAATCCGCTGATCGCCATCACCAGGAACGATGACGAGCAGCCCCAGGCCGAGTTGGCGCCGAGCACGATCGGCCGCGCGAGCGCGCCGCCGACGTGGCCGAGACCGTCGCTGAGCGCCACGCCGGTGGCGCGGGCGTTGGTCGAGAAGTGCTCGGCCGTGTAGGTGTGGAGCATCGGCACACAGCAGCCTGCGCTCGTAGGGCCATACCGGGATTCGGTCGAGCCGGGCGAGCGGCCCGGGGCGGGCGCGCCGGCCGCGCAACGTCTGCCCCTGGGTTCCAGCAGAAATTGGCTCCATGGCAGCTCCACTCCTCGGCGGGGCGTGTCAGGGAAACCACTAGAGGCGTACCCGGCCCTCGGCGGTCGGAGACGGGGAGCTGTCAGATCGACAGCGGCGTGCCCGGCACTACGGTTTCGGGGCCGATCTCCGCGACCGAGCGGCAGCCGGCGAGCCCCATCGTCAGATCGAAGTCGGCGCTGAAGTTGGCGAGCAGCTCGCGGACCCCGGCCTCGCCGCCGATCGCCAGCGCGTACACGTAGGGACGCCCGATCAGGACGGCGGTGGCGCCCAGGGCGATCGCCTTGAAGGCGTCGGCGCCGCCGCGAATCCCCGAGTCGAGCAGGATCGGGATGCGGCCGTCGACCGCCTTGACGATCGCGGGGAGGGCCTCGAGCGTCGAGATCGAGCCGTCGACCTGGCGCCCGCCGTGGTTGGAGACGACGATCCCGTTGATCCCGGCTTCGATCGCGCGCGTCGCGTCCTGGGGGTGGAGGATCCCCTTGAGGAGGATCGGGATCTCGGTCCGTTCGCGCAGGAAGCCGAGGTGCTCCCAGGTCAGCGACGGTCGCGAGTAGATGTCGATGAACCGCTGGACGGCGGCGCGGCCGCGTCCGTCGCGGAGCGTCTGCACGAACGGGGCGGGGTAGTTGCGCGTCAACTCGACAAGCGTCCGCACCGCCGCGAGGTTCAGCTTCGGTTGCTGCTCGGGCGGGGGCGGCGGCATCCGCTCGGCGATCAGCCGCGTGAACACCGGGTCGCTCGTGTACTGGGCGATCCCCTTGCCGCGCAGGAACGGCAGGAACGCCTGCTCGAGGTCGCGCGTGCGCCAGCCGAGCAGCGTCGTGTCGAGCGTCACCACGATCGCCTCGCACCGGCACCGCTCGGCCCGGGAGACGAGGCTCTCGACGAGCTCGTCGGACTTGCTCCAGTAGAGCTGGTACCAGTGCGGGGTCACGCCGAGGACGTCGGCCACCTCCTCCATCGGCCGCGAGGCCTGGGTGGAGAGGATCATCGGCATCCCCAGCTCGTGGGCGGCACGGGCGACGGCGACGTCGGCGTCGGCGTGGGCCAACTCGAGCACGCCGATCGGCGCGAGCAGGAACGGGCTCGGCAGCCGACGGCCGAACAGCTCGATCGTGGTGTCACGCTCGGAGACGTCGCGCAGCATCCGCGGCACGATCCGCCACTGGTCGAACGCGGCGCGGTTCGCGTACATCGTGCGCTCGTTGCCGGCGCCGGCGCGGACGTAGGCGAACGCCTGGCGCGACATCGCGTGGCGGGCGGCCTTCTCGAGCCGGCGGGCGTCGAGCGGGACCCGCGGGCGCATTCCGCTCACGCCCCGGAGATAGATCTGGGTCTGCCTGAGGACGCCGCTCATTGGCAAAGGATCACATCACACCCGGACCCGCCTCAATGTGTAACGCTTCACAGATGGGAAGCAAGCGGTGGGTCTACGACTTCGCGGAAGGGTCTCGGGACATGCGCGAACTGCTCGGCGGCAAGGGGGCGAACGTCGCCGAGATGACCCGGGTGCTCGGCACTGAGCGCGTGCCGGCCGGGTTCACGATCACGACCGAGGCGTGCGTCGCCTACACGCGCTCGGGTGACGAGCCCGATGGATTGCAAGATCAAGTCGCCGCCGCCCTGGGGCGGTTGCAGGAGCTCGCGGGCAAGCGGCTCGGCGACGACCAGGACCCGCTGCTGGTGTCGGTCCGCAGCGGCGCCCGTGACTCGATGCCGGGGATGCTCGACACGATCCTCAACCTCGGCCTCAACGACCGCTCGGTGCTCGGGCTCGCGAGCGCCACCGAGAACGAGCGGTTCGCGTGGGACTCCTACCGGCGGCTCGTGCAGATGTTCGGCAACGTCGCCCACGGGGTCCCAGGCGAGCGGTTCGAGGACGCGATCGCATCGGTCAAGAAGTCCGAAGGCGTCGCCACCGATTCGGAGCTGTCGGTCGACGGACTGAAGGAGCTGGTCGAGCGATTCAAGGGGTTCTACGAGTTCCCGCAGGACGCCCAGGAGCAGCTGAGGCACGCGATCCACGCCGTGTTCGAGTCCTGGACAGGCGAGCGCGCGGTCTCCTACCGGCGGATCAATCGGATCCCCGACGACTGGGGCACGGCCGTCAACGTCCAGCAGATGGTGTTCGGCAACAAGGGTGAGACCTCCGCGACCGGGGTCGCGTTCAGCCGCGACGAGGTCACGGGCGCGCCCGAGCCGTCCGGCGACTTCCTCGTCAACGCCCAGGGGGAGGACGTGGTGTCGGGCGTCCGCACGCCGCGCGACATCCGTGAGCTGGCCGACGTGATGCCCGAGGCCGACGAGCAGCTGCGCGAGATCCTGCGCACGCTCGAGTTCCACTACAAGGACATGCAGGACACCGAGTTCACGATCGAGGAGGGTCACCTGTGGATGCTCCAGACCCGCAACGCCAAGCGGCCGGCACAGGCGGCCGTCCGGTTCGCGGTCGACGCGGTGTCCGAGGGGCTGCTGACGCCGGCGCAGGCGCTGCAGACGATCGACCCGGGGTCGCTCGACGCGCTGCTGCACCCGACGTTCGACACCGGCGAGGGGTACAACGTGCTCGCCCGCGGCGTGGCCGCGTCGCCAGGGGCGGCCGCCGGGGAGATCGTGTTCACCGCGCCCGAGGCCGTCGCCGCGGCCGCTGCCGGCAAGGACGTGATCCTCGTCCGTCCGTTCACCGCCGCCGACGACGTCGCCGGGTTTCACGCCGCCAAGGGGATCCTCACCTCCCAAGGCGGCAAGGCGTCGCACGCCGCGCTGGTGGCGCGCGGGATGGGCGTGCCGGCGGTCACCGGTGCCGGGCTGGCGATCGACCTCGAGTCCCAGCAGGTGCGGATCGACGGCCAGGTCTTCAAGGCCGGCGATCGGATCGGGATCAACGGGAGCGATGGGGCCGTGGTCGAGCACGGCGCGCACCTGATCGAACCCGTTCTCGACGAGCGGTTCGACCGGGTGCTCGAGTGGGCCGACGAGCTGCGCAAGCTCCGGGTGCGGGTGAACGCGGACACGCCGAGCGACGCCATCCGCGCGCGCGAGCTCGGCGCCGAGGGGATCGGCCTGTGCCGGACCGAGCACATGTTCATGGCCGAGGACCGCCAGCCGAAGATGCGGGCGATGATCATGGCGACCGATTCTGCGGGGCGGCGAGAGGCGCTGGCGGAGCTGCTGCCGCTGCAGGAGAAGGACTTCATCGGTCTGTTCGACGCCATGCGAGGACTGCCGGTGACGATCCGGCTGCTCGACCCGCCGTTGCACGAGTTCCTGCGCGACCTCCCGGAGCTGCGGGCGGACGTCGAGCGGGCCAGGATCGAGCAGACCGACGACCTCGACGAGCTCGAGCGGCTGCTGACACGGGTCGAGGAGATCCACGAGGGCAACCCGATGCTCGGGACCCGCGGCTGCCGGCTTGGGATCCTGTACCCCGAGATCTACGAGATGCAGGTGCACGCGATCATGCGCGCGGCGCGCGCCGTCGATCAGCCCCCTCATCCCGAGGTGATGATCCCGCTGGTCGCCTACGAGCACGAGCTCGAGATCATGCGCGACCTCGTCGTCCGCGTCGCCTCCGAGTACGGCCTGAAGGAGCGTCAGGACTACACCGTCGGGACGATGATCGAGCTGCCGCGGGCGTGCTTCGTCGCCGACCGCATCGCCGGCCACGCGGACTTCTTCTCGTTCGGGACCAACGACCTCACGCAGACTGCGATCGGGTTCTCGCGCGACGACGTCGAATCGAAGTTCATCCCCACCTACATCGAGCAGAAGATCGTCGATCGCTCGCCGTTCGAGACGATCGACGCCCCTGGAGTCGGCTGGCTGGTGCGGCTCGCGGCGTGGGTCGGGCGCGAAGCCCACCCGGGGCTGAAGCTCGGGATCTGCGGCGAGCACGGCGGAGACCCCGAGTCGATCGCGTTCTTCCACCTGGCAGGCCTCGACTACGTCTCCTGCTCGCCGTTCCGGGTGCCGATCGCGCGGGTGGCGGCGGCGCAGGCGGCGATTACGCAGTCGCAGGACTAACTGCGGCCGCGGCTACGCCCGGTATGCCCGGACGAGGAAGCCGCTATGGCCCGGGCTCTGGATCTCGACCCGGTCAAATCCGCTGGCGGCGAACATCTGCTGCAGGCCGGGGCGCGCGTAGTTGAAGATCGGACAGTCGCCGAGCCACTCGTAACGGACCTTGCGGATCGGGCCTTTGAGCAGCGACCAGCTCGGGAACGAGGCGACGAGCGTCCCGCCGGGGGCGGACAGGCGGAACATCTTGTCGCTGAACTCCTGCGCGTTGGGAAGGTAGTCGAACAGCCCGACCGCGAGGACGACGTCGAACGGGCCGGCGAGATCGGCGGTCAGGAAGTCGTCGGTGATCAGCTCGGCGCGATCCTCGTAGCGTTGTAGGCGGTCGCGGGCGAGGCCGATCATCGGCTCGGAGAAGTCGATGCCGACATAGTGCGAGGCGCCCGCCGCGAGCACGAACTCGCCGATCCGGCCCGACCCGCAACCCACGTCGAGCACCCGCGGCTGCTCGTAGGCCGCGACCGTGTCCGCCGCCAGCTGGCGCCGGCGGAACAGGCCGGGGCGCAGCAGCTTGACGAGCGGACGCTCGTCCTCGTAGAGGTCGTCGAACTGCTGAGCCCTGTCGCGGAACCGGTTACGGACCCGCTGCGGCGTTGCCGCTGAGCCTGCCATACGCCTCACCATAGGGGATCAGGTCGAACTCGCGCGCGATCGCCTGGAGCGTGCTCGTCGCGCTGCGGCGGGCGCTGTTGCGCTGGGCGGCGCGCAGCGCGCCACGGAGCCGCTGCCCGAACGGGGCCCCCGGCGCGAGCCCGACACGGAGCGGATGGGGGTCGAACTCGTGCGGATGCAGGTACAGGCCGGCGAGCGGTCCCGCCTGGCCGAGGCCGCGAACGACGGCGCGGTCCGGCAGCACCGCCCAGTAGGAGGCGCCGCCGACGGGGACGGTCGCTCCCAGGGTGTGGGTGACGGCGACCGGGAACTCCCACAGGGTGGCGCCGTTCGTGAGCGAGAGCGGATGCGGGGCGCTGCTCTGCGGCTCGATCCGGGCGCGGATCCGCGGCGAGTCGTGCTGGCTGGCGTCGTAGCTGAAGCCGTGCTCGGCGAGCAGCTGATAGGCCCACGGGGAATTGCGCGTGATCGAGAACGCCGGCGCGCGATAGCCGTGCGGCGAGTGGCCGGTGAGCTCCTCGATCGTGTGGCGGGCCGCGGCCAGATCGGCCGCGAACTGACCTGGCGTCTGGCGGGCTACGGGCAGGTGCTGGTCGCCGTGGCAGCCGATCTCGTGACCGCGCGCGACGACCTTCGCCACGAGGTCGGGGTGGGCCCGCGCGGCCATCCCGAGGATGAAGAACGTCGCCCTGGCGCCGAGTGAGTCGAGCAGGCCGAGGAGCGCATCGGTCTGGCCGGCGAGCGCGGGTCCGGGCCGCTCCCAGTCGGGCACGCCGAGCCGCCGGCGGACGAGCTGGTGCCAGTCCTCGAAGTCGACGCTGAGCAGGAGCGGGTGTCGGTCGGCCGGTGGCGTGGTGGGGAGGTTAGGGGGGCGAGTGAAAGAATGAAGTCCATGGAGATCGAGCGCGTAGCGGTCCTCGGTGGCGGCCTGATGGGGTCCGGCATCGCCGAGTCGGTCGCGGTCGCCGGGCTCGACGTCGTCGTCCGCGAGGTCGATGAGCGCGCGATCGGATGGGCTCGTCAGCGGTTGGAGAGTTCGCTGCGGCGGGCGACCGATCGTGGGAAGCTCGAGCCGTCCGCGGCCCAGGCGGTGGTGGAGCGGATCGAGTTTACGACCGAGCGGGATGCCGTGGTCGACGCCGAGCTCGTGATCGAGGCGGTGTCCGAGGACATCCAGCTGAAGACGATGGTGCTCAGCGACGTCGCCGGGCTTGTCGGCGGCGAGACGATCATCGCCTCGAACACCTCGTCGATCCCGATCGCCCAGCTGGCCGCGGCGATCCCGCACCCCGAGCGGGTGCTCGGCCTGCACTTCTTCTCGCCGGTCCCGGTGATGCGGCTGGTCGAGGTGGTCGTGGCGCTCGACACGCGCGAGGGCGTCGTCTCGGTGGCGCGGTCGTTCGTGGAGCGTCTCGGCAAGACCCCGATCGAGACCAAGGACCGCTCCGGGTTCATCGTCAACATGCTGCTGGTTCCGTACCTGATGGCCGCGGTCCGGATGTACGAGGAGGGGTTCGCCACCGCCGACGCGATCGACGAGGGGATGCGGCTCGGGTGCGGCCACCCGATGGGGCCGCTGCGGCTGTGCGACTTCATCGGCCTCGACGTCCTCTACAGCGTGTGCAACTCGCTCTACGAGGAGTTCAAGCGCCCCGAGTACGCGCCGCCGCCGCTGATGAAACGGATGGTCGCCTCGAACCGGCTCGGCCGCAAGAGCGGGCGCGGGTTCTATGAGTACGGCCAGGATCGGGCCGGAGTGCTGGCGCGCTAAGAGCGGGCCGGAGTGCCGGCGCGCGCCGCGGCGAGCAGGTCGGCCAGCTTGACGAGCTTGATCCGCGGACGGCCGTGGGGCTCGCCGGCGCGGCGCTCGTGCTCGTCGATCGACAGCCAGCCCTCCCACGTGACCGCGGTCGGGCAGCGGGCGGCGATCCACTCCGCGGTGGCGTCGGGATCGGCGTTCGCCGGCTCGTTGAGCGCACCGGCGGCGGCGTCCTCGGCAATCCGCGCGACCGTTTCCGCCGCGTCCTTCTTGTTGGTTCCGATCACCCCGCTGGGGCCCCGCTTGATCCAGCCGACGACGTACTCGCCACGATGGGGCCGCTCCTCCTCGTCGCAGACCCGTCCAGCGACGTTGCGGATCAGGCCGCGCCGGTAATCGAACGGGACGTCGTCGACGGGGCGGCCGCGGTAGCCGATCGAGCGCAGGACGAGTCCGCACTCGATGGTTTCCGTGGCCTCGGTGGGAACGGCTCGCAGCCGGCCCTCGGCATCGGGCTCGATCCGGTTGCGGACGACCCTCACGCCGATCACGGGTCCGTCCTTGCCCTCGCCGAGGACCTCGACGGGGGAGCGGAGGAACTTCAGCGTCACCCGGTGGGTCTTGCCCGTCGGGGAGCGCTGCGCGTAATCGCGCAGCAGCGCCACGTTGCGCTTTGAGGTCCCGTCGCCGAACTCCTCCAGCCACCGCTCACTGAGCGGGTCGAGCTCAGCCTCGGCGGGATCCACGTCGATGTCGGCGCGGCTCAGCTCGCCGAGCTCGCGCAGCTCGGGGTTGGTGAAGGCCGCCTGCGCGGGGCCCCGGCGGCCGAGCAGCACGACCTCCTCGATTCTCGCCTCGGCCAGCTTCGGGAGGGCGTGGTCGGCCGTGTCGGTGACCGCGAGCTCCCCGGGCTCGAGCATCAGCATCCGGGCGACATCGACGGCGACGTTGCCGTTGCCGATCACCACGGCGCGGCGGGCGTGGAGGACGAACTCCTCCTCCTCGCCGTCGGGATGGCCGTTGTACCAGGCGACGAACCTGGTGGCGGGGTAGGAGCCGGGACGGTCCTCGCCCGGGATCCCCAGCCGGTTGTCATCGGTGGTCCCGAACGCGTAGACGACCGCGTGGTAGCGCTCGAGCAGCTCGGCGCGGGTGATGTCGCTCCCTAGCGAGACGCCGCCGAAGAACCGGAACCCCTCGCGCCCGGCCGTCTTGTCATAGACCCGGGTCACCGATTTGATCTTTGGGTGGTCGGGCGCGACGCCCGAGCGGACCAGGCCATAGGGCGTCGGCAGGAGGTCGATCAGATCGACGTCGAAGCCGGCGTCGAGGAGCTGGTCGGTGGCGTAGAAGCCGGCCGGGCCGGCGCCGATGATCGCGGCGCGTGGACGTGACTCGTTCGTGGTCATCGCTGGCTCCGAGGATACGCACGGTGGCGTCTGCGGGCCGGTGAATCAGGGTGCAGTCAGGCGGTGGCGGCCGCGTTGGCCCGGTCGACCCGCTCGGCCTGATCGGCGGTCAGCTCGGCGATCCGCGCGTACAGACCGACGGGCAGGTCGTGGCCCATGCCCTCGATCGTGACCAGCCTGGCGTTCGGGATCGCGGCGGCGGTGGCGCGCCCGCCGGAGGGGTGCACCATCCGGTCGCGGTCGCCGTGGATCACGATCGTCGGCGCCGTGATCCGCCCGAGTTCCGCCGTCCGGTCGCCGGACTTCACGATCGCGGCCATTTGCCGGCCGGTCCCGGCGGCGGCGCGGGGATCGCGGTCGTAGCCGCGCATCGCCCGGTCGCGGACGTAGGCCTCGTCGAACGGGAAGCCGCGCGAGCCGATGTGGCGGAACATCACGGCCGCGCGGTCGGCGGCCTCGTTGCGATCTTGGGGCCGGGGCCGCCACAACAGGGGCAGCGTCGAGGGGGCCACCCAGCCGACCCGGCGGGCGCCGGTCGAGGACATGATCGAGACGAGGCTGCGGACGTGATCGGGGTGGCGCGCCGCCAGGGTCTGGGCGATCATGCCGCCCATCGAGACGCCGACGACGTGCGCCGGGGACAGCTCGAGCGCGTCGAGCAGGCCCGCGGTGTCGCGGGCCATGTCCCCGAGATCGTACTGCTCGGGATCGAACCGCCGGGCGGCGAGCTGCGCCATCCTCGGCGGTGGCGTCGTGGCGTGCGTCGAGCGGCCGATGTCGCGGTTGTCGAACCGGATCGGTTGCAGGCCGCGGGCGATCAGCCCGTCGCAGAACGGATCGGACCATGCCAGCAGCTGCTGGCCGAGGCCCATGATCAGGAGCACCGGCGGGTCGGACGGCGAGCCGAGGCGCTCGTAGCAGAGGCGCACGCCGCCCCCGACGTCGACCATCTGCTCGCCCGAGCTCATGCGGCGACCGGCTGGCGCGCCGGCGCCGTGCGGGGCCGCTGCGCGTCGTAGTCGTGCGGCTCGAACCGCGCCAGCCGGCGCTGGTAGGCGCGGACCGTCCCCGGCCACAGCGCCGAGTTGCGGCCGCTCGCGTCGAGATACCAGCTGACGCAGCCGCCGGCGGTCCAGACGCTGCCTCGGGTGCCCGCCTCGACCTCGGCCACCCATCGCGCCTGGGCATCGGTCCGCGGGGCGATCGTCGCGTAGCCATGGGTGCGGCGGTGGCGCAACGCCTTGATCAGGTAGTTGATCTGGGCCTCGACCATCAGCAGCACCGAATTGTGGCCGAGGCCGGTGTTGGGGCCCAGCAGCATGAAGAAGTTCGGGAAGCCGGCGACGGCGACCCCGAGGTGGGCCTTGGGGCTCCCCTCCCAGGCTCCCGCGAGCGTCGTGCCGTCCGGGCCGGTCACGCGATGGCTGATCGGCGGGTCGGTGACCTTGAAGCCGGTGCCGAAGATGATCGTGTCGACCTCGTGCTCGACCCCGTGGTCGTCGACGATTCCGGTGGGCGTGACCTTTTCGATGCCGACGCTCACGATGTCGACGTTCTCTGAGCAGATCGCCGGGTACCAGTCGTTCGACCCGAGGATGCGCTTGCAGCCGACGCGATACGCGGGCGTGAGCTGCTCGCGTAGGGCGGGATCAGCGACCTGGCGAGCGATGTGGCCGCGGGCACGGCGCTCGGTCAGCTTGCTGAGCCGCGGGTGCGTGAACATCGCGTGGAAGGACTCGAACAGCGAGAACACCGCGGTGCGGAGGGCGCGCTGGAGCTTCGGATGCTCGGCGAACCGCTGCTTCCACGCCTCGGGGATCGGCGGGTTGGCTCGTGGCATCACCCACGGTGGCGTGCGCTGGAACAGGTGCAGGCGCTTGACGTGGGGCTGGATCTCGGGGACGAACTGGATCGCGCTGGCGCCGGTGCCGACGACGGCTATGTGGCGGTCGGTCAGATCGCGATCGTGGTCCCAGCGGGCCGAGTGGAAGACCTTCCCCTTGAAGCTCTCGAGGCCGGGCAGGTCCGGGATCGTCGGGTCGGCGAGGGCGCCGACGGCCGAGACCGCCACGTCGGCCGTGATCATGCCCCGGCTCGTCTTGGCCTCCCACCGCTGGCCGTCGCTGTCCCAGCGCATCGACTGGACCTCGCAGTCGAAGCGGATGTGACGGGCGAGGTCGTGGCGGGCGACGACCTCCTGCATGTACTCCCAGATCTCCTGCTGGGCGGCGAACGCCTGGCTCCAGCGCGGGTTCTGCTCGGCGGTCCACGAGTAGAGGACGCTGGGGATGTCGCAGGCGCAGCCGGGGTAGGTGTTGTCGCGCCACGTGCCGCCGAGATCGCCGGCGCGCTCGAGGATCACGAAGTCGTCGAAGCCGCCCTGCTTGAGGGCCATGGCGAGGCCGAGGCCTGAGCAGCCGGCGCCGGCGATGGCGATCTCGAAGTGGTCGGTGGCGGGCTTGTGGTTGTTCGTGGCGGGTTCGGTGTCTTGGTACATGGACGTACCACACGGTACCAGAGTGATGCGATGGCGGCAAGGGACGTGCACAGCACGACAATCCCGCGCCGAAACCCGAGCCCTGCCGCGCTGTACACGAAGAGCATGGTTAACACGACAGGGCTCGGATCTGGCGCCGGTGTTGACGCGCTATGCAGGATCCCCGTGACACTCTCGACACGCTCCGTCACAAACTCGCAAAGAAAGACCCTACGAGCGCCCCGAACCCGCCAGCGCCCTCACCCACCCCTTTCCTGCTGCCTTTACCAAGCCGCCCGCCGGCCAACGCTGGGGGCGCGCAGCGCCCGCGGGCCGAGTGTCGACAAACCCAGCTTGGAGTCGGAGCCAGGCGCCGGCGCCTAGTCGTCCAGCAGCGTCCCGCTCAGGATCGCCTTAACCGTCTGCCCCGCGGTCTCCCGCAGCTCGCGCATGTCGCGGCCCTGCTGCAGGGAGATGACGGCGAGCTCGCGGAGGCCGCCGACGATCATGATCGCGATGTCCATCGTCAGCGGCCGCAGGCCGACCCGGGGTTGCTCGCGGCGGCCGGACTCGACGAGGCCGATCAGCAGCTGGGCGAAGCGTTCGATCACGGCGGTCTGGCGGTCGGCCCCGGCCTGGCCGAGGCCTGGAAGCTCGCGGACGAAGCTCCGGTACAGGGCGGGGTGGCCGGTGATGCTGTCGAAATAGGCGTCGAGCGCCCGGTCGACCTGCTCTCCCAGGCGGCTGTCGGGGTGGACGGCGGTGGCGATCTGCTCCATCGTCGCGTTGTTGATGGCGTCGAACAGGGCCAGGAAGCACGCCTCGCGGTCCTCGAAGTGCTCGTAGAACGTGCGTCGTGAGGTGCGGGCGATGCGGACGACGTCGGCGACGGTCGTCTCCCGGTAGCCCTTGGCGTCGATCGACGCCGCCATCGCGTCGATCAACCGCTCGCGGTGCGAGGGCTCACGGGTGTCCATGGAGGACGCGGGCCTCTGTGTCTGTTCGGTGGCCATATGGCACGCAAAGGTAGCGGCCGGAACGGCCTGCTCACGAAAAACCGCTTGCTAAGCGCTCCCCGCCATGACGGTGGAGACGCCTAAGTGCTGGGGCGCTTGTGCTCGACCACGACCCGGCCGCCCCGGTTCGGGATCATCGTCACGTTGCGCTGACGGGGCCGTTCGGGCTTGGGGTCGGGGGCGATCATGTCGGTGCGCGCCGTGATCGCGCGCAGGACCACGCGCTGCTCGGCCATCGCCAAGGTGGCGCCGAGGCAGCGCCGGATCCCGCCGCCGAACGGAATCCAGGTGTAGGTGCCGGGCTTGTGGTCGAGGAACCGCTCGGGGCGGAAGGCGTGGGGCTCCGGGTAAACGTCCGACCGGTGGTGGAGCGCGATGATGCTGACCGCGACGGGCGTGTCCGCCGGGACGACGTAGTCGCCGAACTCCCACCGGCGCTTGACCATCCGGACGATGAACGGGATCACGGGCCTGACCCGCATGCCTTCGTACACGGTGGCGTCGAGATGCTCGTCGACGGTGGGATCGTCGGTGCGGACCACCTCGCGCAACCGCTCGTAGGCAGCCGGCGCGCGCAGCAGCCGCTCGAATGTCCAGGCGAGCGAGTTGGCGGTGGTCTCGTGGCCCGCGAGCACGAGCGACATCAGCTCGTCGCGCAGCTCGTGGTCGGTGAGCAGCTCGCCGTTTTCGTCGCGCGCCTCGAGCAGCAGCGACAGGACGTCGTGGCGCCCATCTGCCGGACCCGCTGCCCGTCGTTCGCGGATCACGGCGTAGATCTGCCGGTCGACGATCCCGAGCAGGGCCTTGAGGACGCCGCGCGCCTCGATGCGCCCGGCGTTGCGAAGCTCGATCAGCTGGTAGCCGGGGTTGGTTGAGGCCAGCAGCAGCCGCCGGATCGTGTCGCGCATCTTGCGCTCGGCCGATCCACGCGGCGGCGAGGACTCGATCCCGAAGATGCCGGCCATGATGACGTTGAGCGTCACCGCCTGCATCCGTGGCGCCAGCGCGAACGGCTTGCCGACGGGCCAGCGGTCGATCTCGCGGTCGGCGACCTCGACGATCATGTCGATGTACCGCTGCACGGCCTCGCCGTGGAACGGCGGCAGCAGCAGCTTGCGCTGGCGCATGTGGCGCGCGCCGACCGAGGTCAGCACCGAGTTCGGCCCGAGGATCGGCCGCAGGGGCGACTCGCCGGTGAGCGACGGCGCGTCCTCGGGCTTGGCCTTGAGCAGCGATTTGACGTGGTCGGGGTGGGTGGTGACGACGAACGGCTCACGGCGCGAGAGCAGCTGCAGCTGCCAGACGTCGCCCAGCTCGCGGTGGGCGCGGAGGCTGAACGCCATCGGCATGGCCGCGAAGCGGATCGTCTCGCGTAGACGCGACTGATCGCGCCCCGGAGGCATCCGGATCGGGCGAGCGTCGCCGACGGGGCCGGCGGGCGACGGCGCCGGCGTGAGCTCGACGACCTCGCTCGGGGCGGGAACGGTCACAGTGGCCATCTGGTACGCCAGTGTACCGCACTCCCCGGCGGTTGTCCAATAGTCTCGCCCGTCCCATCTCCTTTGAGTAGAAAGGCCGTCTCTGATGCCAGACCGTGCAGCGATCGTGACCGGAGGTTCAAGGGGCATCGGGCGCGCCCTCGCCGAGGCGCTCGGCGATGAGGGGTACGCGCTGACGATCACCGCCCGCAAGCCCGAGGGGATCGAGCGGGCCGCGCAGGAGCTGCGCGAGCGCGGCTACGAGGTCGAGTCCGTGGCTGCGAATATGGCTGACGAGGATGCGATCCGGGCGGTCGTGAACGCTCACCGCGAACGGTTCGGGCGCCTCGACGTGCTCGTCAACAACGCCGGCGTCGGGATCGGCGCGGCCGCGGGCGAGCAGCAGACCAAGTACGTCGACATGCAGCTCGCCGTGAACCTGCGAGCGATCGTTCTGTTCTATCGGGAATGCGTGGGGATGCTGCGCGAGGCCGGCGCCGAGCACCGCAACGCGCTCGTGGTCAACATGGCGTCGATGGCGGGGAAGTCGCCGGCGCCGTGGGTGTCGGTCTACTCCGCCACGAAGGCGGCGGTGATCGGATACACCCGGGCGATGAACAAGGAGCTGACCGGAGACGGCGTCAAGTCGGTGGCGTTCTGCCCCGGCTTCGTCGACACCGACATGGCCGATTGGGCGAAGGACAACATTCCCGCCGAGGAGATGTTGCGGCCCACCGACATCAGCGAGGCGCTTCGGTTCCTGCTGCGGGTTTCGCCGGCGTGCGTGATCCCGGAGATCGTGTTCGAGCGGCCCGGGGAGGCGATGTAGCGGCGGATCGGCCGACTCCGCCGCCACCGACCACGTCTACTTGAGCCTCGAGCGCGCGGCCTTCGTCCAGGCAGTCGTCACGTCGCGGATGAACTTCGCCTGAGCGGTGGCCACGTGGGAGATCCAGTCGACCTCGCTGCTGCCCGGGCCCTTCTCGATCGCGCTGGCGATCGCCTTGAGCGCCGTCTCATAGGTGGACAGGGTGCTCTCGCCCGCGTCCTTGCCGGCGGTGATGATCCGCTCGTTGAGCTTGCGCAGGCGCTCTGCGGCGGCGTCGACGCGGGCCTCGGCACCGCTCGCCGATGACTTCTTTGCCGTCGAACGCGACGCGGTCGCCGAGCCGGTGCTGCGCGAACCGCTCGAGCGCGTCGACTTCGCGCGCGAGCTGGAAGCGCTCGCGGTCGAGCGCTTGGCCGAGCTGGTCTTCGCCGCCGAAGTCCTCTTCGCGCCCGAACTGCTCTTCGCACCCGACGTGCGCTTGGCAGCCGAGGTGCTTTTCGATCGCGACGTCGATCCCGACCCACTACTCCTAGCTTGCGGCATTTCTCCCTCCTGGACTTGATGTTGGTGCGCACACTATCCTGCCGCCGCGCAAGCGCGCAGAGTCGCAACGAAATTGCGAGGATGGCGCCATGGCCCAGCCGGCGACGCAGACGATCCGGCTCGCCCGTCTGAGCGACGCGGAGCCGATCGCCGGGCTGCTCGACGAGCTCGGCTACCCGACCTCCGGTGACCAGGTCGCGGGCGTCGAGTCGGCGGCGCGTGAGGCCGACTGCTTTCGCCTCGAGGTGACGACGCATCCGGAACGGACGGTCGCACTCGCGTTCTACGAAGCCGCCGGATTCACCAGGCGACCGCATCGGCTGATCAAGAAGCTGGCCCCATGACCCGGGTCGCCGTCGTCGGTCACGTCGAGTGGGTCGAGTTCGTCGAGGTCGAGCGGCTGCCGGTCGAGGGTGAGGTGCTCCACGCCAAGGGCGCGTTCACGCGCGCGGCCGGCGGTGGCGGTGTGGCGGCCGTCGTGCTCGCCGGCCTCGGTGCCGAGGTCCACTTCTTTACGGCGCTCGGGCGCGACGACCACGGCGAGGCGGCGGCCGCGGAGCTGACCGCCCGCGGCGTACGGATGCACGTCGCCTGGCGGACGGAGCCGACGCGCCGGGCATGGACGTTGCTCAAGGACGGCGGCGAGCGGACGATCGTGACGATCGGCGAGCGGCTGAATCCGCACGGCAACGACAAGCTCGAGTGGGAGCTGCTGCGCGGCACCGACGGCGTGTACTTCACAGCCGGGGACCACGGCGCGCTCGAGCGTTCCCGGGAGGCGCGCGAGGTGGTCGCCACGCCGCGCGCCCGCGACGCGCTCGAGGGCGACGGGCCGATCGTCGACGCGCTCGTGTTCAGCCGGCGCGATCCGGAGGAGAGCGAGTGGGCCAAGCGGGTCGCCGGCCGCGCCCGGCTGCTCGTCAGCACCGATGGCGCAAACGGCGGCAGCTGGTCGGGCGACTTGGAAGGCACATGGCCGGCGATTGCGGCGCCCGGCCCTCCGCGCGACAGCTACGGCTGCGGCGACTCGTTCGCGGCCGGCTTCACGTTCGGGCTCGCGTCGAGCGGGTCGGTCGCGGATGCGGCGGCGATCGGGGCACGCTGCGGCGCGGACGCGCTGGCCAGGGCCGGGCCGCCGTGAGGCGCTCTCGTTCAGCCCGCTGTGGCCAGCAGCTCGATCCGGTTACCCCACGGGTCCTCTGAATAGAAGCGGCGCTCGCCCGGGAGCGAGTCGTCCCAGATGACCTTCGCCCCGGCCGCCGACAGGCGTTCGGCGAGCGCGTCGAGATCGCTGGGCGCGACCCGCAGCGCCGGGTGGGCCTTCCGCGCCGGCGCAAACGTCTCCTCGACGCCGATGTGGAGCTGCTGCGAGCCCACCCTGAACCACGCGCCGCCCCGCGAGCGCAGCGGCTCGGGCTTCTCGATCTCGTCCAGCCCCAGCAGCTCCCCGTAGTACCGCCTCGCCTCGCCCTCGCATCCCGCCGGCGCCGCCAGCTGGACGTGGTCGAGCGAGACCACTGCCGCCTACGTGGTGAACACGATCTTGCCGAACACCTCGCCGCCCAGCAGCGCCTCGAATCCCCGGCGGGCGTCGGCCAGCGCGTGGGTGGCCTGGATCACCGGCCGCACTCCGCGATCCACGCAGAACTGGATCAGCCGGCCGAGCTCGTCCCGGGTGCCCATCGTCGAGCCGATCACCGAGAGCTGGAGGAAGAACACGCGCGAGAGCTCCGCCGACGGGGCGTCGCCGGTGGTGGCGCCGGAGACGATGATCTTGCCCCCCGGCTTCAGAGACTTGACCGAATGCGACCAGGTCGCCTCGCCGATCGTCTCCATCACGGCGTCGACCCGCTCGGGGAGTCGCGCGCCGGACTCGAACACCTCATCGGCACCGAGCGCCTTCGCCTGGGCACGCCGCTCCTCGGTGCGCCCGGTCGCCCACACCCGGATCCCGGCGGCGGCTCCGAGCACGATCACCGCGGTGGCGACGCCGCCGCCGCTGCCCTGGACGAGCACGGTCGAGCCCGGGGCGAGCTGCCCCCGGGTGAACAGCATCCGGTACGCGGTCAGCCACGCGGTCGGCAGGCACGCGGCCTCTTCGAACGACAGCTCGGCCGGCTTGGGCAACACGTTCCGGCGGGGGACGGCGACCCTGTCGGCGAACGTCCCCTGGTAGCGCTCGGACAGGATCGAGCGGCGCGGATCGAGCGTCTCGTCGTCGCGCCAGGCGTCGTCGCTGATCACCGAGTGGACGACCACCTCGTTGCCGTCCTCGTCGAGTCCCCCGGCGTCGCAGCCGAGGATCATCGGCAGCCGCTCGCGCGGGAGCCCGACGCCCCGAAGCGACCACAGGTCGTGGTGGTTCAAAGAAGCGGCCTTGACGTTGACGGTGGTCCACCCATCGGGCGCCTGCGGCTCGGGGCGCTCGCCGACGGTGAGGCCGTCGAGCGGATTGTCGGGGTCGATCTCTGAGGCGTAGACCGCGCGCACGGACGCAGCATCCTAG
>Ga0116216_10001357_pt1 | contig 17132 bp, 15 predicted proteins | sample Sb_taG_11_FD_89696 | JGI IMG/M metagenome (GOLD analysis project Ga0116216, IMG submission 89696) | Peat soil microbial communities from Weissenstadt, Germany - Sb_50d_3_AS metaG | ecosystem: Environmental > Terrestrial > Soil > Wetlands > Peat | place: Germany: Weissenstadt | collected 2010-09-21
GGCGTACCAGCCCTCGGCGAGCTGGCTGCGCTGGGCGAAATAGAGCGGAATATCTTCGCGGCGGATCGACCAGCGCAAGTACTCCTCGACCGGTCCGCTCACCGGCCACGCGGTTCCGGCCATGCGCGCGGCCAGGGCCACGGCGGCGTCAAGTCGGATGGCATCGTAGCGCTCTTGCTTGATGATGACTCGCAGAGCTTCGAGATCTGCTTTGGAGAGGGCGCGCAGGGCTCGGGCCAGGAGCACGCTGTCGCGCAGACGATACAACCCGATCGAGTGCACCGCGTAATGCAGCGCGGTTGCGACGTTTCCCAGCACGCGCACCGCGCCCGCCGGTCCGTCTGCTTCTGCCATGTGCGGTTGGAGCGCTTGCCAGTCAAGCGGGATAGAGAGGTTACCCGGCGGCGCGAGGGCGACGTGCAACTCGATCGCGCAGCCTGGAGTCGGGGGGAAGAGCGGTGCGGCATGGTGATGGTGTTCGCGGTAGTTACGCTGGCGGCGCTCGTCGGCTCGTTCGTAATACCCCTGGTCGCGCAGCGCTTGCGACGCCCGCTCGAGATCTGCTGCGGGAACCAAGATATCGAGATCGGAGCTCGCGTGCAGCACGGCATCCGGTTCGTCGCGGTACAGCCGAGCGGCACCTTTGAGCAATGCGAAGGGGATGCCCGCGGCGCCAAGGCACGAGGCGACCGCGATGACCTGCGCCCGCACCGCGATCCCGCGCAGCACGACGCTACGCCCTACCGGCTGGAGCGACCGGCGCAGGTACTGGGCTGCAGACGTCGTGCTCCCCAAACGGGTAGCCGTCTCCACAAGCGTCGCCGAGCATCCGTGGCGGCGAGCCGCACTTGCGATGGCGCCCCAGTCGCCGCCACGCAGCGCCCTTTCAAATGCGGCTTTGTCGCTGCGCACCGCGGCGGACATGGCCTGTACGAGTGCGACGTACGGGCGCGGACGAAACCAAGGAAGCGCTCTCACCATGCGTAGTCCGAGAGAGCGCACGCGGAACGGCACGGCACGCAGGCCGCGCAGTCGCGCCGTGTAGAGTCCGCGCCGCCAAAAGCTCGGCATGTCGATGCGCACGGCATCTGGACCATCATGAGCCATGACTGCGACGACCTTGCCGACGATGGAGGACGCTTGCGGATACTCAGGCGACCAGGGGACGGCGTCGCCGCAGGTCTGGATTACGCCACCTCGCACGCGGGTGATGCGGTGAGCGACGAGCTGCCCATCTCGCTCGAAGACCACGATATCGCCGACGCACCCATCGCCACGTAAGGGTCCAAGCGCGAGCACCATGGGCTCGTGCAAGAGCGGCATCATGCTCGAACCACGCATCGCGACGCGCGGCGCGGCGCTCGAACCGGCCAGCAGCCTGACGACTTCGAGCGTCCTCGTAGCGTCGACCGCACGCTCCTCGACGACCATCACGTCCCCACCGCCACGAGCGGCCTGGCACGTCGCGTCGTCGCAGCGATCAGCAAAGCGGTGTCGTCCGGCGTTCCCAGCGTGAGGGCATAGACGCGCGCCTGGTGGCAGATCGCGGTCGCGGTGGCGACGCGGTCGAGCCCCGCTTGTGGGCCGCACAACCCTGCCGTCAGCAGACGCACGATCGCATCGTCGAGCGCCAAAGGAGCGGTGCGAGCGACCCCGCCCCGGCCCTCGATGAAGAAGATAGCTTCGAGCTTGGCTGGAGCTGGCATTGGCCGCTCGCCGAGCACCTCGGAAAACGAGGCGGACTCCCAGTCGGCGCCTTCATGCGCGAGCAGGCGCCTGCCGATGCCGCCGTCGCCGGGGATCTCTTCGGACGTCAGGAGCTCCAGGCCGCCTTTGCGGACGTTGATCGCTCGCGGAAACGCTTGCACCATCCCGCCTTTGAGCACGCAGCGCTCGTCGGTATAGAGGTCCATGCCGCGGCGGGAACACGCAAGCGCGGTCGTCGACTTGCCACCGGTCGAGATCGCGGAGATCGCCGCAGCGGTATCGCCGATGCGGACGGCCGCCGCATGGAACGATACGAGCTCACCGTTGATGTCGAAAAACGCGCGGTGCGTCACCGCATCGGCGAGAAACGAGATGACGTGCCCGCCGCGCAGCGGAGACGGATATCGATACGCGGGGCCTGGCTCCGTCCAAAAGACCGGTTCGCCAGCATCGTTTCCATGACGCAGCGCACAGCTCCAAAGCTGTGGCGTCCCCGGCTTGAGAAAGCTTTGATAGCGACTGCGGAACGACTCCGCCGCCGCCTCCTCGTCGAAGCAGGCAGCGATGCAGCGGCCGAACCATTCCATGGTCACGACATGGCGAGCACGCGCAAAGAGCATCTGGCGCTGGGCTGTGTCGAGCTCGATCTCGACGAGCTCGCGGGCTGTGACCAAGGTCATCGCAGCAGTGCCTCGATTGCATCCGCTGCGCTCGCCGGCGAGCTCGCGCTGACCCGGTAACAGGGAATACCGGACAGCATGAGGGCAGCGCTCGCCAGCCGGTCAAAGGGATCGAGCTCCAGGTTGATGCGTTTGGTGAAATCAGCTGCGGCCAGGCCTGCGGGGACGTGCTCCACCGTCGCCTGCGCGCCTGGACTCCGTTCGAGCATGATCGCGGCGGCCAGCGGTGCCGGCTGCGCGAAGACACGATCGCCGAAGACGTCTCCAGGATCGATATTGTCCCATACCGGATCGCCGTGCGGCACCCGCGGAGGTGAAGCATCACAGACCGCCTTCAGGCGCGGATCGGAAAAGACCGACAGCGTGCGCTCGCGGATGAGCAGCGCGCGCGGCAACCCGAACACCATTCTGTCCGACTTGCGGATGAAGACGAATTCATCGCTGAAGAGACCCGCGCCCCTGGCCATGAGCTCGAGCGCCAGTGTCGTCTTGCCGATGCCCGACTGCGCCGACACCACGATCGCCTTGTCGCCCAAGCGCAGCGCGGCGGCGTACAGCGAATGCCAGGCATCATTGCGGCGGAAGCTCAGGCGGATGAGCTTGCTCGAACCATAGAACGCCAGCCGGAAGTGCGTCGACGGCTTGTCTTCCGGATACACGACGGGCTCGCCGTTGAAGACCAACCAGTCTGCGCCGTTGTTGGCGAGGATGTGTCCGCGATCGACATCGGCGTCGTCGCCGTCTGCGGGAAGCGGCACGCGCACGCGGCGATATGCCGAGCACAGATACTCCAAGACTTCAGGCGCGTCGCTGTGCACGATCAGACGCCGTTCGAGCGTGGTGAACGCAGCGGCGTGAAGGCCGCCTGTGTGTGCGAGCGGTTGCGGACGTGCGAGCAAGGCGCCTTCCCATCCCAGCAGAGCATAGGCAAGGAGCGGTCCGATGATGGCGGCCGCTCATTCCCTCACGTCAACGCTTGCTGATCCTATAACGGGGAAGAGAACGCCTCATCGCGCTCGGAACCGGGCTTACTAACCCCCGGTATCCGCTTATAATGTTCCTGGGAGCGTGGCGGTCTCCTAACGGCATTTCGGGGCCCTGATTGGTCCAAAAGACCCTCGCTTGGCTGCTCTACCCATCGCATATTACACACAAAAAAACAAGGGAGCCGGGTTCGATGCACCCTCTCTCCCCTGTGCGTCCCTTGCCGGAATCGCCCGTCGGCGGCGATGGTCTTGTCGGAAGCTCTTGGTGCGCCCGAATGCCCTAGTTTCTTCCCGAGCCCACCGATAGCGCTAACACGAAGGGAGCGGCGCCATCACGGTGCCGCTCCCTGCTCTCGTTCTCGTCGCGGCGATTAGGGCTCCGAAGTAGTACAGCTCGGGCACGTGCCGAGCGATTCGGCCAACACGACCGTCGCATCGAATGAAGCGAGTATCTGGGGAGATGTATACATGAGGAGTCTCTCCTTAGTCTTATGTGTCGGAGAAGGGCGCCTCATCGCACCCACGCACAGACGGGAAGCCGACTGTGGCTGTGCCATACTTGCTGAGCCTGGGAATGCGCTCCTCGCACCTTTGCTCGTCCAAAGGTCCCGCCATGCCATGCGATTAGGTGTGACGCGCCCGAGGGCCCTCGCTGTCCCGATGCTATCGCCCCCGCTCCTGCCGATATGGTATATACAACATGAAGCCGGGCAGCGGATTGGCCGTCGAGCACCTCACTCGACGCTTTGGAAGACTGACCGCGGTCGACGATCTCACGTTTCGCGCCGACCGCGGTGCTATTTTGGGCCTGCTCGGGCCGAACGGCGCGGGCAAGACCACAACCTTGCTATGCCTTGCGGGGCTCTTGCGCCCCGACGCCGGTTCGCTGAAGCTCGACGGAAAGACGCTTGGTCCCGATCGCGGACGCGTCGTCGCGCTCATCCCTGAGACGCCCGAGGTCTACGCGATGCTCACCGTCTGGGAGCATCTCGTGTTCGTCGCCAAGAGCTGCCGGCTCGCCGCCGGGTGGCAGCAGCGCGCCAACGAGCTGCTGCTGCGCCTCGACCTGTTCGACAAACGCGACACGCTCGGTGAAGCGCTCTCAAAGGGCATGCGTCAGAAGACGCTCATCGCGTCAACCGTGCTCGCCGGGGCGCCCGTGCTGTTGCTCGACGAGCCGATGATCGGTCTCGATCCTAAAGGCCAGCGCGAGCTGCGCAGCATCCTGCGCGAGCTGCGCGACACCGGCACGGCGATCGTCCTGAGCACGCATCTGCTCGAGTCCGCCGAAGCGATCTGCGATCAGGTGCTGGTCATGAACCGCGGCCGTGCCGTGATCAGCTCGCCGATCGCCGAGCTGCGTTTCGGCGAATTCGGCCGCAGCCTCGAAGACGTGTTCCTCGAAGCCACCCGATGAGCGACCTCGCACCTCTGCTCTACCTCGAAGCCCGCATGGCGCTGCACAAGTTCCGGCGCGTGCTGCAGCAACCGGCCCGGCTCACGCTGTGGATCATCTTCCTCATCTGGTTCGTCGCATTCTTGATCACGCGAGCACAGCGCGCTGCCGACGGACAGTTCGCGCTGCTCATCCCGGACGGCGCGCGCCTGTTCTATGCATTTGTTCCCGCGGCATATGCCGCCATCATCGGCATGCAGATCCGCGCCGGCTCGCGCCGGCCACCCGCGGCCTTCGCCTACCCTGCCGATGCCCGCTTTCTCTTCGGCTCGCGGCTGTCGCATGCGGTTGTGGTCTTCTGGTTGCAGCTGCGCGAGACTGCGTTCCAGGGCATCCGGGTCTTCTTGGGGCTGTTCTTCTTGTCGTGGAACTTCGCGGCGACGACCGATGGATTTCTCACCGCGTCGCTTGCCCTGCTCTCAGCATACGTCATCGCCTTCGGCATCCGACTGCCGGTCTTCTTGGCGCAACGACGCCTGCCGAGCATGCCGTTCGCGTGGGCGGGAGCAGCGCTCGTCGCCGCGGGTGGGCTTGCCGTGCTCTATCCGATCGGGCTCGCCTTCGCATCGGGCAACGTATCTCTCGGCTTCATCGCCGCGCATACGTTCGTCTTCCCGCCCGGCACGTGGGTCGTCGAGTCGCTGACCGGAAGCGTTCCGGCAACGCTTCTGCTCGTCGCTCTGGCTGCTGCGACGGTCGCTTGCGGTTCAGTTGCCGCATCCGACGCCTATCCGGAGATCTGGGAAGCCTCCGCGCGTCAGTACGCGCGACGCGTCCTTGTGGCCAGTGGACGGGGCTTGTGGAACCGCGAGGCGTGGCGCGAACTCGACGAATCCGATCACCATGACCTGCCAATGGCGCTGCAATCGACGCCGTCGGTGACCGGCGATCGCGCACCAAGCGGCGCGCTCATCGTGTTGTGGCGGGAGTGGATCGCATTGCAGCGAGTGACCGGCGGACTGCGCTGGCCGCTTCTGTGGCTGGTAGGTGCTGCGACCTTCGGCTATCTCGGTGGGTTGGCATCGCGCGGCCGCTCGGTCATCGATATCCTCGTGCCGCTCGTCGCAATCGTGAACATCGTCATCATCTTGGGGTCGCAGAGCACCATCAGCCTGGGCAGTGAACTGCGCCGCCCCATATTCTGGCTCGGCGATTCGGGCCTGCGCGACCGCATCTTGGCGTGGATCGCCGGCACGACGCTGCGCATCGGACCGCCGCTGTGCGCCGCCGCCATCATGGCGGGTGTCGGGATCGGATCGTGGTCTGTCATCGCAGCTGCTGGACCGATGGTCATCGTCGGATTATTCCTCGTCCAGAGCATCGGCGTGGCAACGTACGTCGCGCTGCCCGGACGCAATGACATGCGCGGCCCGGGCTTCATGCTGCGCATCTTCACCACCTATACGTCGCTGGGTCTTCCCGTTCTGGCCTGGGTTCTCGTGCAGTCGGTGAGCGCGAGCGCGCCGCTCGGGATGGTGGTTGGACTGTGCGTGGCCTTCGCCGAGGCCTGGTTCTTGCTCTCCTTCTCAGCGACCCGGTTGGAAGAGAACGCGATGGCGTACGCCGCCGCCGAAGAGCGCTAGCGCAGCGCCCCGCACTCGCTTCAGTCGAGCAACCCGTCCTTGAATCTCGCTTTGAGATGGCTTCCGTCGCAAAACGGCTTGTTCTCGGATTCGCCGCAGCGGCACAGCGTCATGCGGTTGCGCACCTCGTAGTTCGTCCCTGACGAACCGATCACCTGAATTCCGCCTCGCACCCACAAGGGGCCGCTGCGATCGCGCGCTGGATCTTCGACGAGGCCGATGGAGGGGGCGAACTCCGGCTCGACGGGCTTGCCGGTTTTCTTGTCGCGCAGGACCAGGCGGCCAGATGGGCAGCTGATCACCTCGTGGACGACGAGCTCGCGCTGCTTTTTCTTATCGCTGTGCGTGACGAGCTCCCATGCCGATCCGAAATTATCGCAAAAACGTGCGCTCGCGCAGAACGATTCAGCGTCTTTGAGCACGAGCGTCGGACCATCGGTCGTCTCGGCTTGCTTTGCGTATGGTGCGTTCGACGCGGTCTCCGTGCCGTCGAAGCCGATCGCGTTGTGGGTGCCGTCGCAATACGGCTTGGTGGAGGAATGCCCGCAGCGGCAGAGCCGGTAGCGGTCCCTGGCCTCGAAGCTCTTTGGCGTGGTCCATTCCCACGAGCCGCCCTCTTTGTTCGGCGTGATGACCTCGACGGTCAGCGGCACGTGGCCGGTGACGACATACGGTCCGTGATCGATCACCTCGATCTTGGGCTGCTCGCTCACCTACAGGGACCTCCGACGACGGCGACGTTCCACTGCCTGGGCTTCGCGTGCCATGGACCGATTTCCGTGAGGAACGCCCCCGAAAGGGAGCAAGTCACGCTCTCGGCCGCGTCAGCGCCTGATCTCTATCTCCTCGAGGCCACCGGACTCTGCTTCCAGCACCTCGTGGGTCGGCGGGAAATGGACCTGTGCGATCAGGGTCGGGATGACAGCGGTGGCGATCACCACCGTCACCAGTTCGCTGTACTGGAGCCGATCGATATAGTGATGCGCCAAGCCGTACAGACTGGAGATGGTCCCGAACGTCAGGCCGGTCGCCATCATCAAGGTCAGATAGGTCGCGTCGATCGTCGAGTAACGGAACCCCCGCGCTGCCGGCCACACCCCGATGAACTTGGCCAGGACCTTCACCGCGAAAAGCGCCGCGATGGTCTTGGCACCCGCGACGACCTGGGCCAACGAGACATACGTGCCGGCCTTGATGAAATAAAACGGTGCCAACAGGCTCATGGTGGCCGTCCGCAGGCGGCGTGCGAACTCGATGTGCGACAGGAGAAAGCCGGCTGAGGCGAAGCCTAAAACGTAGGCAGGGAGCACGCCTTCGCTTCTGGCGAGCGTGGCGAGGCCAGCCAGCGCGAAGATGATGGCGAAGAGCAGGCGTGCCCCGGGTTCGCTCACCCGATCGCCAAGCCTGGTGAACGCCACGGGCAAGAAGCGCGGCACGATCGCGACCGCCGACGCTGACGCCGTCAAAAAGAGCGCGAGCCAAGGATTGAAGTTGGCGAAGAGCAGACCGAGCGCGATCACAGTCCCGAGGTCGGTGATGAAACACGCGGCCAAGATCATCTGCCCGAAATCCTTTTTCGCCAAGCCTGATTCGAGCATGACGGCATAGACCACCGCCACCGACGTCGTCGACATGGCCACTCCGGCGATCTTCGCCGCGGACACCGACCAGTGCGCGATGAAGAACGCATACCCCATCGCGCCCGCAAACGGCAGTGCAAATGACAGCGCACCAACGAGCACGGCTGGCCGCCATTGCCGGCGCAGCACCTGCGGATTGATCTCCGATCCGGCCAGATAGGTCAGCATGATGGCGCCAAAACCTGCGATGAAGTCGATCCAGGTGTTGGTCGCAAGCGCGATGAGGTTGCCCGCGATCATGCCGAGCCCGATCTCGACGAGCGCAGCCGCGATGCGCAGGCGTATGGAGACGAGGGCGGCGACGAAAGCCACGCTCATCCAGATAGCGGCGATCAGCCAGGTGTTCTGCAGCGTGGAGACGTCGAACAGTGGATGCATGCCAGTCACTCCTGAACCAGTACGCGTTCAGGAGTCATCGGCCGCAAGTCGGCGGTTTGGCGTCGCGAGCGGGCGACAGCCGGGCGAACTCCTCCGCCCGGCCCTAGGCTACGTGCGCCGCTGCCCGCCTTCCTGTGCGGGCCGGCTCCTGGTTCGCGACCTCTGGGGCTAGCGCCGGCTGCGCACCGATTTGCGAAGGGTCTTGATCGCTTTGTTCACGTGCTGCTTCACGACCCCACGCACGATCGACTCGACCTCGCGGCGCTGCGGGAATTTCGCCAGCTGCGGCACGACGCCGATGACGACGCCGCATGAGGTGCAGGCTACCGTCCAGATGGTGAGCTCACCGCCGGCGCGCTCGGGGCGAGCGCGGAAGCGCACTGCCTTGAGGCAATGGGGACACTTGCGCTTGAAGATGTCAGGGGCGCTGTCGCGAGGGGTGCGGCGCCGGCGCTTGCGAGCTGGCATTGATCGTTACCTCTGCTGGGCCATCACGGCCGATCGCTACTTACGGGTCAGATCGGTACCGAAATACTGCTTCGAGAGTCTGCTCAAGGTGCCATCGCGATGCATGTCCACCACGGCCTGTTCGACCGCCGTATAGAAGCTTTTCGGGTCGAGCGGACTATTCTTGTCGACGGCGATCGCAGCGTCCTCGAAAAACACGGGGCCGCCCAGCGCTCGGAACGGCGCTCCGTGTTTGATCTGGAACAGCGCGAAGGGCTCCGAGGTGAGCACCGCGTCGAGACGCACGCCGTCGCCGAGCGCGAGATCGCGCATCGCCAGTTCGTCCGTCGCGTAGGGAATGGCGCGCGCAGCTGGAGCGGGCACGAGGATGTTCTCTCCGGTCAGCGTCAGATGACCTTCCAGGTACGCTTGGTAGGTGGTCGCCTCGCCGACGCCGACCCGCCTGCCATCGAGCTCTTCGATGGACCTGTACGCGCTCGTCTTATACACGAAGAAGGATCCGGGGATATAGTAATACGGCTCGGTGAAATACAGCACGCGCTGCCGGTCGTGGGTGATCGTCATGGAGTTGACGTTGAGATCCCAGCGTCCGTTCCAGTTCCCACCGGTGATCGCGTCCCAGCTGATGTCCAAGAATTCGGGATGTACGCCCAGACGGCGGGCGATCTCACGGCCAACGTCGATGTCAAAACCCTGCCACACGCCATCGCTGGTCCTGAAACTGAGCGGCTGGTAGTTGGCGTCGCACGAGATGAGCAGCTTGCCGCGCTTGCGGATCTCGCTGAGCAGATCCGTGACGCCGGCCGGATTGGTCGGCGCTACCCTCGCGGTCTCGCTCTCCTGCCTCGGGGCGCAGGCGACCAGACCGGCCAACAGAGCGGCGATCAGCGCGATAGGCCAGACCCGCAGTGGTCCTCTAGGCTGCACAGAACATCTCGTACGCTAGAGCCTATTGAGGTATGTTCCGGCGCCGTCCTTCTCCCGAGGCGGTCGGACCCGTTTGGCGCGGCCCGACACGCGGCTATCGCCCGATGAGACTCCTGCTAGGCTCACGATGGCTCACTATAATGAGGGAACGCGTCCGCCGGGGCTGGGATGGTCGCTACGGCGGCGATCAGCGTCATCTGCTGCGCGAGGAGATTGGGCTCATCTCGACACGCCGTGGACGTACAACAGCGCCACGATGATGCCCAGGGCCAGTCCGCAACACGCCTTGACCACGTCGGCGGCGCGTGACCGTCGCGCGCCCTCATCGCTGAGCGCGCTCGCCGGCCGGCCGAGCTCGGCAGTCGCCTGAGCGGCCCACCACATGTTCAGCGACGTCAACAACAGGTAGGCCGGCAAGATCACGAGCAGTGGCAGCACGACGTCTTTGAATGCGCGGATCTCGTGATCGAGCAAGATGAAGGTGACGAGAAACCCGAGGGCGGCGGCACCTAAAATCGTTACGCGCGCAACAAATGCATCAGCAAACCGATCGCGATACACCGTGGGTCCAGAGGCTGCGCTTCTGTCGGCCACGAGAAGGATTGTAGCACGCAGCGTCACGGTAGGGAAGCACGAAGCGGCCAAGGTGTGCTGTGTGATATAGACTACGCAGAGCTTTACGCCGATACTATTATATATGTGTCTGGATTGTGGCTGCTCCCGCACCGATCGCCAGCGCGAATCATCTATAGGTCGTCGCGGATTTCTCGCTGGCGGCTTGGCCCTGGCCGCCGCCGGCTGCCTGCCGCTGCGCGCCATCGCGCAGGCCTCACCGTCTCGCCATTACACTTTGTTCATCGAGCGCATGGACACGGGCGAATATGCCGCCGAGCCCTTCACGATCGACGGCACGTCAGTTTACTGGCCCGGGTATAAGAAACTGTGCGCGGTCTTGCGCGACGAGCACGTCGCGCCGAAATACGGATACGTGCAGATCGACGTCCGCACGATCGAAGCGTTATGGGCGGTACAGCAGTACCTGGCGCGCGACGGAATCCGCGAACCGATCATCGTGCATAGCGGCTATCGCACGCCGCAGACCAACGCACAGATCGAAGGCGCCGCTCGTCTCTCGCTCCATATGTGGGGCAAGGCTGTCGACTTCCACGTGCCCGGCGTGCCGCTCGCCGATCTGGCCGGGGTCTGCGCCGCGTGTCCGATCAGCGGCGGCGTGGGCTACTACCCCGAAGGCTGGGTGCACCTGGACACGGGACCCAAGCGCGAGTGGACGGGGTGAGACGGGGGAGAGGGAAACGGACCAAGGGTCCGTTGCTGCAAAGCTCCGTTGCTACTGAGGTCTTGGGCTGGCCGGTGCGGCGCAAGAATTAGCCCAGCCGCACAGAAGCCTCATATACTATGCCCGCCGTTGCGATGCCGGTCGACAACGGAACCACCGTTCGGCCGCACACCCCCGAGCTCGAGAAGCTCCAATCGCACATCCGCGCGCTGGCCAAGCGGCGCAACGCGGTCGTCATCTCCCACATCTACCAGCGTCTCGAGATCCAGGAAGTATCCGACTTCATCGGCGATAGCCTCAACCTCAGCCGCGAGGCGGCTCGGACGAAGGCGGACGTCATCGTCTTCTGCGGCGTCCATTTCATGGCCGAGACGGCCAAGCTGCTCTCACCCAATAAGCTCGTGCTGCTGCCCGACATGAAAGCAGGCTGCGGCATGGCCGACATGATCACGGGCGACCAAGCGCGCGCTTTCCGCGCCCTGCACCCCGGGCTGCCGCTCGTCTCATACGTCAACACCTATGCCGAGGTCAAGGCCGAGTCGGACATCTGCTGCACGTCGACCAATGCCGCCGACATCGTGCGCTCCCTGCCGGACAAAGAGATCCTCTTCGCGCCCGACATGTATCTCGGGGGTTGGGTACAAAAGCGGTTGCCCGAGCGAAAGATCATCAGCTGGAACGGGTATTGCCCGACGCACTTCGTCATCAAGCCCGAGATGGTCATCGCGCGCAAGAAGCTTAACCCCGACGCGCTCGTCTTGGCGCATCCCGAATGTTCGCCTGAGGTGCTCGAGCTCGCCGACTACGTCGGCAGCACTCAGGGGATCATGGATTATGCGGGCAAGAGCGCAGCGCGCGAATTCATCATCTTGACCGAAGCCGGTCTGCTGCTGCGGCTCAAGGCTCTCCATCCGCACAAGCGCTTCCATTCGATCGCGCCGTGCCCACATTGCCCGTACATGAAGTTCGTCGAGCTCGAGAAGGTCGCAGCCTGTTTGGAAGGCGACCTCAATCCCATCGAGATCCAGACCGACATCATGATCCGCGCGCGCCGCAGCATCGAGCGCATGATGGCGGTTTCATGAAGGTGAAACGGACCTAAAGGTCCGTTGCTACATATATGTTGCAGCGTCTTCAAGCATGATACGCACAGACGTCCTCGTCGTCGGATCGGGTGCAGCCGGGTTGCTGCTCGCGCTGCACGCCGCCGAAAAAGGTCTGTCCGTCACGATCGCCACCAAGCGCACGATCGAGGAATCCAATACCGCCTGGGCCCAAGGCGGGGTCGCCGCCTCGCTCGACCTCGAAGAAGACTCAGCCGCTGCACACCTCGCCGACACGCTCGCCGCCGGCGCCGGTCTGTGCAACGAAGCGGCGGCGGCGCTCGTGGCCGCTGAAGCGCCTACGCGCGTCGAGGAGCTGCGCGAGCTGGGCGTCGCCTTCAACCTCGCGGTCACGGGCGAGCTCGCGTTGACGCGCGAAGCGGCGCATAGCCATGCCCGCACGGTGTTCTCCGAAGACGCGACCGGCAAGGCGATCTCCACGACGCTTGCGCGTAAGGCACTGCATCACCCCAAGGTCACAGTGGTGGAACGAGCGACGGCTGTGTCGCTCATCGTCGAGGATGCGCGCTGCCGCGGCGCCTGGGTGTTCGCCGACGGCAGGCAACGGCCGATCATCGCATCGGCTGCCACCGCGCTTGCCACAGGCGGCGTCGGTCAGGTCTACGAACGGACGACGAACCCGCCGGGAGCGACCGCCGATGGCTTGGCTCTGGCTCATGACGCCGGTGCTGCATTGGCCGACGTCGAATTCGTCCAGTTCCACCCGACGGCGCTTGCCGTCGCCGGCGCACCGGCCTTGCTCGTCTCCGAAGCGGCGCGCGGCGAAGGCGGCATCCTCGTCAACACGGATGGCAAGCGCTTCTGCTTCGACGCAGATCCGCGCGGTGAGCTCGCTCCGCGCGACGTCGTCGCCCGGGCGATCTACCGCGAGATGCAGCGCAGCGGCGCGGGAGTCTGGCTGGATCTGCGGCCGATAGGGACGCCCAAGCACATCCGCACGCGCTTCCCCAATATCGCCGCAGCGTGCGCTCGCTTCGGCGTCGACATCGGCACGGAGCCGATCCCTGTCGGGCCCGCGGCGCACTATCACATGGGCGGCGTGCTCACAGACCTCTTCGGCCGGACGACCGTCGGCTCGCTGTATGCCGTGGGCGAGTGCGCCTGCACGGGCTTGCACGGCGCCAACCGCCTGGCGGGTAACTCGCTCGCCGAATGTCTGGTCTTCGCATGCCGGGCCGCAGATGATATCGGTGGTGCTGTGCCAGCCGGCGGGAGCGTAACGGGCAGCGACGAGCCGCGCAGCGTCAGCAGCATGGACCGGGTCGAGCCCTTGCGTGCCCTCATGTGGGAGGGCGCAAGCGTGGTGCGCACCGGCGACGATCTGCGACGGTTGCTGGATCGGCTCGAACACTGGCCTCTCGCCGAGTGGCCGATCTCGCGCGCCGCTTTGGAATCACGCGCGTTGCTCACCGCGGCGCGCTACATCACGCATGCCGCGCTCATCCGCGAGGAGAGCCGTGGAGCCCACTACCGCACGGACTTTCCCGAGCGCGACGACGAGCATTGGCTCGCCCGCATCGTCTGGAATGCGGACGGCTACGTCGTCGAACCGATCGCGGCGCCGGCGGCGACGTAAGGCTCGAGGATGCGCCATCCCGCGCTGCTCCAGCCCCCATTCCAACCGCTCACGCTGGAAGGGGCGGCCCAATACCGAGCAGCGGTGGTCGCGGCCCTGGCCGAGGACGCAGCGAACGCGGACGTCACCTCTGCGTCCATCATCGGCGCGAATGAAACAGCGATCGCCGAGATGGTGTTCCGCTCGGGCGGTGTCGTTGCAGGTCTGTCGCTCGCCGCGCTCACCTTCTCGATCGTCGATCCTGCGATCCGTTGTGACGCCGCCGCCACGGATGGCGACCGCGTGCACGCCGGGTCGTCGATCGCGACCATCAGCGGGGCCGCACGAGGCCTGCTGGCCGGCGAACGCGTGGCGCTCAACTTCGCCGGACGCTTGAGCGGCATTGCCACGCTGACTCGCGCGTTTGTCGATGCGGTCCAAGGATTCCCAGTCCGCATCTGCGATACGCGCAAGACGACGCCGGGCTTACGCGCGTTCGAGCGCTACGCCGTCCGCGCAGGCGGCGGCTACAACCATCGCTTCAACCTGTCGGACGCCGTGCTCATCAAGGATAATCATCTGGTCGCGGCGGGGTCTGTGGCGAAGGCCGTCGCCGCTGCCCGCGCGAACGCACCTGCGGACTTCATCATCGAGGTCGAGTGCGATTCGCTCGAGCAGGTGAAGGCCTCGCTCGATGCAGGAGCAGATGCCGTGCTGCTCGACAACATGGCGCTGCCGAAGTTGCGAGAGGCGGTCGCACTCGCTCGCGGGCGCGCCGTCACCGAGGCATCCGGCGGTATCAATATCGGCAACGTGCGCGAGATCGCGCAGGCGGGCGTCGACGTCATCTCGGTCGGGGCGCTGACCCATAGCGCGCCCTGCGCCGACATCGCCCTCGACTTCAAACACTCGTGAACCGCGCAACGGATCTTGAAGCAACGGACCTTTGAACCAACGGACCTTTAGGTCCGTTAAGGACAGACATGAACGACGACGAAAAGACGAAGCCTAAAGATCAGCGTGAGGACTGGGTCAACATGCACATGGGGCGCACGTCCAAGGAGACGGCAAAGCGCCTGCTGACCACGGAGCAACCGCGTCCTCCGGCCGACGCGCCGACGCTGACCCTGCGCGGGGTCAAAGCGCGCTGCGTCGCCGGCGGCGCTTCGAACTTCTGGATCATCGGGTCGGAGGCTGGCGAACCCGTGCTGACCGGTGACTATCCGCTCATCGGCATCTCGCCGACCGCCTATTTCATCCAGGCGCCGGAGTTCAACCACTTGCCGTATTCAGTGCAGCGATCGTTGCTCGGTCCTGACAATCACTCCATCAAGGGCGACACCGCTGCGCTCGAGGCACGGATGCGTGAGGTCTATGGCTGAGCGGCTAGCTGTGGAGTCGCGCCTGCTGCCTGGACTGACGATCCTCGCGCTCGTCGCCCTGATCCAGCTCTTGCCCAGCCGTTACGTTCTATTACCGCCGGCAGTTGTCTACGTTTTGGGCGGCGTTTTGGTCCTGGCGCTGATCGCGGCAGGCGTGACACGACCTGGCTCCATGTGGGTCCGGGTCGAGCGCTGGGCCGTCTGGCTGTTTGTGCTCGTCGGTACAGCGGCCGAGCTTGTGATCCTGAAGGACCTGATCGGCGACATCATCTTCCATAAGCGGGAGCTCGCGGCTATCACGCTGCTGACCACGTCCGTCGCGGTCTGGGTCACGAACGTGCTCATATTCTCGTTCGTCTACTGGCAACTGGATCGCGGCGGACCCGATGGAAGAGTTCGCGGGTGGAATGGCCGGGCGGACCTGACGTTCACCCAGGGGAACCCGTCAGATGGCATACCGGCTGACTGGCGGCCGACCTTTGCCGACTATCTGTTCTTGGGTTTCAACACGTCGACGGCCTTCAGTCCGACCGATACGCTGCCATTGACCGCGCGCGCGAAGATGTTGATGATGACGCAGAGCTGCATCTCGCTCGTCACCATCGTCATCGTCGCTGCGCGTGCGATCAACGTCCTGAGCTAATCGTTGCAACGGCAGAACCTTTGTGGCAACGGACCTTGAGGTCCGTTGATCTTCTACTGGCGCGCCATCGCGATGCGCAGGCGATCCTCCGCCGAGATGAAGCGGTCCGCATCGGATGTGCCTGCGTCGATCTGGACGCCTAACACCTTTCCGTTGAACGCGGCATCTGCGGCGGTCATCTCGCTGCTGACCAGCGTGCCCGTGTCGTTGCCGACGTCGCAGGTCTCGTCTGCGGAGAACATCATGGGGACGGTCATCTCCACCCGGCCTTCGCCAGCCTTCTTCCCGTCGAGGTAGAGCGTAACCGCCCCGCCCTTTCCGAGACCGCCACCGTCGTAGGCGAACTCCATGCGTACTTGGTGGTTCCCCGCGGGGAGCGACGCGTCTGCTCGCACGAAGAACGATTTGTACCCGAAACAGTTGTAGCAATACGAGAGTTTCCCGTCTTTGGCGTACAGGCTCCAGCCGCCGAACGCCCCGCCTTGCGCCACGATCACGCCGCTCGCGCCGCTATCGGGCGCGACGATCTGCGCGGTAACCGAGTGCGATTTGTTCTTGATGTTGACGATCGAGTTCTCGCTGAGCCTCCCCATGCCGCCGAAGAGGATTTGGCTGTCGCCCTTGATGAGCGTTGGACGTCCGGCCATATCCGGGTTGAAGCGTTCGACTCGGCGATCGTCGAGCGGCAGCACATTGTACTTCGTCGCCTCGATGAGGAACAAACGTTGCAGATCGCGCAGTTTGTCGGGGTTCTCTTTGGCGATGTTCTTCGATTGCGTCCAGTCGTCTGGACCGTAGAGCTCCCACACGTCGTCGTCGTAGGGCGGCAAGGGCGCCACGACCCAGGGTGTGCTGTGTCGGGTCACCGCGGTCCAGCCTTTGTGATAGATGCCTCGATTGACGAACATCTCGAAGTACTGGGTCTCGCGCCGGTCCGCCGCCTTTGCATCGTCGAACGAGTACGCCATCGAAACCCCGTGCAGCGGCATCTGCGCGATGCCGTTCACGATCGCGGGTTGCGGGAGTTTTGCCGCCTCGAGGACCGTCGCTGCCACGTCGATCACGTGGTGGAACTGCATGCGGGTCTCGCCTTTGGAGCGAAAGCCTTTCGGCCAGTGCACGATGGCGCCGTTGCGCGTGCCGCCCCAGTGCGAGGCGACCTGCTTGGTCCATTGATAGGGCGTGTCCATGGCGTGGGCCCAGCCCACTGCGTAGTGGTTGTAGGCCTTCGGGCCGCCGAACTCCCCGATATGCTCCGTCAGGTATTGTGGAGTCTCAACCCCCGTGACGCCGTTCAGCATGAACA
>Ga0116216_10001358_pt1 | contig 17131 bp, 14 predicted proteins | sample Sb_taG_11_FD_89696 | JGI IMG/M metagenome (GOLD analysis project Ga0116216, IMG submission 89696) | Peat soil microbial communities from Weissenstadt, Germany - Sb_50d_3_AS metaG | ecosystem: Environmental > Terrestrial > Soil > Wetlands > Peat | place: Germany: Weissenstadt | collected 2010-09-21
CTCGAAAACATCCGGCGCGGCTGTCAGATCTACGAACGCCTAGATCCGCAGCCCCTCGAGCTCCTGCCGCTCCTCATGGAGCTCACCTCTCATCTGGCGTTGGAGCTCGACTTCCGGCGCGAAGCGGACAGCGCGGACCGCGTCCGCGAAATCTTCCGGGACGACCCGACCGTCGTCGTGCCGAAGATCCACCGCGAGTGGTCCACGTCGCGCGTGCTGACGATGGAACTGGTGGACGGAATCAAGGTGACCGATCTGGACGCTCTGCGCCGCGCGGGTCTCGATCCCAGCGATGTCGTGCAAGAGCTCATGCGGATCTTCGTGCGAATGATCCTCGCGGCGGGCTTTTTTCAAGCCGATCCCCATCCGGGGAATCTGTTCGTGCGTCCCAACCGCCAGATCGTCCTCATGGATTTCGGCTTGTCGAAGGAACTCCCCGAAGGCTTCGGACTGGGCCTCTTTGAACTCATGTTCTCGATGATGACGCTCAACGAGGCCGCGATGATCCGGGCCTTTCGCGAGCTCGGATTTGCGACCAAGACAGGGGACCCGGCGCCCTTCCTAGAAATCGCACGTCGAATGATGCGGCGCAGCGACACGGGGCGCTTCGAGGGCGAGTTTACGGAAGAAATGACGGACGAGTTGTTCGAGGCCGTTCGCGAGAATCCCGTCGTCAAGGTGCCGAGCGATTTCGTGCTCGTGGGACGTGCCTTTTCCCTGCTCTCCGGAATCGCGCACACCCTCGGCCACCGCGCCAACGTGCTGGCGGCGATGGGCGCGAGGACCTAGCGCAGGAGACGGGGGTGCCTGAATTCTTGTTGCTGTCTGCGCCGGAAGACGGTGTCGCGGGGGTGACGCTTCGCCGACCCGAACGAAAGAACGCCCTTTCCATCGCCCTGCGCGACGAGATCAGCGATGCGCTCTGCGCACTTGCCGCGAATCCCGCGGTCAAGGTCGTCACCCTCACGGGAAGCGGCGATACCTTCTGCGCGGGGTTTGACCTGAAGGAGTTCGAAGAGGCCTCGGATCCCGCGTTCGCCCGTCGCCTCTGGGCGTCCAGTGACCGCTACCACCACGCGTGTCTCGACTTTCCCCTTCCCCTCGTGGCGGCGGTGAACGGCCCCGCGATCGCCGGCGGGTTCGACCTCGCGGTGATGTGTGATCTGCGCATCGCCGTGCCGGAGACCTATTTCTCCCACCCAGAGATCGCCTTCGGCGACGTTTTGTACTCGCCGCTGCATGACCTCGTCGGTGCGGCTGTGGCGCGGGACCTGTGCTTGACGGGGCGACGCGTCGACGCGGAGGAGGCACGGGAGCTCCGACTCGTTTCCCGCGTGGTGCCGCGCGCAGAGCTCGATGAGGAGGTCGCACGCTGGGCGGCCATGATCGCTCGGGCGCCGCGCGAAGTGCTGTTGCGGACCAAAGGCAAAGCAATCGCGCGTGCGCGCATTTCCTCGGCCGGCACACTCGACCTATAGGGCCGGCGGACACCCGCGAAGGGTAACCCCGCGTAGATTCTGCAAACCGAGAGCGCCGAATCGGTTCTTACGCTCGACCGATTTGACGCTGTGCCTGGTCCAGGTCTTGACGGGTAAAGCGGAAGCGTACAAGGGCGAAACCGGAGAGGAGGTACCAGAACGCCGGGAACCAGGAGTACATCCACAGCATCCACGTCTTGACGAGCTCGGTCTGCGGCACGCCCGGCGCGTATCCGACGTGCTCCAGCACCTGGAGTGCCGCAAAGCCCGTCACCGCATTCCCTGCCTTCGTGGCGAAGGACCAGATCGCGAAGTATGCGCCCTCGCGACGCAGGCCGGTTGTGGCTTCATCAGAGTCGATGAGATCGGCGACGATCGACGGCGGCAGCGCAAGGTAGTTGCCGAAGCTCATCCCGCCCACGACGAGAATTGCGGAGAAGAACCCGACTGTTCCAGGTCCGAGCCAAAAGCAAGCCGCACTCGTAAAAGTCGCAAGGACGATGGCCACCGCCCAGGTCGCGCGCTTGCCCGCGCGGCCTGCCAGGCGGTGCCAGAGCGGCAGCGAGGCCACGGCCGAGAGGAAGTAGAGGAGCAGGTAGTAGGACCAGGTCGGAAGCCAGTCCGGCACCGAGTCCGTCCACCAGCGAGGGGTTCCGATGATATACACCGCGACGTAGATCACGAGCGTGGCGGGCACCGCACCGGCGATGGCGCTTGAAGCGAAGGCCGCGAGCAGTGCGCGAAACGGTCGATTCTCGAAGGTCGCGGCGATTCCCGCGTAGGGATTGAGAGCGGGACGTCCCTGGAACTCCGGACGCTCGCGTGCGACGAGACCGGAGAAGAAGAGGAAGGCCGCGGTCGCGGCGCCGAGGATCGCTCCCATCGCGGCATACCCCTGCCGACCGCCGTAGAGATGGATCAGATACGCGGGAAGGATTGTCGCCGCGAGGAGTCCGGCGAGCCCCCAGCCCTCGCGCACAGCGATCACGCGGGTGCGCTCGAGGTAGTCGTCTGTCAGTTCCGCGCCAAGGCTGTAGTAGGGGATCGCGCCCACGGTCCAGATCAGGAACGTGAGCGTGTAGAAGCCCAGCATGTACACGAGCAGCCTGCCCTGCTGCTGGGCGGGATTCGCGAGCTCAGGGGGCGCAAACAGGAGATAGAAGGCGATGCCAAGGGGAATCGCGGCACCGACGATGAAGGGGCGGCGGCGACCGAGGCGGGTGTGGGTTCGGTCGGAGAGCCAGCCCATCACCGGATCCACAAAGGCGTCAAACAGACGTGCGAAGAGCAGCGCCCACGAAACAAGTCCGGCCGAGAGGCCGACGTAGTCGGTATAGAAAAACTGCAAATTCACGGCCACGACGAGGCCGAGGAGCGAGAAGGCAAAGTTGCCCGCGCCATACCCAAGAACGGCTCGCAGCGGGAGGTTCGCGCGGCGCACCGACGTCGGTGCCAGCGGGACGGCGATGCTCACCGGCACAGTCTGCACGTACAACCGGTGATCTGGCAATCGAGGATTGCTCTATTGCTGCTGAGCGGGAGCTTCGCGCCGGATCGACACACAGACATCGAGCTTGTGGTCCCCGCCGCCGAGGTACACGCCGCGCAGCGGCAGCACGTCATCGTAGTCTCGGCCGTGACCGATCTTGACGTGTCGGGGTCCGATCTCCTGGCGGTTGGTCGGATCGAGGCCCCACCACCCGGCACCGGGAATCGCGATCTCCGCCCAGGCGTGTGTTTTGACCTTGACGCTTTCGACCTGGGGCTCGCGCTCGCTCTCGGAGCTCTCCGAAAAGAGGTAGCCGGAGACGTAGCGTGCAGGGATGCCCAGGCTGCGGCACATCGCAATCAGCAGATGGGCAAAGTCCTGACAGACACCCTTGCGGCCGCGCAAGACGTCGTTCACGTCGACTCCCACCGCGGTCGAGCCCGGGACGTACGCCAGCGAACTCCCCACCATGCGATGCAGCGAGAGCACGACACCCACGATGTCTGCGCCCGCCGGTGCCGCTCGGCGTTCCGCCTCCGCGCGCAGGGCTTCATTCCACGCCGTGTGGCGCGAAGGCGCCAAGTACTCGAGATGGGCCTCAATAAACGCGGGGTCCGAAAGGCGCTTCCAGGCCGGCGCCGCAGCCATGGGACCGCTGGGCCGCGTTTCGACCGCGGAACGCGCGTGAATCGAGAGCCGATCGTGGGGAGCGCGCGCCCCGAAGGCGTCGACGCGTGTGCCCCAGTAATCGACATAGGAGTGAACGCGGGCCACAGGCAAGGTCCGCAGCTCATAGTGCAAGAGCGTCTGGTGCGCATCGCTGGTCGGACAGGCCCGCAGGAGATTCTGCGACTCCCACACCGGCTCGGGGTACTTGAACTCACTCGTATAGTCGATCTCGAAGCGCATCGTCTTGTCTTACTCCTTGCTACACGGATTCGAATACATGGAGCTCGGGCGGGGCGGCGGCCCGGAAAAAGTGCCGCTCGACCGCTTCAGCGACAGCGAGAATTCCGTGCTGGAGGGAATCGAGTGCCGCCGGCAGCCCGTTGTCGATGATCTCGTGGATATCCATGAACTCAAGGTCCGCCCGAAGCCGACCGAGCAAGCGCTCGGGCCGGCTCGGAGCCGTCTCTCCACCGAGGCGCACCAACTCGGATTCGCTCGCCCGGAGCGCGAACAGCACGCTGCGCGGGAACTCGCGGGAGAGCAGCAGGAACTCGAGGACATCCTGCGGCTCAATCTGCGCGCGGTGCGCTCGAAGGTATGCCTCAAAGGCTGAGACCGACTTTAGAACGGCGATCCAGTAGTGAACGTCGGATGGAACGGCCGCGTGGCTGGAACGGCCGAAGCGGACCGAGAGGAGGCGGCAGGTCATCTCGGCCCGTTCCAGCATCCGACCGAGCAGCAGGAAGCGCCAGCCGTCGTCGCGAGACATCGTCTCCGCAGAGACTCCGCTGATCGTTTGGCAGCGGGTTCTCACAAATCTGTACAGTTGGTACGGCTCGCGTTCGAGGTCTGCACGCAGGTCACGCGCGTGCAATTCCAGAAAAAGGATGTTGATCGCCTCCCAGAGTTCGGTCGAGATGCGCTCGCGAACGTTGCGCGCGTTGTCGCGAGCACGCGCCACCGAGCGCACGATGCTGCCCGCGTTGCCAGGATCGAGCACCAGAAACTCCGTCACGGTGGAGTCGGTCACCGGCTGGCCCTTGGCTGCGAAGGCCTGTTCGAGATAGAGCAGCTCAAGGAGCTCGCGCCAGGCACTCGCGGCGTCGAGAAGCGGCGACTCGAGCATGCCGTGATAGGTGACGTCCAGGAGCCGTGCGGTGTCCTCGGCACGCTCGATGTAGCGCCCGGCCCAGAAGAGGTCTTCTGCATGCCTCGCCAGCATCATCCCGACGTACCGTTTTCATCCGCCGCGAGGACCCAGGTATCCTTCGACCCACCACCCTGCGAGGAGTTCACGACAAGGGAGTCCTTGCGAAGTGCCACGCGCGTCAGGCCGCCGGGGATGACCTCGATCTTCTCCCCGCTGAGGACGAAGGGCCGCAGATCGATATGGCGCCCTTCGATGCGGCCTCCGCCGCGCTGGGTGTCGTCGACGAGCGTCGGATGGCGCGAGAGCGCCACCACTTCCTGCGCAATGTAGCTGCGGGGCCTGGCTTCGATCGCCTTGCGCACCGCAGCGAGCTCCTCTTCGGTCGCTTTCGGCCCGATCATGATCCCGTATCCCCCCGACGCGTCCACGGGTTTGACGACGAGTTCGTGGAGTCGAGAGAGCGCCGCCGCGCGCTGTTCAGCTTCCCAAAGCAGGTAGGTTTCGACGTTCGGCAGAATCGGTTCCTCGCCGAGATAGAAGCGGACAAGGGCTGGGACATAGGCATAAACCGCCTTGTCGTCCGCGACGCCGTTTCCGATCGCATTGGCGAGGCTCACATTGCCGGCGCGCGCGGCAGCCAAAAGACCCGGTACGCCGAGAATCGAGTCGCTGCGAAAGACCGCGGGGTCGAGGAATTCGTCATCCACCCGGCGATAGATCACATCGACGCGGGAGAGGCCGCGTGTCGTGCGCATGAACACAACGTGGTCGTCGACCACGAGATCGCGACCTTCGACCAGTTCGATGCCCATCTGCCGCGCGAGAAACGCGTGTTCGAAGTACGCGGAGTTGTAGATGCCCGGTGTGAGCACCACGATACGCGGCGGGTCCGAGGCGCTGGCCGGGGCGAGGCTGCGCAGCGCCGAGAGCAGAGACGCTCCGTAGTGGTTGACCGGGCGAACACGGTGCTGCGCGAAGACCAAGGGAAGGACGCGGGTCAGGGTCGCGCGATTCTCGAGCACATAGGACACGCCACTCGGCGTCCGCAGGTTGTCCTCAAGCACGCGGTAGGTCCCCTGGGCGTCGCGCACAACGTCGATGCCCGCGACCAGGCAGTGCGCGCCCCGGGGTACCGGAATTCCGTAGGCCTCCCGGCAAAAGCCGGCCGACGATTGGACGAGCCAGGTCGGGATCACGCCCTCTCGCAACGCCGCCCGTTCGCCGAGGTACAGGTCCTCGAGGAAGCAGTTGAGCGCCCGCACACGCTGGACGAGTCCGCGCTCGACGTGGCGCCATTCGTCGGCAGGAATGATTCGGGGGATCAAATCCAGGGGCCACGTGCGCTCGATGCCCTGGGCTTCGCCGTAGACGGCGAAGGTGATTCCGAGGTTGCGCAGGATCGTGTCGCGCAAACGCGCCCTGCGGAGGAGTTCATCGGAGGGGAGCGCGCGAAGGCGGTCGACGAGCGGCCGGTAGTGGGGCCGAATCTCGCCTTGTCCATCGAAGACCTCGTCGAAGAAGTCCCCGCGCTGGTAGTCCGTGAAGAGATCCGAGGTCATCAGCAGCCGCCTGGAACGATCCCAAGCAAGGAGCGTGCCCCTTCGGGGGAAGTGCGCCCTGCGCTGCCCAGGTACGGCGGCTAGTGGATCGTGTCTCCTCTGCCTTGCCCACGGGCAAGGCCTGCGCGCGGCGCAGGCGCGCCATTCTCGGCACACCCGCTCAAGGGACCTCGGGGGGGTCAGCCGAGATAGGAAAGATCGGGTCGCAAGACGGTCATCTGCCGTTCGGCGTGCTGGAGGGCGTCGATCCCGTTGCGGTAGATGCGGTCTCCTTCGTCGGCACCGAAGGCGCGAACCAAGAGCTCGTGGGGCGGGAGCACCTGGTCGAGCTCCTCGACGCGCTGGATCGGGCGGACCGTCCAATAGGTGCGCAAATCGCCGATGACAGTCTGATAGGCGAACAGGCGGCTCGGGTCGTCCGCCTTGGGAATCGCTTCCGCGACCTTCCCGATGAGCTCCTCGCAGGCCGGGATGCCGCTCGGCCGCGCCCGGAGAAAGGTTACAAGGGTAAGCGCCGGGGTCAGCGCCCGCACATGGGGCGCGTAGCTCAGGTCCGGCCGATCCTGCGACACGGTGTAGCGTACCTCGGCCAAACACTCCGACATCTCATGGTAGAGTTCCGTTCCTTCGCGCTCTCCAAATAACCGCGCCATGTAGACCGGCGGCGGGTCTTGTTCCCCGAGCGCGGCCCAGTCCACGTGCTCCTGAATGAGGTACAGCGTCCCGATCGATCCGAAGGCCACCTCTTGCGCCTGCCAGTGTCCACTCTCCCTTCGCTCCGCAGCACGCTGGGCGATACGGCGAATGCCTGCCTCGTAGGTACGAGACCGTTCCGGGCGCATCCGAGCGGAGTGAACGGTAAGAAGGGCCATGGGGGACCTCCGTCGAGACGGTGGGGGCCAGGAGCACCAAGCGTACGGAACTCCGCGCACATCCGCCCGCACCTCAAGGGGCGCGCTCATGGGTCCTCCCACAGCCCGAAAGCGCTCCTCGTTTCGCAACTCGACCCGTATGGCCTACCCGCGCGAGCGCACCCGCTCCACGAACCATGAGGCGGCGGCGCGCCCACGCCTCCCTATACTTTGAACGCTGTGGCCTCGGACGGAGGAGCTCATGGCTCGGATTCTTGGACGGATCGCCCTTGGGATCGGCCTCGTTCTGGCCGTGCTCGCGGTGTATGGCGTGGGACGGGTGCGCGCGCTCCGCAGCGAAACGGTCTCCAAAGACGTGAGCTGCATCTTCGGGCTCGGCGGGAACGTCGGCATCCTGCGAACCTCAGAAGGTGCAGTGATTGTCGATACCATGACGTTTCGTATGCAAGGGGAGCGCATCCGGGAGCTCGCCGAGGAGCTTGGCGGTGGCCCTGTCCAAGTGGTGCTGAACACGCACTGGCACCAGGATCATACCCACGGCAATCCCGCCTTCGCGGCGGGGACCAAGATCGTCTCCACCGAACGCACGCTCGAGCACCTGCGGAACCGCGATGCCGCGTACTGGACGGGCGCTGCAGCCGGCACGCTGCCCAACGAGACATTCACCGACGAGCACGAGATCAAACTTGGCGGCAAGACGATTCGCGCTATGCACCTCGGCCGCGGACATACCGACGGCGATATGGTCGTGCTTTTCGTCGAAGACCGCGTTCTTCACACGGGTGACCTGTTCTTCAACAGGCTCTATCCGAATGTCGATCTCGCTTCTGGGGGTTCGGTGAAGGAGTGGGGCGACACGCTCGACCGCGTGCTCGCGCTCGACTTCGACAAGGTCATTCCCGGTCACGGGTCTGTCTCGGACCGCGCGGGTCTGGTCGCGTTCCAGCGCTTCATCCGCCAGCTGTGGCAGGTGGGCGCCGACGCCGCGGTCAAGGGGGAGTCGCTAGTGGAAGCCCAGCGCACGGCGGCGCTCACCGAGGATAAGGGATACGCAGTCATGGCCATCCCCTTTGTCATGCGGCTGGATCGCGACTTCGCGATCCAGCGAGCCTGGCAGGAGGCCACGGGTGCGGTCAAGCCGGACGGCAGGTAGAGGCCCGCGGGAGGTAGAGCATGAAGGATCTGTTTTCGATTGCGGGCAAGGTCGCACTCGTCACGGGGGGAGGCCGCGGAATCGGTCTCATGATCGCGCGTGGCTTCGTCGAGGCGGGCGCGAAGGTGTACATCGCGTCACGAAAGCGCGAAGAGTGCGAGCGCGTGGCGACAGAGCTTTCACGGCAGGGCGAATGCGTTGCCTTCGGCGCCGACCTCGGGACCGAGCGCGGCTGCCGCGGTCTTGCCGATGCCGTGGCGCAGCGGGAGAGCGCGCTTCACGTGCTGGTCAACAATTCCGGGGCGAACTGGGGCGCTCCCATCGCTGAGTACCCGGATGCGGCCTTCGACAAGGTCATGAACCTCAATCTGAAGAGCGTGTTCCACTTGACGCGCTTCTGCCTGCCGCTGCTCGAGAAGGCCGCGCAGCCCGGAGACCCTGCGCGCGTGATCAACATTGGCTCAATCGACGGTCTCCACGTCCCCGCCTTCGAGACCTACGCCTATTCCGCCAGCAAGGCCGCGCTCCATCATTTGACCCGGGTGCTGGCGCGCCAGCTCGGGTCGCGCAATGTCACGGTAAACGCGGTCGCCCCGGGTCCCTTCGAAAGCAAGATGATGGCCGACACCCTGGAGCGCTTTCGCGACGTGATTGTGAAGTCAAGTCCACTGCGTCGCATCGGCGAACCCGAGGATATGGCGGGCGTGGCCATCTACTTGGCTTCGCGCGCGGGATCCTACGTCACCGGGGCGGTGATCCCGGTGGACGGGGGGATCGCCACGACGCTCTGAGCGGCGCCGCTTCGGGGTTTCGACTCGATGCTGTGTTCCCGCCCCCTTCGACTCCTCGGGCTCCTCGGCCCGCTCGGTCTCGGTGCCTGTCAGGGCGAAGCTCTGCGGGAGGTGCAAGCGCCGGAAACCATCCGGTCCACCTTCGACTTCTCGCGTGACACTTTCGCCTTCGCCAACGAAACGGTCTTCGAATACAACATCGCCTCCTCGAAGGGTGCGCCGAGCCGGAGGCATGAGGCGAACTCGGACTATACCCTGCACTGTTTCGTGATGGCACGCTCCGCCCGCCAGTTCTTCCAGCATGCCCGCTTCGACCCCACGCGGCAGACGGTGGACGATCCGACGTATGCCGAGCTCGTCCGGCGGATCGTGGCGACGGATCCTCGCGAGGAGCGACCGAACGAACCAGCGATCGTGATCCCCGGCTATCCGAACCTGCGTGTGTTCAGTACCGCCCGCGGGCGGGTGGTGAAGGAGCAGCTCGGAGGCGCCTGGCAGAGCTTCTTGCAGCGCGGCAACTGGCGAATACTGTTGCCCTTCCCAGCGGAGCAACAGCAGGCGACGGCGGCTGAACTCGTCGAGTCTTTGCAGCAGAATCGCCCTCCGGTGGTGCATGTGGTGACTCACTCCCTGACCATCAATCATGCGGTACTGCTGTTTGGTGCAGTGCGTCATCGTGAGACGATTTCCTTCGCCGTGTATGACCCCAATGATCCCCGGGCTCCGCTCCGACTGGAGTTCAGTCGCCGGACTGGGACGTTTTACTTTCCCACCACCGCGTACTTCCAGGGCGGACCGGTCGATGTCTACGAGGTCTACAAGGGCTGGGCCTTCTAGGAGGCTGCGCTGGGCCGCAGAGGCCTTTGGTGCGCGGAACCGATGAGCGGCCTTCTGTCATCTCTCGTGCGGGTCGGATCGTGCCTCTGGTCTTAGAGCTTTGCGAAGGCGCACTGCACTGGGACCACTTGCCCGGCCGTGCTACTCCCTAGCAGTGTCCGCCGCTGGGCCCGTTCAAAGTGCCTTGCTGTTCTCCGACGTCCACCTCGGCTGGGCGATTTGTTCTCGGCACCACGCGCGCTGGCTCCGCCACCTGCCCGAGGCCGTTGATGACGCGGAACTGGTGGTGCTGAACGGCGACGTCGTGGACGGGTTCCGGCGGGTTCAGCGCACCGTCGAGCAAGAGCTCGTGACGCAGCTCGCGGAGCTCGCGGAAGGGTGGCGACGGGAAGGGCGCCGCGTCGTCTACATCGAGGGCAACCACGACGCGCTCCCGGGTCCATCGTCCCGGCTCTCCCCCGACCGCTGGTGTCTCGACTTCGAAACGCGGGCGGGAGAACGCGTTCGCGTTCTCCACGGCCACCGCTTCTCAGCGTCCGAGACGCTCTGGGAGAGCTACGATCGCGCGGGGCGCGGCGTGCTTTCGCTCGAGAATTTTGTCTATTCGCGATCCGCGACGCTGCGTTCCCTCTATCAACTCGGTCCAGGCTGGGTCGTGTCCGCCTGCGGTGCACTCGAGTGTTTTCTTGGTCGCAAGGCCCTCCCGAGACGCATCGCGCCTCTGCTCGATGGAGTCGATGTTCTCGTGCACGGCCATATCCACTACGGGCCTGGCCGAGGTCGCATCGGCAACGTTCCTACCTGGAGGACCGGCTCCTGGGTCTCTCCCGGGCACCTTAAGACCGCCGATCGCATGCTGCGCTATCGCAGCGGCCGGTTCGAACGAATCGGCTGGTCGGAAGGGCGCTTTCGCGCCTTTGATGACGGTCGGTGAACCCGCGGACCCACGCCGTATCGGAACTGGCGAAGAAAAGCGGAAAAAGGCACCGAGCAGCGCACCCGGACAAAGTCAATTGGGGAATCAAGCGCTGAGTTTTCCCTGAGGATCCACGAGACTGCGAAATGCCGAGATGAGCAGGGGACGCGGTCTCACATCTCCTCATTCCTTTCGATCCACTTCTCGACCACGGGTGCCCGGTGCTGTGCAAACGCGTCGAGAAGCGCGGCCGGCTGCCCGGCGACGAGGACAAGTCGTCGGTGGACCTCCTTCACAAAGCGCTCCTTCACGGCACAGTCGAGGAACATGAGCAGCGGCGCAAAATAGCTCTCCACATCGAGCAGCCCGCAGGGCTTTTGGTGCAGGCCGAGCTGCGCCCACGTCATGATCTCAAAGAACTCCTCGAGCGTGCCCATGCCACCGGGAAGCGCGATGAAACCGTCTGAAAGTTCCGCCATGACAGCCTTGCGCTCGTGCATGGATCCCACGACGCGGAGCGCCGTAAGACCCTCGTGCGCGACCTCCTTCTTGGCCAGCGCTTCCGGGATTACGCCGACCACCGAGCCTCCCGCGTCAAGCGCCGCATCCGCCAGAATGCCCATCAAGCCGACGCTCGCGCCCCCATACACGAGACCGATGTGACGCTCGGCGAGCGTGCGCCCCAAGAGGGCAGCCGCTTCACGATAGGCTGGGCGCCCTCCAAGGCTGGAACCGCAGAATACGCAGATCCGTTTCATGTCATGCGGCTCCGGGACCTCTGCGTAGCGCCCTCGAGTCCACGTCGGAGACCCCTCCCATCACGGGTTCCCCGCCGGACCGCCGAGGGGGGGCGGCCCGTTCTCCCCGGGCGTCATTCGGGGACTCGTGGACAACGGCTCCTCCCGCGCAAACTTGACGAGGCTCCCGCCCTCCAGGGGCATCCCCAGCTCGAGTGCGTTCGCGATCGCGATCTGTTCGAGGCTCCACACGTTGCGGACGCGCGCGCCAAAATGCTCAATCTCCTCTCCAGGCAGCGCCGTCGCGAGTCGCAAACGCTTTTGCGAGATGCGTGACCGCTCGGCTGGCGAGAGCGCACCGAAGCTATCGGCGGTCCTTTCGAAGTCTTCTGCCCGCTCCTGGAAGACGGAGGCGCCAGCGATCCCCGTAACGCGGTAGATCGCGTCCCGATAGGCGATGAAGGTGAGCACAATCAGCAGTTCTCCGCGCTGGCTCTGCGCCACACCGAGCACCCGGAACGCTGCGAGCCCAGAAATAGGCAGGGCCTCGGACTTCGACACGACAATGCGTTGCGAGGCGACAAAGCGCTCGGCCGCCGCTTGCGGGTCCGTCCCTCGCGCCTGAAACTCGAGGGCCACCACCGCGTCTTGCGTTGGCGAGATGGCTCCCACGACCGTCTTCCCGTTGCTGGTCTTCCAGCCGTCCGGAAAGCGGAGATGAAAACCAAGCTCAGGATGCAGGAAGGTCGCCTCATCGAAGATGCCTTGACGGGCATCGACGCCCAGGATGAGACCGTCGAGCTTGTGGAGGAACGCCACGCGCGTTGGGGCAATAGGCGTTCCCGGTGAGACCCCGAGCTCACGCGCAAAGGTCTCTGTGCTCGAAACGCGCTCGGGCGTCGAGGGGTGCGAATCGAAGAAGCTCGGACGCCTCGACCCCTTCGCTTCGAAGGTGGTCTCCCTCTCGAGCGTGGTGAGGAACTCGGTCATTCCGGCGGGGTTGTAGCCCGCCCGCTCCGCCAGCTCTTGGCCGAGCTTGTCCGCTTCCCGTTCTTGGTCGCGGCTGTAGGCGGCGAGAAGGCCCGAAGTCGCGGTTTGGCCGATCGATCCCACGAGCGCTGCGGCCTGGCTCCCTCCCACGATCCCCACGGCCAAGGCGGTGACGCCCGTGAGGACGTTTCCGGGAAGCGCACGGGTCTCGCGCTGCGCAGCGTGACGGGCAAGCACGTGGCCGATCTCGTGCCCGAGGACGTTTGCAAGCTCATCTTCCGAGTTCGCGATCGCAAGTAGGCCGCGAGAGACATACACATAACCACCCGGGAGCGCGAAGGCATTGGGCTCCTGCATGTCGACCACGTGGAACTCAAAATGCTGATCGGGCCGGACCGACACCCGGACGAGGCGCTGGCCAACAGCGTCGACGTACGCCGCCAGCTCCGGGTCATCGACCAGACCCATTTCCTGACTCACTTGGTCCGCCGCTTTGCGTCCGAGCTCGGCCTCCTGTGCCTCCGACATGAGTGTCAGCTGCGGCTTGCCCGTCGCAGGATTGACCGCGCACCCCGTCCCGACCGCCAGTGCGACCGCGCCGATGAGGAGACGTAACGAGAACGACAACCCTCGTGCGCGCATCTCACCCTCCCTGGCTATGATCGCGGATCATGGCGTCCGCCGCCTGCGTTCGCGTGCTGCGCGCACTTGCTCTGGCCGCGCTCTGCGCACCGCTCACGGGGCTCCTCGCCTCTCGGGCCGTGGCCCAAAGCATGTTGAACCACCCCCTTCCTGCAGGGCCACGCCCACTGCACGAGATCGCGGCGAGTGCAGATGCGATTGCGATCGGCACAATCGGCAGTGTCTCCGAAGGCCGCATTCGCGTGCGCGACGCCATCGACGTGAGCGGACCCGTCCCCGCCGAGTTCGAGGTGAAGCGTGCTCCGTCAAACGCTCCGGTCTTCCAGACCGGTGATCATGCGGTGCTTCTTCTGCGCGGAGCCCGCTCGCCGTATCTCTTGGTTGACGACCCGAAGGAGAACATCGTGTTCCCCGCCGGCGGCGAGGTGGAGTGGATCCTGGCGATGCGCGCCTTCGCGGACGCGCGGCAAAATCCCCCACAGCTGCGGGCACTCTACTTTGCTTGGATCGATGGGGACAACGGGACGCTGCGGGATCTCGGGGTCCGCGGCCTGGCGGATCCGGCAGCGCCCTTCCAGCCGATCTCTGCGGACCTGCTAACAGACCGGGCGCGTCGCGCGGTCGACCCGGCGGTCAGCGCGCCGGTGCGCAAGGCCTCCGCGGGCGTGGCGCTGCTCTCCGCCGAGAGCTCTGCGCGCTTGCTGCATGATGCGCTTCAGCCCGGCGCGGCGGTCGATGCAGACGTGTACGAGACAGCTTTGCAGGGCGCGCTCCTGCATAAAGCCGATGCCCTCGAGCTCAGCGCAGCCCTGGGTCGCGGGCTGCGCAGTGGAGAGGCGACGGTCCGAGCGATCGCCGTGCGTTATGCCACGAACACCGGGGATCCTGCCCTCGCGAACGAGGTGGAAAAACTCGCCGCGCAAGACCCCGACCCAGGCGTGCGAAAGGCCGCCGCCAAAGCACTCGCGGCAAAGCGCTTGCACTAGGCCGTGCCAATCTCGATGACCGGCGCGGCGAGGCTCTGTCGCATGAGGACCTCCTGCGCGCGAATCCCTTCCCTGGGTTCCAGGCGCCGGTGAGAGCCGTCCGGCAGAATCACGCGGGCCTTCACGTCGTCACGCAGGTACACATCGAGAATGCCCTGGAGGCGCTCGCAAAGTGCTGGCGCGCGGACCCGGCACATCACCTCAACTCTGCGGTCGAGGTTGCGGGGCATCCAGTCGGCACTGCCAATCCAGAACTCAGGCTCGAAACCAGCATTCTCAAAGCGCACGATGCGGCTGTGTTCTAGGAAGCGATCCACGATGGAGCGGACGCGAATATTTTCCGATACGCCCGGGAGACCCGGGCGTAGGCAACAGATACCGCGCACGATGAGGTCGATCGTGACACCCGCCTGGGAGGCCCTGTAGAGCGCGCGGATCACCTCTTCGTCCTGGATCGCGTTCAGCTTTGCCACGATCCGTCCAGTTCGGCCCGCGCGCGCATTCCTCGCCTCACGGTCAATGCGTTCCAGCATGCCGCGTCGCAGGGAGAAGGGCGCGACCAAGAGATTCTCGAACTCCGGAGGGCGTCCGAGGCTCGTGAGCGTGTTGAAGACCGTGGCGACCTCCAGGGTCACTACCGGATCCGTGGTGAAGAGCCCCAGATCGGTGTAGATACGTGCCGTGGCGGGGTTGTAGTTGCCCGTGCCAAGGTGCAGATAACGGCGAATCCCGTCCTCTTCGCGCCGCACCACAAGCGACAGCTTGCAATGGGTCTTGAGACCCACCAGGCCGTAGACAATCTGGATACCAGCCTCCTCCATCCGCCTGGCCCAGCGGATATTCGCCTCCTCGTCGAAGCGCGCCTGGAGTTCCATCACCACCGTGACCTGTTTGCCCGTCTCGGCCGCGAACACAAGGGCGCGCGCGATGGGGGAATCGTGGCTCGTGCGGTAGAGCGTCTGCTTGATCGCGAGCACGTCAGGGTCTCGCGCAGCCATGTCGATGAAGTCGACGACGCTTGAGAATGAATCAAAGGGGTGATGCAAGAGGACGTCGCCGCGGCGGATCACCCGGAGCACATCTTCCGAGTCACGCAGCAAGGGATGGACCGGCGGAACAAAGACCGGGACCTTGAGCTTGTCGTTGTCTTCGAGGCGCGCGAGCTCTTGGAGCCGCGAAAGATTGATCGGCCCATCGCACTCCTGCAGGTCTGAGGGCTCGAGGGAGAAGACCGCAAGCAAAGCATGCTTCAGGCGTTCGCCGACGGGGGTGCGCACCTCGAGGCGGACAGCCTCGCCGCGCCGCCGCCGCCGCAGCTCCTGCTCGATCGCAGTGAGGAGGTTCTCGACCTCTTCCTCGTCTACGTACAGGTTGCTGTTTCGGGTAACCCGGAACGCCGTGTGATCGAGGATCGGGATGCCCGGAAAGAGCTTGGGGAGGCTCCAACGAATCACGTCCGCCAAGAAGACGTAGCAGCGCTGCCCGTTGCGCGGGGGCAATCGCACGACGCGCGCCAGCACGCTCGGGGCCTGGACCACGGCGAGTCGCTCAGGTTGTTCGGGATCGTCGGTCTGCAAAAGAGCCGCAATCGACAGGCTCTTGCTCGAGACGTGGGGGAAGGGATGGGCGGGGTCGACGGCGATCGGGGTCAAGACCGGGAAGATCTCGCGATCGAAGTAAGCCGTGAGCCACACTGCGTCTTCCGGCTCGAGATCCGTCGGCGGAAGGATTCTGATGTTCTCCTTCTCGAGCGCGGGGAGGATTTCATGGAGCCAGCAGTCGTACTGCTCCGCCACCATCTCGCGGATCGAGACATCGATGGCGTGGAGCGCTTCGGCGGGGGAGAGCCCGTCCGGGTTGCGATCTGCGACACCTGCTTCTGCCTGCTGGCGCAGGCCCGCCACCCGCACCTCAAGGAACTCGGAGAGGTTCGAGTCCACGATCGCCAAGAACTTCATGCGCTCGAGCAGCGGGTTCTGGGGGTCGCGCGCCTCCTCGAGAACGCGACGGTTGAAGGAAAGCCAGGACAGCTCCCGGTTCGTGAACCACTCCGGGTGGCTGTCAGCGCGGACATCCGGCGTCTCGCTCGGGACGGGCATGCTCGATTTGATCGGCTGAACGGAGGCCACGTTGGATTCCTTAGTCCCCGGCGCCCCTTAGCGCTCCCCCGGCCCCACCTCAGTGACATAGCGGCGGTGTGCTCTTACCTGCAAGAAGCGGTCATCCGGGACGCCGAAAGGGTCGGGGGCGCGCGGATCGGGTGTCCAGGCGGTCAGGAAGCCGTCGCGACCACGGGCGTGGTGCACGCAGCCCGTGTCAAGGCCACGCAAACGCTTGGCGACGTGGAGCCCCTGCAAGGACCAGTGGCCATAGACGACGCCGTAGGGGTGCCCCCTCGCGCTCCAGCGCCGGTGCCATGCGTCCTGCGGGTCGACGGGCTCCTCCTTCGACCAGCCCCCACGGCCGTCCGCGCTGCGGATACAGGTAAGCCGGTCGAGGACGTCGCGGTCCGAGTCGGTGGCCCGCGCCGCCCCGAGGAGCCCCCAGGCCGTTTCCGGGTCCGCCGCTCCGAGCCTTTCCTCCACGCGCCGCCCTCGCTTCTCGATCTCCGCCAAGTCCCAATCCGGATGAACGCCAGCGTGGACCATGGCAAAGGGTCGGCCCCCGAGAACCCCGGTTTCCACCAGGGGGCGACGGCGAAGCCACTCCACCCAGAACGAGAGGTCTGGCGAGTCCAGGATGTCGTGGAAGGTGTCAAGCGGCCGCAACGGCCGGTGCCCGAGGGCGGACTGCAAGAGTCCCACCTCGTGGTTGCCAAGCACGTAGTGGGCGCGGCCACGCTCGACCAGGCCCGCGACCCGC
>Ga0116216_10001362_pt1 | contig 17109 bp, 17 predicted proteins | sample Sb_taG_11_FD_89696 | JGI IMG/M metagenome (GOLD analysis project Ga0116216, IMG submission 89696) | Peat soil microbial communities from Weissenstadt, Germany - Sb_50d_3_AS metaG | ecosystem: Environmental > Terrestrial > Soil > Wetlands > Peat | place: Germany: Weissenstadt | collected 2010-09-21
ACCGAGTAAGTCAGGATGCTAAGCATCAGGGCGCGCTTGCGTCCGATGCGGTCGGCAAGGAAGCCAAAAAATACGCCGCCGATGCCGGAGGCAAGCAGAGTGAGCGTTTGCAGAAAGCCGGAGGTCGCTTTCGACATCCCAAGATCGCGCATCACGTAGGTAAGGACGAGCGCGTAAAGCATGGCGTCAAAAGCGTCCAGCATCCAGCCGAGGAAAGCGGCCAGCAGCGTTCTGCGCTGTGCGGGGCTTGCTTGCTTCAGGAGTTGGATGGGACCGATGGCCATGCGGGAGGGATTGTATCAGCGGAGTAGGGATTGGCAGGGTGGCCTTCGCTCTTATCGAGGGCCACCCTTCCGCCCCAGCCGGTGCAAATACTTCTGAGCCTTGCGCACATCGCGTCCGATCTGCTCTTTCAGCGTTTCGACCGACGGAAACTTGATCTCGTCGCGCAGGCGCTCCAGAAAATGAAGTTCGACTTCCGTTTCCGCGGACAGTTCGATCGGATGAAAATTCAACAGGTGAGTTTCAATGGCAAAGGAATCAGCGCCGAATGTGGGCCGGTTTCCAACGTTAGTGACCGAATCGAAACACTCGTTGTTATTCCCGCCGCCGATTCGCGTGCGCGTAATGTACACGCCGTCCTTGGGCACGAGTTCCTCGTAATGCGACAGATTGATTGTAGGGACGGTATATTTCGCTCCATAGCCGCGCCCACGCCCGGCAGTCGAGAGAATGCTGAACGGACGCGCCAGCAAATGCCGCGCCCGGCTCACCCGCCCTTCGGCAAGCAACTTCCGGATGTGGCTGCTCGAAACCCGCTCCCCGCGTAGGCGCATCTCGGGATAATCGTGCACCTCAAATCCCATTTCCCGGCCCAGTTCGCGCAACAATTCAATGTTTCCCGCCGCTTTGTGCCCGAAGTGGAAGTTGTAGCCTTCATGAACTTCGCGGGCGTGCAGACGCTTCTTCAGAATCTCATGGGCAAACTGGTGCGGCGTCATCAACGAAAGATCGCGCGAGAAGGGCAGCAGCAGAACCGCATCGATACCCGTAGCTTCGAGCAGGCGCAGTTTTTCCGGAAGTGGGGTAAGCAGCTTGAAATTGTGATCGGGACGCAGGATGCGAGCGGGATGCGGCTCGAATGTGACCACCACCGACTGCCCGCTCCCAGCCTTCGCCCGCCGCACGATCTCATCGAGAACATGCCGGTGAGCCCGATGTACGCCGTCGAAGTTGCCGACGCTGAGCAGCGCGGGACCGAAGTCGCGGGGAACATCGTCGAGTTTGTGGAAAGTCAGCATCCGAAATTTGCCAGACAATTTCTAAAATGTTTCAGCTAATACTCAAATCTCAAACTCCAGCTTCATCCCGTCAAACGCCAACCGCACGTCCGGCGGCAATGCGGCGTTGGTCGCCTCGTGCGGCAGGTCGTGGCAGATGTGCGTGAAAAATGTGCGCTTCGGTTTTACCGCATCCACGATCTTCAGCGACTGCTCAACCGTCGAATGCGTGGGATGTGGCGTGTAGCGCAGGGCATCGAGAAACAGGATGTCGAGGCCGCGCAGCTTCTCCAGCGTTTCAACGGGGACCTCGCTGTGATCGGTCAGGTAAGCGGCCGATCCGAAGCGAAAACCGAGGATCGGCGCATCGCCGTGGATCACCGTCAACGGCTCGAAGCTCGCACCGAACAGTGCAACCGGGCCCTCGATCGGCTGCAGGTCGACCTGCGCGAGTCCGCCAAACTTATATTTGGCTTCAAAAATGTAGCGGAACATGTTGCGCAGAAATTCGCAGGCTCGCGGCGTGGCATAAAGCGGCAACTTACCCGGCTTGTGCCGGTATGTCAGTGGCCGCAGGTCGTCGATTCCCAAAATGTGGTCGGCATGCGTATGGGTGTAGAGCACGGCATCGAGCTGTGTGATTTTTTCGCGCAGCGCCTGTTCACGAAAATCTGGCGTGGTGTCGATCAGGACGTGGCGGGCATTGTCGTGAGGGTCACGGTAGCTGATCATCACCGAGGGGCGCGTACGCCGGTCACGCGGATCCACAGAGCGGCAGACGGCGCAGTCGCAGCCGATGGTCGGTACACCCATCGACGTGCCGCTGCCTAAAACCGTCAGAGTCGCCTGCATCAGCCGTTAGTGCCTGTAACTGGGCCGGGCGCCTGCGGAGGATGCGCGAGCGCATTGGTCACTTCTACGTAGGCCATGCGCAGTTCGTAGAGACAGTTCTGCAGGAATCCCTGCTCTTTCGGAGTGAGGTTGCCCTTGGTTTTCTCGGCAATCATGCCGAGCGTGTCGATGGTTTGCCGCGCGCCGATCAAGTCAACTCCCGGCTGGCCGCCCTGTTCGTGCATCAGGCCGAGTTGCATCATGGCAGTCATGTAGAGCGAAGCCATGAAGCGCTCAAAACTCATTTCGAGTTCTTTCGCCGAGTGTCCGCTGAGTTCAACCCGCGTGTCCAAATCGTGCGACGATTGCTTATAAGCATCGTGCTGTGCCTGCTGCTCGGAAGCGCTGGGAGGTTCGGGGATATCCGATTCGTGTGCGGGCGCGGTGGGCACGGCTTCTGGGAAGGTCGAACCGGCCGGCATGGGAGCGCCCGTCGCCGGCACTGCCGTTGCAGTCGTCGCGACCGGAGGCGGCGCTTGTTCTTCCGGCGCATCGGATCTCAGCTCTCCGTCGGAAGTGAACAGACGCTTGTCGCTGACTTTGAATTCGCTTTCTTCTCTTCTTTTTTGAGCCATAGGTTTTCCTAGCTTATCGAAAGTCTTCTTGAATTCAGGAGATCGGCAGCGTTGCGGGTTTCAGCTTTGCCGTTCCCGCGCGCAAATCTTTTCCCGTCGCCTCGCGCCGCAGATAGCCCAATGCGACGGGCCGATCTCCGCCAGGCAGGGGCAAAAGCGCGCTGCTTGTGATCTCGCCAACTTCTTTTTCTTCCTGATCCTCGCCGGCCAGAATCTTCGCGCCCGGTTCGGGCAGCGCGCCCTCGACCGCGAAGGCGGTGAACTGCCGGTGTACCGCGCCGCGCGAGCGAATGCGTTCCACGATCTCCTGCCCGAGATAGCATCCTTTGGTGAAATTCAACGCGCGTGTCTGCCCGGTTTCCTGCGGCAGATCGCGCTCGCGGATGTCGACGCCAAATTGCGGGATGCCTCGCGAAATACGAAAAAGATTCAGCGCAGCGGTGCCCGTGGGTTGCGCGCCCGCCTTGACCAGCGCGCCCCGCAGTTCATCCGAAAGATCAGCCGCGTGCTCGCGGGCAATCCAGATTTGCCAGGAATCGCCAGTTTCCTCGCCCGAGCGCAGAAGCGTGACGGTCTCTTGTTGACCAGCGTGTTGACCGGCGCGTTGCCACGCGACGTCCGCGAACTGCAGGTGTGCGAGATCAGGAACGGCAATGCCGACGCGCTCGAGAACACGGCGCGATTCCGGCCCGGTCAGTCCGAGCGCGACAAGCTTGTCGCTGATGTCGGCGATCTCAACATCGTCGGCGATGATGTAGTGATCGAACAGCTGCAATACCTTTTCCCGCTGCCCGCGTTCCGTATCCACCAGCAGGGAGTCGCCGCGCTGGAAGACATAGAGATCGGCCTGAATGCGGCCCTGCGCGTTCAGCAGGAAGGCATAGACCCCGTGGCCGGGAGCAAGATCGCGAATGTTGTTCGTCGCCATGCCGTTCAGCCAGCGGACACGGTCGCCGCCGGTGACGGCGATTTTCGCCCGCCAGCTCAGGTCATAAAAACCGCAACCTGAAAGCAAGGCCTGGAACTCGGCGCGAGTATCGCCGAAGTCGGGGGCGGTGGCGCAGGCCGCGCCGCTGGGCTCCGTCGGGTTTGTGCTAGGAAGTGTCGTCGACGTCATAGATTCAATCTCTGATTATAACGAACCGTTGTGATGGAGGGACGGGCGTCTCGCCCGTCCCTCCGGGCGCGGACGCCCGGCGTTCCACCGGCCATAACTGACATCGCGAGTTTATGAATCGTTCAAGGCTGTGCTAACGTTGCCAGCGTGAGTGCAAAAAAGCGAATTGCCGTCATTGCCGGCGACGGCATCGGGAAAGAAGTTATTCCGCAGGCGGTGAGAGTCATGGAAGCCGCTGCCGCTGCCGTCGAATTGACCGCGTTCGACTGGGGCGCCGACCGCTATCTCGTCGACAAAACTACGGTCCCGCCGGAGGGCTTCGCTACCTTGGCTCGGGATTTCGACGCCATCCTGGTCGGTGCGTTCGGCGATCCGCGCGTGCCCTCCAACATTCATGCGAGGGAAATTCTGCTCGGGATGCGCTGCAAAATGGACTTGTACGCCAATGTCCGGCCGGTGCGGCTGATGGATGCGTCGTTCTGCCCCCTCAAAGGCATCGAACGCAAAGACCTTGATTTCGTCGTGATTCGCGAGAATACCGAGGGCGTTTACGGCGACCTCGGAGGAGTCTTCAAACAGGGAACGGCCGACGAAGTTGCGATCCAGGAAGACATCAACACGCGCAAAGGCGTCGAACGCATCATTCGCTATGCGTTTGAGTTCTGCGCGACGAACCAGAAGATCGACGGCTCGCCCCGGCGGCGCGTGCTGATGTGCGACAAGTCGAATGCCATGACCCATGCCGGCGGCTTGTGGCAGCGTGTGTTCAAAGAAATCGCCGCTGAATATTCGCACATCGAGACGCAGCACATGTACGTGGATGCGCTCTGCATGCAAATGGTGCGCGATCCGCGCGGACTTGACGTCATCGTCACCAATAACATGTTTGGCGACATCATCACCGATCTCGCTGCGGGACTGCAGGGCGGGCTGGGGATGGCCGCGAGCGGCAATCTGCGTCCCGGACACACCTCAATGTTCGAGCCCGTGCATGGCTCGGCGCCGCCGATTGCGGGGAAGAACATCGCCAACCCTTTCGGCGCGATCCTGACCGCAGCGATGATGCTGGCGCATCTGGGAATGACCGGCGAAGCGCAAAGGATCGAAGCGGCCGTGCTCGAAGCCGTTCAACAGAAAAAGACGACGGCCGACATCGGCGGAACTCTAGGTACGCGGGAGGCGGGCGGCTGGGTAGCGGAGAGAGTATCCCGTCGCTGATTGTGTGGCCTGATCGTGTGGTCTGATGACTGTGTGGTGGCGGGGCTCCGCCCCGCCGGAACGGGGCTGAGCCCCGTCACCACACGAACATCTTTGGGAAGCCTGCTACCTCCGTCTCCCCGCCAGCAGCGCCAATTCCCGCCATTTCCAGTGGCAGTCCACGTCCACGAATCCAATCTCCCGCAGCCAGCACAACTGCGTCTCTAAATCGAGTAGCTGTTGGAAGGATCTTCCGTTTCAAGGGTAAATCCAATCCCGTGCAGGAATTCTTCGTGCAGGCGGGGCGTGGGCGAGGCGACGTGTTCCAGATTGCAGAAGACGCCACCGGCATTCAGCAACCCGTGGATTTCGGAGTAGAGTGCGCGCTTGCGCTGGTGCTTGACATGATGGATCGCAAAGCAGGAAATAACAGCATCAAACTTGCCCAGGGCGGGAAGAGTATTGTCGAGGTTATGCGCTACCACGGTGACTGAAGAATCGCCCGCAAAGCGCTTTCCGGCAGCCTCAAGCATGGCCGGAGAGAAGTCGATGGCGACAGCTTCCGTATTCGGATGGTCACGCCTCACCAGCGCCAGCAGCCGTCCATCTCCCGTACCCAGATCGAGAATGCGGCGCGTGGTTTGAGGAATGAACTCGAGCAACGCCGCTTCGCCTTCCGAGCGATGCGTAATGCGGTCGGCTCGTTCGAGATAGTCGAGGGCGTGATCGGTTCTGTTCCAGAGATTGACGGCCATGCGACAGTATAAACTCGATACCAATGGAAAATGTCAGCGTGGTTGCGCAAAAGCTGCGGCGATGGTTCTTGAAATTTGTGCTGCCCGTGCTGCTGGTGGGAACGCTTTGGGGGCAAGCGACGGGTGGGGCGGTTGCGGCGTCGCAAGATCAAGCGTCGCAGCCTCAGAATTCGCAAGGTCAAAACCCCGCGGGCGAGGGCGCCCGCGCCACACCGGAAAGCACCGTCTCCCCCAAAGAGGCGAAGGAATTGTTTCGCCAGGTCGACGAAATCCTGCAGTTTGCCAGCCAGGATACGGACCTGCCGATCAAGCACAAGGTGAAGCGCCGGCTGACCAAGCGCGACGAGGTGCAGTCCTACATCGAGAAGAGCATGAAGGACGACAAGGACGCGAAGCGACTGGAACGGTCGTCGGCCGTGCTGAAAAAGTTTGGGTTGCTGCCGCGGAACTTCGACCTTGGCACCTTCCTGGTCGCCATGCTGCGGGAACAGGTGGCGGGCTACTACGATGTCAAAACAAAAACCGTGAATTTGCTGAACTGGGTGGACGCAGAGCAGCAGAAGCCGGTGCTGGCGCACGAACTGACGCATGCGCTCCAGGATCAGTCGTTCGGCATCGAGAAGTGGGTGAAGGGATCGACGCAAGACGCTGATAATAAGAAAGATGATCCAAGTCCAAGCGATATCGAAAACGATGAGGAGACCTCTGCGCGGCAGGCGGTAATCGAGGGGCAGGCGATGGTCGTGTTGATCGACTATTCGCTGGTGCCGACCGGCAAGACATTGCTTGAGGCGCCACAGATCGTCGACGCACTCAAGCAGGGGATGCTGGTGGGGTCGTCGGATTCGCCGACATTTCGCGACGCTCCAATCTTTTTGAAGGAGGAGCTGACCTTCCCGTATCGCTACGGCCTCGACTTTACCGGCGCGCTTCTCAAGGCGGGCGGCAAGGAACTGGCGTATGCGGGAGCGTTCAAGGATCCGCCGAGGACGACCCGCGAAATTATGGAGCCACAAACCTATCTTGCGCACGAGAAGTTGCCGCCGATGAAGATGATCGACATGGAGAAAGACTTCAAGGGCTACGATGCCTTCGATATCGGCGCGATGGGCGAGTTTGATGTTGATGTTCTGGTTGAGCAGTATGCTGGCCGGGACGAGGCTTCATCTATCTATCCGGAGTGGCGCGGTGGGTATTATTTTGCGGGGCGGCCAAAGGGAGACAAATCGGCACCGATTGGGGTGCTGTACGTTTCCCGCTGGTCGAGTCCGGCGAAGGCGGCCGAGTTCGCGGCAGTGTACGCAAAGTCGCTGGCCAAGCGGTATCAGAAGCGACAGGGCCTCGGAACGGATGGCAAAATCGCGGAAGACGCGCCTCCAGCGGATTCCTGGCGAACCCTGCGCGGAAGGCATTCCTGGCTGACGGAAGAGGGAGTGGTAGTGATTGAAGTCCGCGGAGACGAGGCGCTGATCAGCGAAAGTCTGGACGACGAGACGACGAAGCGGGTGGAGGCGGATTTCTGGCCGCCAGAAAAACCGGTCGACAATGCGCCGGACAAGCCAGCGCCCGCGAATCCATGAGTTTCGTCTTGTATAATCACAAGTTCCACGGGCATTTTGTCAACATCCAAGCCCAACCCAATCAGGAGCGCAATTGCAGCAAGCAGAGATAGGCATTATCGGCGGCAGCGGTCTGTACCACATGCCGGGTTTCAGCGACGCGCGCGAAGTCGAGCAGCAGACTCCATTTGGAGATCCGTCGGATGCGTACATTCTGGGAACGCTCGAGGGCCGCAGGGTAGCCTTTCTCGCGCGCCATGCCCGAGGGCATAAGCTTCTGCCCAGCGAACTGAATTTCCGCGCCAATATTTATGGCTTCAAGCAGTTGGGAGTCGAACGGATTGTTTCAGTTTCCGCCGTTGGGTCGCTGAAGGAAGAGCACAAGCCGCTCGACTTCGTGATCCCGACCCAGTTTTTCGATCGCACCCGGCACCGGGTGGGCACATTCTTCGGCGACGGCATTGTCGCGCACATTGGATTTGGCGATCCGGTGTGCGGAGAGATGACCAAAGTGGTCGAGCACGCCTGCAAGAATGCAGGCGTGACCGGGAAACTGGGCGGCACTTACATCTGCATGGAAGGTCCGCAGTTTTCTACCAGGGCCGAGTCGAACGTGTATCGCAGCTGGGGCGCGGATGTGATCGGCATGACTAACTTGCAGGAAGCCAAACTCGCGCGCGAAGCGGAGATTTGCTACGTCACCATCGCCATGGTCACCGATTATGACTGCTGGCATCCGCATCATGACTCCGTGACCGTGGAGCAGATCGTTTCCGTGCTGGTAAAGAACGCCGAGAACGCCGCGAGGGTGATGAAGGCCACGGTGTCAGCGATGCCGAAGACGCGCTCCTGCAAGTGCGGGCGGGCGTTGGCGAATGCCATCCTGACCGATCCCGCGAAGATTCCAACGGCGACGAAAGAGAAGCTGCGGTTGATTCTGGGAAAGTATCTGAAATAGTCAATGGAGAGGCGGGCGTCTCGCCCGTCTGGCAGTTGCGAACCAACGACTAACGACCATCGACCGCCTTACGGAGATTCATGAGCATTCTGGTAGTAGGTTCAGTTGCCTTTGACACCATCGTGACGCCTTCCGGCCGAGTGAACGACATTCTCGGAGGCGCTGCGACTTACTTCGCGTTGGCCGCTAGTTACTTCACCGACGTCCGAATGGTGGCTGTAGTCGGCGAAGACTTTTTGTCCGAACACGAAGCCGTGCTGAAAAAACGCGGCGTGGACACGCGTGGCATTGAGCGCACCCACGGAAAAACCTTTCGCTGGGGCGGACAGTATCTCGATAGCTTGAACGAGGCTAAGACCGACTTCACGGAACTGAACGTGTTTGAGAAGTTTCAGCCGCGCATTCCAAAAGAGTATTCAGACACGCAGTTTCTTTTTCTTGCGAACATCCACCCCACGCTGCAAGCGGCGGTTCGCCTGGAGATGGATGGCGTGCGACTGACGGGCGGCGACACCATGAATTTCTGGATCAAGGGCACGCCCAAGGAATTGGCGGAAACGTTGAAGCTGGTGAATGTTCTCCTGATCAACGACACCGAGACCAAGATGCTGGCGGGCGAGAAGAATCTTCCGCGCGCGGCGAGGAAAGTTCTTGCCATGGGACCAAGCGCGCTGGTGGTGAAGCACGGCGAGTACGGAGCCACTATTTTTTTCCGCGAGGGGGCCTTCGGCATTGGATCGCATCCTTTTCGCGCGCCCGCACTCCCGATCGAAGAAGTAAAAGACCCAACCGGAGCCGGCGATTCGTTTGCCGGCGGATTTATGGGATACATCGCGTCGCAGGGCGAGATCAATCGCGAGGTACTGAAGCGCGCTTTATTCTATGGTGGAGTGATGGGATCGTTTGCCGTGGAACGCTTCGGAACCGAGCGGCTCCAGATTCTCACTCGCGGAGAAATTGATGCACGCTTTCAGATCTTCCGCGAACTGACCCACCTGGAATAGAACCATTGCGGTTCACCCTCAAGCCATGACAGTGACTGCGAAGACCGCCGTCGTTCCCGATCGCAGCGCGGCCCGCGTGGCTGGGATCGCCGTCCTTGTGTCTCTGTATTCTTTTTTCTACTATGTTCAACGAAGCGACCTCTTGCTCTATGGCGACGCGGTTGCGCACATCAATATTGCCCGGCGCGTGTTCGATTCTCAAACGCCGGGCCTGCTGCAATTAGGGACAGTGTGGTTGCCCCTGCCCCATCTGCTGATGATCCCGTTCATTTGGTCGAACGCGATGTGGCAGAACGGGGCGGGCGGATCGATTCCTTCGATGCTCGCCTATGTGTTCGGAGTCGTGGGAATATTTCGCCTGGTGCGCGGCGTGCTGGGGGCGGATCTCCGAACGAAACCGGCAGCTGGCGTGGGCGCTGTGGCTGCGGCTTTCGCGTATGGAGCCAATCCCAACCTGATCTACATGCAGGCCACGGCCATGACGGAGTCAATCTATCTTGCTCTGTTTATCTGGGCCGTCGCGTACTTTGCGGAATTTATCCGGAATCTGCGAAAAAATGATTTGCAACAAAATGAAGATTTCGGACAGATGCCAAGCGCGCGTAGTCCGCTGTTCAGCTGTGCCTGCTGTCTGGCGGCCGCGGAGCTCACCCGTTACGACGGATGGTTCCTGGCGGGCGTGATGGGATCGGCGGTAGTCGTCATCGTGTTGCGGCGATGGCGGAATCAGAAATTGCGGCGAGGTGCAGTGAGGTTTCTGTTAGGTATCGCGGTGGTTCCGTTGCTGTGGCTGGCGTACAACGGCGTGGTATATGGGAACGCGCTGGCGTTCGCGAACGGGCCATATTCTGCGAAGGCAATTGAGCAGCGCGTGGGTGCGCCGAATCCGGCGCTTCACCATGCCGGCGTTGCGGCCATCTATTTCCTGAAATCGGCGCAATTGAATATGGCGGTCGGAAACTGGGGCCGCTTCTGGCTGGCGGCGGCCTTTGTGGCGCTGGCGATCGGAGCATGGAAGCTACGGTCGCAATCCGCGCCGCTGCTATTGTTGTGGGTTCCGCTAGCGTTCTACGCGCTTTCGATTGCGTACGGCTCGGTGCCGATCCATGTTTACACGTGGTGGCCTTTTGCTACCTTCAACCAGCGCTACGGACTGCAGTTGCTGCCCATGTTCGCGGTTTCGACCGGTGTGCTGGCGGCCTCTGTCTTTCTTCTGGGCACGGACTGGCGCCAGGTGGGGACACTGGCGCTGCTAGTCGCGCTGATGGTGGCCAGTTACGCGTCAGTATGGAAGGCCGGACCGCTATGCTTGCAGGAGGCACAGAGGAATTGGAGAATCCGGAGCCCTTTGAATTCCGCAGTGCAGAGCTTCGTTGCTCGATTGCCACGGAACTCGAGGTTCCTGATGGATCTCGGCGAGCATGTTGGCGTCATGGAGCAGGCGGGCATTCCACTGCGGCAGGTAGTGAATAACGAAAACCACCGTGCGTGGAAGCGGCCGTCAGATCCCGAAGGCCTGTGGGAGCAAGCCTTGGCCGATCCGCCGGGCTACGTGGATTTTGTGATTGCCTTCGATGGCGATGCGGTAGATCAAGGCGTGAATCGGACCAATCTCACGGTGCTGGAGGAAATTCACGCAACCGGGCAACCGCATGCACACATCTATGCGGCGCGCAGCTCCACGAATCAATCGCGTTAACCCTAGCCGGCACGCAGCGCATCAAGCGGCCGACTGCGGTGATAGAATCCGCTCGAAGCCGCGGTGCTGCTATGAACCCAATCCATCAAACTATCCAACTCCTGCGTAGCGAACTGGGTGTGGTGCTGAGTTCGACGTTGGCGCGGTTGCTGCTGGCGGCGTTCCTCGGCGGTATCATCGGCCTGGAACGGCAACTACGGCGCCGGCCGGCGGGGCTGCGTACGAATATGTTCATCTGCTTCGGCGCGGCGCTGTTCACGGTTCTGTCGCGGCAGCTCGCTGGCGTGGAATCGGACAGCGCGCGGATCGCGGCGCAGATCATCCCGGGCATCGGCTTCATCGGAGCGGGCTCGATTTTGCACGCGAAGACATCGGTGACGGGCCTGACGACCGCGGCAACGCTGTTTGTGGTGGCAGGGATCGGGATGGCCGCCGGCGGCGGTCTGTACCTGACGGCGTGCTTCGCCACCGTCATCATTCTGATCGCGCTGGTTGTGCTGGGACGGATGGAGGTTACGTTCTCGCTGAAGCTGTTTGCCACTTCCTACGAAGTCACCGGCCGCAACGTAGATGCGATGTTGCGGGAAGTGAACCGCATCCTGGACTCCGAGCAACTTACCATGCATAGCGTGCACATCGCGGACGCTGATCCGGATTTCCGCATGGTGCTCTCGGTGGATGGCGAGCGTGAACAACTGAACGTATTTTCCATCCGATTGCACGAATCGAACGCGTTTGCCACCGTAACGACGCTCGGGACTTCGGAACACGAATGAGCACGCCGCAGCAGAATACGAAAATCCCTTTTACCAAGGCGTCGGCTTGCGGCAACGATTTTCTGCTGGTGGAAGGCGCGCATGTTTCCGGTGATCTGAGTGCGCTCACCCGCCGCTTGTGTGATCGCCATCGCGGGGTGGGCGCCGATGGTGTGGAGTGGCTCTTTCCGGATGCGGAAGCTGACGTGCCAGCTGACGTGAAAGCCCGCCTGATCAACTCGGATGGTTCGGAGGCGGAAATCTCCGGCAACGGCACGCGCTGCGTGGCGGCGGAGATCTGTTCGCGCGCGGATAAGAAAAAGCCAAAAACCGAAGTTGTGGTTCGCACCGGCGCGGGACTGAAGACCTGCCGGCTGACCGGGCGGCAAGGCTCCACGTTTGAGTTCGAAGCGGATATGGGCCCGCCAGAGGTCGGCGGGCAGTTGTCGATTGAAACAATGGGGGTGCGGGCCGTCGGGACGAAAGTTTCAATGGGGAATCCGCATTTCGTAATTTTCGTGGAGAACTTTGAGGATGGGTGGCAACGGCAGGCGGCGTTGATCCAGGCGCAGCCTCAGTTTCCGCAGGGCACGAATGTGGTGTATGTGGTGGTGCGCCGTGCGAGTAAGGGTACGAACAAGAATAAGAATGACCGCGGCGCGCGGGCAAATGAAATCGAGATCCGAATTCTTGAACGAGGCGCGGGAGAGACGCACTCTTCGGGTACGGGATCGTGCGCGGCCGCGGTGGCTGCGATTGCCAGCGGGCGCGTTGCTTCGCCGGTGAGGGTGGTTGCACCCGGAGGCGCGCAGACGGTGCGCTGGGAGAATCAAGTTTATCTGCGGGGCCCGGCGACACTCATCTGCCGCGGAGAGTTCTTCGTTTAAGATCGAGAGTGAGTTTGAGGGCATCCTTCGATGGTAGACCGCAACATCGTACGCCGAGATACGCTGCTGCGACGGATTATGATGCGCATCCTCAGTTCGACAGCATTAGTGCTTACCAGTTCCGCTGTTCTTGTTCTTTCCGCGCTGCCGATCAGCTGGCTTGACAGGCAACATCTGCTACCCGGCCAGAGTGGCATGCTATTTGCCCTCCTCTTAGCTCCGGCAATCATTGCTTGGGATCATGCTGGATTCCCTTTGCTTCTATTCGTCACAGTTTGTGAGCTGACGCTGGTCTTGTGGAAGCCCGAAGTTCGCAGGGCCAGGATCGAAGCCATGGCTGCGGTGGGTGTTTGCGCATTGGCGTTTACGTACATTTATTTGGCAAAGCGATTTAATTTTCATTGAGCTGACTTCAAACTGGGCCGAAGATCGATCCTACATGCCTTCCGCTTCACCCAATTCGCGAATCAAACCCCAGGCGCTCCGTCCCGGCGACACGGTGGGGATCGTTGCGCCCGCGTCGAACGTGAAGCGCGATCTCCTGCAGGCGGGCTGCGACGGTCTTCGTCGTGCCGGATATGAACCGTTTTATTTCGAGTCAATCCTGGAACGCGATCTCTACTTTGCCGGATCGGCGGAGCGCCGCGCGCGTGAACTCGAAGATATGTTCGTGCGCGACGATGTCCGCGCGATAGTTTGTGCGCGAGGCGGATATGGCTCAAACTACCTGCTGCCGGCAATCGATTGGAAAAAGATTGCTGCGCATCCGAAGATCTTCGTGGGCTACAGCGACCTGACGACCTTGCTGACCTCATTTGCTGATTCCGCGAACTTTATAACTTTTCATGGCCCGATGGTAGCCAAGGATTTCGCGGTTGTCGGCGGCGTGAGCCTTGGCTCGTGGCACAACGCATTGAGCGGAGCGTCAGAATGGGAGATTGGCGAAGGCTCCGGCGCGAAGCCGTTGGTGGTGGGAGAAGCGGAGGGAATCCTCTACGGCGGATGCCTCTCCATCCTGGTTGCCGCGCTGAGCACGCCTTATGACATCCGGACCGCGGGCACGATTCTTTTCCTGGAGGACCTCGCCGCCAAGCCCTACCAGATCGACCGCATGTTGATGCAACTGAAACTGGCGGGCAAACTCAACGATGTACGCGGCATTATTTTCGGCGAAATGCTGGATTGCCGGCAAAGTCCTACGCAGGATTACACGCTGAAAGAAGTTGTCCTGCGAGTAGTTGGCGATCTGGGAATTCCGGTGGCTTTCGGCCTGCGCTCGGGGCACGTCTCGACCGCGAACATCACCTTGCCGATCGGGGTGAACGCCAGGCTCGAAGTTTACAGCGACGTAAGGCTGCGGATTCTGGAGTCGGCGACCAGCAAATGAATAATCCTCGGTGATCAAATCTCGATGACCAAACCCAGGCACATTCATCTGATCGGCATTTGCGGCACGGCGATGGCTTCGCTCGCGGGCATGCTGCAAGAGCGCGGCTTTCGTGTCACGGGCTCGGATGCGGCGGCGTATCCACCGATGTCTACGTTCCTTGAAACGCTGGGAATTCCCGTCGCGCAGCCGTTTGCTGAGTCTAACCTCGACCCTCGGCCTGATCTGGTGGTAGTGGGGAACGCGCTTTCTCGCGGCAACGTCGAACTCGAGCGCTTGCTCGACGAGCGTATTCCGTTCTGCTCACTCCCGCAGATTCTGCATGATGAGTTTCTGGTAGGGAAAGAAGTCCTGGTAGTTGCGGGAACTCATGGCAAGACGACTACAACATCGATGCTGGCGTGGATCTTCGAGACGGCCGGCCTCCAGCCGTCATTCCTCATCGGAGGTATAGCCGAGAACTTCGGCCGCAGTTTTGGCCTCGGCGATGGCAAGCACTTTATCCTGGAAGGCGACGAATATGACACGGCATTCTTCGATAAGGGTCCGAAGTTTCTGCACTACTTTCCCGACTCCGTGATTCTCACCTCGGTTGAGTTTGACCACGCCGATATCTATAAAGATCTGGACGCTGTGGAAACAGCCTTCAAGCGCCTGGTGAATCTGGTTCCGCGACGCGGGCGGATCGTCGCATTCGACGCAGGTGCGAGTATTGACCGCTGCCTGCAGAAGGCGTTTTGCCCAGTCGAACGTTATGGTAGCTCCAATCGCGCGGGCTGGAGAATCGCAGACCTGAAATTGGAAGAGGAACGAACTTGCTGGTCGGTCGTGCGCGATGGCAAGCCCTGGGCTAACTTCGAGTTCCCGCTCGGCGGAGAATACAACGTCTGGAACGCCACGGCCGCAGCCGCGCTGGCGGCGAATTACGGCATTCCGAAAGATGTGATTGCCCAAGCTCTCAAAACCTTCCGCAGCGTGAAGCGCCGTCTCGAAGTGAAGGCCGAGATCAATGGAATAACCATCATCGACGACTTTGCCCATCATCCAACCGCCATCGAGCAAACGATTCTGGCGTTGCGCGCCCGCTATCCGCAATCGCGCTTGTGGGTCGTGCTCGAACCACGCTCGAACACCATGCGCCGCAACGTGCTTCAGGATGCGCTCGCTCGCAGCCTTGCGCTCGCCGATCAAGTGGTGATCGCGGCCATCTTCAAGTCCGAGGCGATTCCCGAGCGGGAACGCCTCGACCTGAATCGGGTGATCGGCGATATCCAGAAGCGCGGAAAGCAGGCGCGCATCCTGGCCGACGCCGATGCCATCGTGAAGGCGATCGCTCCGGAGCTGCGCGAGCGCGACGTGGTCGCCATTCTCTCCAATGGCGGATTTGGCGGCATTTATGAGAAGCTTCCCCAACGATTGCGCGACCTCAGAGTGAATAGACTCGGGAAGGCATAAGTGTTTCGCACCATTCTCATGCTGGTGTTCTGGGCCGCTGCGCTGCCTTTCGCGGCGCTCGTCGGATTCCCGTGGACTTACCTCACCAAAGACATCAGCTTCCTGTACAACAGCTGCATGTGGGCGGCATTTACGGGCGCGCGCATCGCTGGGGTCAAGGTACGAACCCTCGGACTGGAAAAAATTGATCCGGCGCGAACTTATATCTTCATGTCGAATCACGTTTCCAATCTCGATCCTCCGGTCACGCTTCCGCTGATCCCGCGGCGAACTTCGGTGATGGTGAAGAAGGGACTGTTCAAGGTTCCAATTCTCGGCCAAATCATGCTGATCGGATCGCTTGTGCCCGTCGACCGCGGCAATCGCGATGCCGGCATCGCCGCCGTGCGCGACGCGCTCCGAGCCATCGACCAAGGACTGAACATGACCATCTACGTGGAAGGGCATCGCTCATTCGATGGCAAGCTGCTGCCCTTCAAGAAAGGTCCGTTCTATCTTGCCGAGGAGTGCAAAGTGCCGGTCGTTCCCATCACGATTTCAGGGACTGAAGTAGTCATGCCGAAGGCGCGCTTTGCGATTCGTCCAGGAATGGTGACGGTGCAATTTCACGATCCCATCGAACCCGCCGACTTCGGAGAACGCGAGTGCCTGATGGCCAAAGTTCGAGCCGCGATCAACAGCGGCCTTCCGGCGGAATTGCGCGAACCGTCGTAACAGGCTGCGAAAAACGCCGCTGACACACCTGATTCCAGGTGTCGCACCTGATTGTGGGTGGCGCAGCGCTTCACCGGGGGTTGTACTTGCCTTGGGGTGGTGCAGCGCTTCAGCGTTGCGGTAAAAGCATCGTTTTGGGTGCGGCTTTAGCCGCTGAGGGTACGCGTCCTCTCGGAAACTAAACCTCCGAGTGACTCCAATCACCACCATCCGTGATGGAGGGCACTGCCTCCTGTGCCGTCGCAAACCACAATGTGCATCAGGCAGCAGATGCGAGGAGCCTTCCAACCCAACCCCAGTCGGAGGGCCTCCGGGAGGTGATATATGACCAACCTGGCCTTTCTAGGAATCTCGATCGTTGTGATCGTAGCCGGAGTGATCCTTTTCCGGACCATTCCAGCCCTGCGAGCGTATTTCACCTTTCGCGGCAAGCGCCTGATAACCTGCCCCGAGACCCACAAGACCGAAGCGGTCGATGTCGCTGCAAGAAAAGCAGCCGTGACCGCGTTTGTCGGCGAGCCCACCCTCCGTTTGGACCGTTGCTCCCGCTGGCCCGAGCGCCAGGACTGCGGCCAGGAGTGCCTGCAGCAGGTCGAAACCGATCCCGCCAATTGCCTGCTCTGGAATATCGTGGCCGACTGGTATGAAGGCCAGCACTGCGTCTATTGCCACAAACCTTTCGAGCGCCTCCAGCACCTCGATCATCCCCCAGCCTTGATGCGACCCGATCACACCACCGCTGAGTGGAACCACTTCCGGCCCGAGCAGATTCCCACGATCCTTGCCACCCACAATCCCGTCTGCTGGAACTGCCACATTGCCGAGACCTTCCGCCGTGAACACCCGGAACTCGTCACCGACAGGCATCGAGACAGC
>Ga0116216_10001363_pt1 | contig 17090 bp, 18 predicted proteins | sample Sb_taG_11_FD_89696 | JGI IMG/M metagenome (GOLD analysis project Ga0116216, IMG submission 89696) | Peat soil microbial communities from Weissenstadt, Germany - Sb_50d_3_AS metaG | ecosystem: Environmental > Terrestrial > Soil > Wetlands > Peat | place: Germany: Weissenstadt | collected 2010-09-21
AGGACATCGACCTGTGCATGATCCTGGGCGCCGGCTGGCCCTTCCACCTCGGCGGGATCACGCCCTACCTGGACCGCGCCGGGATCACGGAGAAGGTGACCGGCACCCGGTTCCGCGTCTAAAAAGATCTTCAACTGCGGGGTTACGGACTCTGGTAACGGCGGAAGCCGTGTGGTCGAACCTCAAGAGATCCCTGGCCAACCTCACCAAGCAGGGCATCGATCAGCTGGCCGCGCTGATCAAGGCCCGGCTCAAACCGATGCAGTACCGGCCCGGCCTCATCGACGGCTTCCTCGCCAAGACCGGGCTCGACCTCACCGTTGCGTGACCTGCCCGATTGAAGGTCTCCCGTCAGCTGGTCAGCCGCTGCGACTTGGCGCGGCGGCCATCACCGTGTACTGGCAGCATGGCGTGCTGGAGGCACGGCTCTGGCCGATGGTCACCTGATAGGCCCAAAGGTGCCCGCCGGGGCCCTGGTGGAGCAGCCATGTGTCATCTGCCGACCACGCGGTCCTGGCGAACAGGTACGCGGCCGACGATGGGACTGCCATGGCCCGCCTGGATGGGCCGGCGATCCGCATCACGTACAGGCGCACCTGGCCAGCCCCCTGCGGCCGGATCGCGGCGTAGGCGGCGATCATCTGGCCGTTGTGAGAGATCGCGCTGACCAGGTTGAAACCGTTCGGCACCCACCCTGCGGTGCCTGGCGGTGCCGGGAAAGATATCAGCTTCCTGGTGACCACATCCAGGACCTGCAGGGCCTTGCACGTGTCGTAGCCGGCATTGGGCTCTTGCGGCGCGTCCGGCGCGGTGGCCTGCGAGGTACAGCCCGTCCCGTAGGCCACCAGCCGTGCGGTGGCATCAAGGCCATCGGCGAAATCGGGCGAGGACGGCAGGATCCTGGGCGCGCTGCCCGGGTTCCACAGGGCCAGGCCCTGCGGCACCTGCAGGAGCAGGCCCGCGTCCGTGCCCCTGACGGCTGGCAGGTATGCCCCGGCGGGCAAGGTGACCGGGCGGCTGGGCGGACCCCCAGACAGTGCCACCGTCCACGCCCGGATCTGGCCCTGCATGCCGTGCTGGACCTGGAAGAGCCACACACGCCCCGGCGCCGCGGCCGGGGCGAAGAACGGTGTGGGCCCGAGCACGCGCGGACGCCCGGTCAGGTCATCGGAGATGGCAGTGACCACCCCGTCACCCACGTACACCAGCCAGCGGCCCACCTGCGCCAGCAGCGGCTGGAAGTCGCCCGCGCCGATGGCTGGTTCCTGGCTTTGCGCGAGCCGGCCGGTACTCAGGTCATCGACTGCCACGGGCCCGCAGCACCGTCCGAAGCTGGCCGGCCACATCACCAGCGTGGTGCCGATGCTGCCCGGGATCGGCGCCGGCGCCGCGGCCTGCCGCGCCGCCACCTGCGACCTGGGATGACCGTGCGGGCCAGGACGGCCAGGCGAATGCCCGGCCACGCCAGCCGCCACCCCCGCCACGCCAGCAAGCACCACGGCAACGGCCACGCCGACCGCAAGCCAGCGGCGGCGCTGGCGCCTGCGCGCCTCCTTGATCAGGGCCTCCGGCTCCGTCCGGGCATCAGGCAACCAGCCGGGCGGCGCGATCTTCATGGCAGCTCCATCGACACCTGCTCGATGATCGCCGTCAGCTCCTCCCGCCGGTACCCGTACCGCCGCGCCACCGCCACCAGCTCACGCGCCTTCGCCACCACCGCGCTGCGCTGCGGGCCGATCCCGGTCACCGACACCCCCCGGCCGCGGCGGAACTCCACCAGCCCCTCCTCCCGCAGGGTCCGCAGCGCCCGGAACACCGTGTTGGCGTTGACCCCCAGCACCGCGGCCAGGTCACGGGCGGGCGGAAGCCGCTCACCCGGCCCCGCCTCGCCGTCGGCGATCGCCCGGCGGATAGCCGCGGCGACCTGCTCGTGCAGCGGCACCGGGCTGGAGTGATCGATCTCTACAGTGGGACTGGTGCTACTCACATTAGCATCATAGACGTTCATCGCCGCGCCTGCCACTCCCTCAGGTCCGCGGTACGCGACTGACGCCCATCGCTATTGGGCGTCCTGGCCTGCCCGGCAGGGTGCCCGGCCCCCTCGGCGTTTCACTGTCAGCACCCAGCTCGGCCTCGCGCTCTTTGGTAACCCCTACAATTGAGAATCTTTTTAGTCGCGCGTTGAGGCCACGGGGAAGTCTTTCAATCGCTCGATCCGAGCGCCCGGCATCTGTGCTCGATGTGCTCGATGATGAGCTCGGCGAGGCTGGTGCCGCAGCTGGCGTCGATCTCGCGGACCCCGGTGGGACTGGTGACGTTGATTTCGGTGAGATAGTCGCCGATTACGTCGATGCCGGCCAGGACGATGCCCAGCCGGGTAAGTTCCGGTCGCAGGATGTCGCAGATTTCCTTGTCCCGTGGGCCGACACTGTCGGCGAGCACGGCGGCCCCGGCCGCCATGTTGCAGCGGAACTCGCCGGCCACCGCTACCCTGCGGATTACGCCCACGGGTTCGCCGTCGAGGACGATGACACGCCGGTCACCGTCAGCGGCGGCGGGCACCCAGCGCTGCAGGATTACCTGGCGGCGGCCGCGGTCCGTAGAGATCTCCAGTGCGGAGTGGAGGTTGAGGTCGCCGGGGCGCAGCAGGAGGATGCCGCGGCCGCCCATCGCGTCCGTCGGCTTGAGCACGGCCTGTTCCCACTCGCTCACGGTGGCGGCTAGTTCCCGCAGGTCGGCACTGATCAGCGTATCGGGGATGAGCTCTCCGAAGCGCAGCGTGAACAGCTTCTCGTTAGCTTCACGCAGGCCCCTGGGGTCGTTGATCAGCAGAGTGCGCCGGGGATTGACATAGTCGAGCAGGTACGTGGCGCGCAGGTACATGTCATCGACAGGCGGGTCAGTGCGCATGAGTACCGCGTCGGCGCGGTCCAGGACGATGTCCTCCACCGGCCCGGCTCTCCACCAGTCTGCGGGCGCTAGCCAGCGGCCATCAACCAGCCGCGCTGGGGTGACCTCCAACGGCTGGCAGCGGGCCCGCGCCCGGCTGTCTCGGACGGACAGGCCTGCCGCCGTCGTCACCAGGACGCGGTGTCCGCGCTGCTGGGCGGCCTCCATGAGAGCAACGCTCGTGTCGTGGGCGGGCAGGAGGGAGGCAATCGGGTCGGCGATGACGACGATAGTGAGCATCGGTTTCACCATCCCAGGTCGCCGGAGTCGTCGGGCCTGATGGCGTAGCCGCCCATCCAGGCAGCCGGGAGAAGCGCGTTGTGCAGAGCGCTCATCGGCGCTGCATCCCGGACGATCACCGCGTGCGGCAGCCTGGCCGCAGCAAGCTCGCCGTCATCGAGCCCCCATACGCAGGCTACGGCGTCTGCGTACCGTGAGTGCGGCAAAGTGCCTGCCAGTTCAGCGGGTGAGCGCCAGGTGACAACGGTCAGGACCGGCCCGAGAGGTTCCCCGGCGGAGGTGCCCCGGCTGTCCGAGCCAGGCCCGCCTCTCATCGCCCCGGCCGTGACTATTGTCGGCGGCAGCAGCCAGCCCATCCGGTGCGCCGCATCGTCGGGGACCATCCCGCCGCGCAGCACGCGTGCTCCCTCCGCCCGGAGGGCGGCGACCTGGCCAAGGGCCCGGGTGCGCAGCGGCTCGGTCGGTAGCGGGGCGGGCACGCAGCCAGGCAGCCGGGCCAGGACCGCGTCCACCACCTGGCCGGCCGCCTTGGCCTGCACGCAGAGCAAGGGCAGGTGCAGCGGGCCGCCGGCGCTGTGCACCCGCAGCGCCTCGGTGACGGCGGCCGCTACCTGATCCGGGTCTGCTCCGCGCCCGGCGAGGACGAGGTTGCCACCCGCCCGTAGGGGGTGCAGCCGGGTGCCGGTGACCATCGCCGCCCGTGCCGCCTGGTCTAGGGTACGGTCGCCGGCGCGAACGTGCAGCGCGGCCAGTTCACGTGTGCCGGCGAGCGCCGCCCCAACGTCCACCCCGGTGCCCTGCACTATGTTGATCACTCCCGGCGGGAAGCCCAGCCGGGTGGCGACGTGAGCGAACGCCACGGCGGACATCGGCGCGCGCAGCGAGGGCTTGACCACGACTGTCCGCCCCGCCAGCAGGTCCGGCAGGACGCTGCAGGCAACCTCGGCGAACGGCAGGCCCCACGAGAGAATATGCCCGCTCACTGCGTCGGTTGCCTTATCGCCCGTATCGTCAGCCCGCGTTGTGAGCAGGACGCGGGCCAGCTGGGTCACGGCCGCGACGGCGGCGCAGGAGTCCGCTGGGGCCAGGCCGGTCTCCAGCGACTGGAGCTGAGCCAGCGGTCCGGTCAGGAGATCCATCTGGTCTACGAGCTGGGCCAGCAGACTACGGCGCATATCGGCGTCGGCGCTCCATGGCCGGGTCGCGGCCCGGGCGGCGGCCACAGCGCGGGCGACGTCGAACCGGCTTGACAGCGGGACGACAGTGGTGACAGTGCTGTCCAGCGGATTGCGGATCTCGAACTCAAACGGTGCGGCTGGGAACTGCCAGCGGCCGCCGATGAGATTGCGCCCGAAGTGCTCGTCGCCCGGCACCCAGGCCCCACGCGGCAGGGGGACTGGCGCTGCCATGTCTGGGCGGGCATGCACGTTAGTCATTGTTGTCACGTCCAGAAACGGTCGAAGAAGACTCGGTCGGCTGCTGCGCGTCCCGTCCGGACCAGCGCGGCGAGCAGGGCGTCGACCATGGCGGCCGGCCCCGCGACGTAGAGATCGTGGCCGGTCAGGTCACTATGGTCGGCGGCAACCGCATTGACAACCAGGCCGGTCCTGACCGGTCCCCAGCCTGAGGCCTGGCCCGTTTTCCCGCCTTCGCCAGTCCCGGTTCCGGTGATCTCCGCTACCGCGATGACGGCGGCGCCGCGGCTGCGCAGGGCGCAGAAACGGTCCCGCAGTACCAGGTCGGCGACGCTGCGCGCGCCGTAGTAGAACCACAGCGGCCGGGTGGCATCCTGCGCCAGGCAATGCTCGGCGATCGTGAGAACCTGGCCGAGGCCGCTGCCCCCGGCGACGCACACCACGGGGCGGCCCGCAGGAGACTGGGCGCGGGCCCGGCCGTAGGGGCCTTCGACGGTCAGCCGGCTGCCCACGGCCAGCCGCTGGAACAGCCATCGGCTGGCCGCACCGCCTAGCTTGCTCCTAACGAGCAGCTCCAGCCGGGCGGATGCAGGCCCGGCTTGTCCCGACATGGAGTACGGGCGGCGCGTACCGTCGGGCATCTCCAGGATGACGAACTGGCCGGCTAGGTAGGGCACGGGCTCGCCGCAGTCCACCTCCAGGATCATCATGTCGGGGGTCAGCAGGTCGATTCCCGTGATCCGCGACTCATGCCGCCCTGGGCGTGGCATTTCCTCGGCCAGGCGGCGCAGTGGGGCCTGGCTGCGGAGTGCGCAGGCCGAGGCGGGTTGTGACTGGCAAAGCAGCATGCGGTTGCCGCGCCTGCGGTCCCGTTCGGTCAGGCCTGTGGCGTCTGGCCACAAGCTGGTGACTTCCCCGGAGAGCAGCTGGACCCGGCACGTCCCGCACCCGCCGCTGGCGCACTCATAAGGCAGATCCCAGCCCGCCGCCTGCCCGGCGAACAGCACTGTCTCGCCTGGCAAGCAGCCGAACGCGGCTTCGTTGTCCGCGTCAGTCACGGTGACGGCGTAGCCCTGCGCAGCCCGCGCGCCGTCCGGCTGGCACGGTGCCCGGGTCTGCGCCGGGCTCCGGTTCATGCCGCCTCTACCGTCAGGCCGATGGGCTCGATCAGTTCCCGCCAGCCTTCCGTCACCGCAGTAGCGATCTCGGTGCTTGACCGGCCGCCGCCCTGGGCCAGTAGCCCGCTGCCGGCGGCCACCATGGCGTGCCCCCGGCCCGCCCATTCCCGCAGGTGGCCCTGGAGCACGCCCACGTTCGCAGGATCGGCCGCAGCGAGGAAGCGGAGCAGCGCGCCTGTCCACCGGCGAGATCGCTGCGCGTCCCGCCACAGATTCTCCGCGAGCAGGCCGTCCAGCACCGCTCCGGCCGCGGCGAGCTCATGACCAAGCTGCTGCAGGAAGAGCAGGTCGGCGACGGGCTTGACGACAAGCTGGGTGGCCACCACGGCCCGGTCCCAGTCGAACTCCACCAGCGCATGCTCGACGGCGTCACGGATCGGCTGCCACGCGGGATAGGTCTCCCAGGTGGCCCGCTCTCCGGTGCCGAAGGTCCGCTGCGGGAACGCCAGCCGCAGCTGCGTCGTGCGATAGGCCATGAGCTGGACGCGCCGTAGCTGGTCGGCGGTCTGGAACGTCGCGGCGGTGGCGACATAGCTGGTCGGGGCGAGCTGCTGGACGTAGGCGGACAGCATCTGCTCGGCGTGCGCCAGGTACCGGCACGGGGTTACCGTGAGGGCGAGGAAATCCAGCGCCTCATCGGGCAGCCCCGCGTCGTGGTCCTCCCGGTCGAACCGCTCGAGCAGCCCCTCGACGTAGGTCTCCTGGTCGTCCTGCATGGCGACGTAGCTGCCGTAGGTCACCGCGTCCGGGTCGCGGAAGGCATCCCAGTCGCCGACCTTCAGGCTCATCGAATCCCGGTGCTCCCGAAGCCAGCGGTTACCGTGCACGTCGGGCCCGAGCTCAAGCGCGGGCTGTCCGGTGGTGTGGTTAAGCCCGTGAGTGAGGATCTCGTATTCGCTGGGCCGCCGGCCCAGGTCGCCGAATGCGGTCCAGGTCTTCAGCCGGCGGGTGCGGGGCTTGGCGCCCGCGCTGGGGCTCGCGACAATGTGCTCCGTCGTCATCGACGCTCTCCTTAGCCTCTTCGTGCTGCTTGTCGTGCTCGGCGTGTCACTTGTCGTAGAACCAGACGTACTCGTCAGTGCGGGTACGCAGCCGGCCCTTGAAGGCGGGCATATCGATTTCCAGCGTGGCCAGCTGGACGGGTTGGCCCAGGTGGCGTTCCAGGCTGGCGCGTGTCAGCCGGCAAGTCTGCGCGGTGTGGATGCGTACGTAGTCGTCGCGGTCCAGCACGAGGACGTCGCGGCCGGGATTATCGTCGGCGACGGCATCGATGATCGCTTCCGCGAGCGAGCCAGCCCGCACCACGGGACCGACCAGGTTCTGATCGATGGACTCGATGTCATCAATTTCGAGGACTGCCATGACACGACCTTTCCGTTCTGGTTAATGGGCCACGCTTGAGGCCGCCATGGCGGTGCGGCTGACCAGCACGGAGCCGTCGCTGATGCGCACTTCCCGGCGCTTCAGGCAGGCGGCCTGCGGATTGATCCCCTGGCCGGTGCGCGCGTCGAAGACCCACTCGTGCGCGCTGCAGGTCAGCGTGCTTCCCTCCAGCCTCCCCTCGACCAGTGACGAGCTCTGGTGTGGGCAGATCCCGTCATAGGCCCGGTATTCGCCATCCACGCGGACCAGCAGGATCTCCGCGCCGTCGACGTCGTAGGACTCCATCTCGCCGTCCCACAACTCGTCTTCGGCTGCGATCTCGACGAAGCCGTCGGCGTCAGTCACGGAACCGCACGTCCAGCCACTGCAGCGGGACCAGGCCGAGTTCACCGAGTGTGGTCGAGGCCGGGACCTTGCGGTCATCGAGGTAGACGTCGTACCCCTTCGGCGTGACAGGCCGCGGCAGACGACGGCCCACAGTGTGGACCGCGACCTTCTCGGCCACGGCGTCCATGGTGTCGTCGGTGTCCACCGGTACCAGGTGCGGAACGAAATCGCCGACGAACCTGCCGTAGATGGGGAAGAGTGCCATCGGTTGTCTCCTGCCTGATCGCTGTTCAGGGCTCGCTGTTCAGGGCTCGCTGTTCAGGGCGCCGGGACCGGGGTCGGCACGTACCCGTTGGTGTAGTCCGCGGCCCATCGGTAGCCGTAGGCGTCATCGCCCATGACATCCGGCGTCAGGCCCATCCACTGCAGGCCGCCCGCCAGGTTCATCGGCTGGATCTGCCCGGCGATGAACCGGTCGACGACGGTCATATGCCCGGCGTAGCGCTCGGGCTCGATGTCAAAGCACCACTTGGAGATCTCGGAGTCGAAGTGGTAGAGCCGTCCGTGGTAGGTGCTGGTGGCCGGCTTCAGCTCGTGTCGTGACATCGCCGAGCCCAGCGGCAGCTGGGTCAGGTTGCACAGCGCGGGCAGCGTCTCGGGCAGCGTGAGCTCGGGATGGCCGGAGTTAACGTTGGCGATGATCTCGTCCCATAGGACACCCCAGTTCTCTTCCCAGGTGGGGTACTTCTCGTTCAGCCACTTCCGCTCGGCCTTGGAGACGCCGGCATTGGGCTTCCAGAAGAGCGTGGGCCGCCAGAACCAGGTCCCGATGTGCATGGCGTGGTGCCCGTTCTCCAGGGCGACCAGGAACTGATCCCAGTACCAGGGCTTCTTCAGCCCGTAGTCCTCGAGGATCCGCTCGTGGTGATTGACGATCCACTCCAGCATGAACTCCTTGAACGACATCTTCCGCTGCTTCACCGGCGTGTAATAGTCCATCGCCGGACCGGTCAGCGTCTGGAACAGCCGCGTGGACCGCCAGAACGCGACGTCCATGGCGCGCTGCGCGCGCTCCGGGTCGTGCTCCATCAGCACCTGGAGCGTAGGGAATCCCTGCTGTGCGTGGCGGGCCTCATCGGTCTGGATCGAGGAGAGCAGGTTCGACCAGTTGATGTCCCCGGCCGCCATCGCGTCGGCGGCGAGCGCGACGAACTGGATGTTGGTAAAGCCGTGCTCCACGGTGAGGCTGGTGGCCAGGGCCGCCTCGACGCAGTCGGCGCTGAGCATGATGTCGTCGAAGAAGTTCTTGACCGCAAGCACCCCCCACTCGTTGGTGTGGAAGGCCTTCTGCGCCCAGTCGAAACGCGGGTCCTGCCTCAGCAGGTCGTGGGAGAACCTCAGGTCGAGCTGGGTGTGCCTGGTCTCATCCAGCATCCCGAACACGCCGAGGTTGCGCCACTTCGGGGACGGCGCGAAGCGGCAGAACCGGCTCTGCATGGTGACCGCCATGTACTCGACCGTGCAGGTAGTCCCCATGTGCAGCTGAGAGGCGGCCACATGTGCGGGGTCCAGCTTGTCGTAGACTCCGGCCCGGGTCAGTGCGTTGCTGACGGCCTTAACCCCGGACTCCTTCTCCCGCTGGATGCGGACGTAGTCGCGGTAGGAGACCCGGAACGGCTCCTCCCAGGCTTGCCAGGCATCCTCGGGGATGCCGCTGGCGCCGGTCCAGCTCGCCGGGAAGGCAGCGTCGTGGTCAACGTAGGACAAAGTCCAGTCCAGGTCACGCGAGGTTTCGTACCAGTCGTCGCGGTTGAGCAGCATCGCAGGTGTCCTTCCGTTACGAGCGTCCAAGCCGTCAGTGCCCGCGCTTGACGCGTAGGACGGAGATATCGGTGTAGGCGGCCAGGCCGTGCTGTGAGCTCTCCACTCCGATCCCGGACTGCTTCAGTCCGCCGAACGGGGTGGAGGGGGAGAGCATCGGATGCTGGTTGACCCACACGGTGCCGGCCTCCAGGGTCTCGGCGACCGCAGTCGCCCGGTCCTCGTCCGCCGACCACACCGAGGCGCCCAGCGCGAACGCCGACGCGTTGGCCCTGGACACGGCGTCCGCCACGGTGTCGTAGGTGAGCAGCGGAAGTACCGGCCCGAACTGCTCCTCCGCCACCAGCGGGGTATCCTCCCCGGCGTAGCGCACCAGGGTGACCGGATGCCAGTACCCCGGACCGTCAGGAGCATCGCCGCGGAAGAAGACCTCCGCGCCGCGAGCCTCAGCGTCCGCCACCAGGGAGCGCACCCGGTCCAGCTGCGGGCGGTTTTGCACCGGGCCCATGTCGGTGCCGGGGTCGAGGCCGTCGCCCACGGTGACCTGGCCGGCCACCTTGGCCAGCGCCTCGGCGTACTCGGCGGCCCGGCTAGCCGGGACATACATCCGCTTCAGGCCGGCGCAGACCTGGCCGCAGTTGGACAGGGCGCCCCAGTACAGGTCGGCGGCGATGGACTGCGGGTCGGCGTCGTCAAGGACGATCCCCGGGTCATTGCCGCCCAGTTCCAGGGTGAGCCGCTTCAGTGTGCCCGCGGCGCTGGCCATGATGGCCTTGCCGGTCCGCACCGACCCGGTGAAGGAGATCTTGCCGACGCCGCCGTGCTCGGTGAGCATCCGGCCGAGGCTGTCGCCTCCCGCCAGCACCTGCAGCACCCCGGGGGGCAGTACCTCCTGGGCGAGTTCGCCGAGGCGCAGGGTGGCCACCGGGGTATACGGAGAGGGCTTCACGATGACCGTGTTGCCGGCCACCAGTGCGGGGCCGATCTTCCACAGTGCGAGCATGAGCGGGTAGTTCCACGGCGTGATCGCCGCGACGACGCCGATGGGCACCCGGCGGGCCTCGATCCGCTCGCTGGCGTCGTCGCGGATGACCTCCACCGGCAGGTCCATCCCGGCGAACGCCTCTAGGTAGGCGAGGCCGGACTGGATCTCCCCGGTGGCCCGGGCCAGCGGCTTCCCCTGTTCCAGGGTGAGCAGCCTGGCCAGCTCACCTATGTTGTCCCTGACCACGGCCGCGAGCCGGCGCACCTGCTCCTGGCGCTCGGCGAGCGGGGTGCGCCGCCACGGGGTGCCGGCCAGGGCCGCCGCGGCCACCGCCTCGTCAAGCTGGCCTGCGGAGGCGGCCGGGACCTCGACGAAGGGTGCCCCGGCCGCCGGGTTGATCACCGGTAGCGGCGAGCCGCTGGATCGCGCCGCGCCGGCGATGGTCAGCTGCGGTGCTTGCCCGCTGCCCGCGACGGACGTTGCGCTGGTGGTCATCGTGTTCCCTCTTTCCGTGCGGGGATCGGGCAGGCGTCCGCGCCGCCTGCGTCGTTGGCCAGCCCAGGGTCGCTGCGGAAGAGAGTCGCGAACTGCTCCGGCGTGTACTCGCTCTTGGCGGCCGTGGCCTCGCGGGGGTCGGTGATGCGGACCTTGGCCGACGGCCGGGCCGAGATGCGCTCCACCCAGCGGGAGACCGCCGGGAAATCTGCCAGATCGATCCCGTGCCCGGCGGCGACCCGTACCCAGGGGAAGCACGCGATGTCGGCCATGGAGAATTCCCCGGCCAGGTAGTTCTCCTGGCTGAGCTTGCGCTCGAGCACCTGATAGATCCGGGTGGCCTCGCGGCGGTACCGGTCGGTGGCGTATTCGTCGTGAATGCCTTGCTTGGGCGCGTGGCTGAGGAAATGTGCGGCCTGCCCCACCATCGGGCCGTGCGAGGCCACCTGCCAGACCAGCCAGCAGGTGGCCTCCCAGCGCCGGGCCGGGTCGGCCGGCATGAGCCTGCCGGTCTTGTCGGCCAGATAGAGCAGGATCGCCGCGGACTCGAATACGGTCAGGGCGCGGCCACCGGGCCCGTCATGATCGGTGATCGCCGGGATCTTCCCGTTCGGATTTATCTGCTGGTATTCCTCGGTGAATTGATCCCCGGCGGTGATGTCGGTCCAGCGAATGCGGTAAGGCAGGCCGAGTTCTTCCAGCGCGATGAGGACCTTACGGGCGTTCGGGCTCGTGTAGTAGTAGAGGTCGATCATGGCGGTCTCCCTGGCCTGGAGTGGTCTGAGTCAGATCTTGAATTCGTCGCGGATACGGTCGGTGTAAGCGACCAGGTTCGCCTTGCTCCGCGCGTAGTCACGACCTGGCCAGTCCCACGGTGAGTCGGTGATGTGCCGGACCGTGGAATAGACCGAGGCGTCGACGGACCGCAGCTTGTCGCCCATGAAGTACGGCTTGTCACCGAGGAATACCGACAGGGCGTCGATGTCGTCCTTGAGGAACTTCAGCACCTCGTCGTCCGGCCGCCGACCCATGCCCTGGCCGTTGAACTCGTCCATGATGCGGTCGCGGAAGGCCATCAGCGCGGCCCGCAGTTCCGGTCCTACATCAGCGCCCTGCACGATGTAGGGGATGTAGATCTCGAACTGGTCCTCGTATCGCCAGCGTGGCTGGATGACCCCTGACCAGTACAGGTGCTCCTCGACGAGCCGGTTGAACGCCAGCGCCTGCGCCGCCTCCACCGGCGGCTGGTCCCCGTCCAGGGGATCGCCGTATTTTTCCTTCAGGTAGATGATGATCCGGTTGGAGTCGCCGACCTTGGTGCCGTCATCGTTGATGTAGGGCAGTTTGCCGAACGGGGAGTCCTCGTCCAGGGTGGCCAGGTTTTGCGGCTGCCATTGATGATCGATGCCGGCGAATGTCATGTAGTTGACGAGCTTGGTCACATAGGGGCTGATGTCCGGCAGGCCCCATGCGGGGGTGTAGCCATAGACGGTGATCATGAAGGCTTCCCTTCTCCTCGTTGAGGAAGGTCAGGCCCGCGGGGTGTTTCCGGCGCGGGTTGTGCTGGATGCTGACGATGCGGGGGCGCCGGTGTTACCACGGCAGGTACTCACCATTGGAATGCTGGAACCGTCCCGAAGCCTTGATGGTGAGCTCATCCATGTTGCGGATCAGGCCCGCGGCCGCTTCCTCGGGCTGGATGTAGGCGTGGTTGCCTGGGAAGCCCTTGGTGAGGTCGGTGGCCACCATTCCGGGGTGCAACGCCAGGACGCTGACGCCGCGCGGTGACAGGTCGTGGTGCAAGTTGAGGGTGGCCATGTTGGCGGCGGCCTTGGACATCCGGTAGGCGTACATGCCGCCGGAGCCGTTGTCGCCGAGCGAGCCGACTCGGCTGGTGACGATCCCTACCTTGGCGTCGTCGGTGAGCAGGTCACGCAGGGCCTCGACGGTGCGCAGCGGCCCGATCGCATTGATCTCGAACTGCCTGCGGACGTCGTTGTAGTCGATGGCGCCCAGTTCGTCGAGACCGAGGACCCCGGCGACGTGCAGCAGCCAGTCCAGCCGGACGGAGGATGCGCTCAGCCGGCCGGCCAGCCGCCGCACCGCGCTGTCAGAGGTAACGTCGATCTCGGGCTCGACCCGGATGCCCTGCCGGGTGAGATCGTCCCCGTCGCCGAGGCAGGCCGCGATCACCTCATCTCCGCGCTTATGCAGTTGCGTGGCGATGCAGTAAGCGATGCCGCGATCGGCGCCGACGACCAGGACGGTGGCCATAACCCCTGCCTAACTCGGCACGCCGGCGGCGGCGCGCTGCTCGGTCCCGATGACCTTGCGCTCGGCGAGGTCAGCGATTTCCGCGGAGTCGTAACCGATCTCGGCGAGAATCTCCTCGTTGTGCTCGCCGAGCAGCGGCGCGCCGCGGGGCAGGTCCGGCACGGTGCCGGTGAAACGCGCTGGTACCCTGGCCTGCCGCAGGCGTCCCGCGGCGGGGTGGCTGGTCTCGATGATGATCTCGGACGCCAGCACCTGCGGGTGCTCGATGACCTCCGACCGCTTCAGCGTCGGCGCCGCGGGCACATCGAAGCTCTTCATCAGCTCCAGCCACTGCGCCGTCGGCTGATCGATCAGCACGGACTGAACGAGCTCCAGCCGCTCGTTCAGGTACTGGTCGCGTCCGACCGGCGTCGCGAACCGCTCGTCCTCAATCCACTCCGGGTGGCCGACGGCCCGGCACAGGCTTTGCCACTCGGCGTTGCTGTTCGTCGCGACCGTCATGTAGCCGTCGGCCGTCTCATAGACGAGGTCAATGAAGCTGCCGCCCTTCTCGACCGGTACCGGCTGGTCAGCGAAGGTGTAGGCGCCCATATCCGAGGCCCACAGGAACGCCAGGACGCTGTCGAGCATGGACAGCCGGACGTGCTGGCCCTGGCCGGTCCGCTCGCGTGCCAGCAGGGCGGCGGTAATCGCCTGCGACGCCACCACGGCGCTCAGCTTGTCCGGCAGGATGGTGCGGATCAGCCGAGGGCGTTCCGAGTCTGAGCCGGCCTGCACCGTCGTCAGCCCGGTCAGGGCCTGGATCAGCGGGTCGTACACCCGCTGGCTGGCCTGCGGGCCCCGCTCGCCGAAGCCGCTCATCGACAGGTAAACCAGGCGCGGGTTCACCGCGGCCAGGTCGTCGTATCCGACGCCGAGACGTTCCACCACACCAGGCCTGAAGTTCTGAACCACCACGTCAGCAGAGCCGACGAGGCGCTTGAGCACTGCCACGCCCGCGGCCGACTTCAGGTCCAGCGTGATCGACCGCTTCGAACGGTTGACGTTGACGAACATCGCTGACATGCCGCCGGAGCGATTGGGCAGCGACCGCACATGATCACCCTTGCCGGGTACCTCGACCTTGATCACGTCAGCCCCCTGGTCGCCCAGGATGTCGGTGGCCCACGGGCCGGACATCATCGAGGACAGGTCGATGACCCGGATGCCGCGTAGTGGACCGCTCATGACCAGACTCCCTCGCCAGTGCTGTTCCGGTTGCCTAATTCCGGTTGCCTAATGAAGGAATCATCGGACTAAGATTCTTAGATGTCAACTACTTGTTCCTGAGGTTTCTCCTTGTTACTGTTCACGACGAGTACGGAAGGAGACCCGATGCCGACCTGCCAGCCAGAACTCGACGTAGATACCGCCCGCGGCGTCGCGGCTGAGGCATTTGCGCCGGCCGGGACCCGGCGGTGGGGGCTGGAGGCCGAACGGATCGTTTACCGGGCCGACGACCCAGCGGAACGGGTACCGTACGCCGAGCTCCGCTCGCTCGTCGGGCTCCTGCCCAGCGGAAGCAGGGTGACGCTGGAGCCGGGCGGCCAGGTAGAGATCTCTACCGCTCCGACGTCAGACCTAGACGCGGTGCTCGACGGGCTGGTGACCGACACTGCAGAGCTTGACGCCCGCCTGAGCAGCCGGGGCCTGCGGGCGGTCGACTGGGCCCTGGACACCGCCCGGCCGCCGCAGCGGGTCCTGGCCCAGCCGCGCTACCAGGCCATGGAAGCATTCTTCGACGTCCGGGGCAGTGCCGGGCGCTGGATGATGTGCAACACCGCAGGGCTGCAGGTCAATTTGAGCCACGACCCGGCCGGGTCATTCCTCCGCTGGAAGGTCATGCACGCCATTGCGCCTGTGCTGCTGGCCACGTTCGCCAACTCGCCTGGCCTGGACTGCGCCCGGCGGAGCTGGGCCAGCCTCCGCCAGGGGATCTGGCAGGCGCTTGACCCGGCTCGGACCTGCGCGCCCGGCCTGACCGGCGCGCCTGCGGGGGCGTGGGCGGACTACGTGCTGGCCGCCGACGTGATGATGATCAGGACCGGTGACGGCGCCGTCGCCGTGGCCCCGGGAATGCCGTTTACGCGCTGGTTGCATGAGGGTCATCGGGCGGGCTGGCCGACAGCGGATGACCTCCGGTATCACATGACCACATTGTTCCCGCCGGTCCGGCCGCGGGGCTGGCTGGAGATCAGGGTGATCGACGCGCTGCCGCCCCACATCGCAGAGATCGCCGTGCTCACCGTGGCGGCAGCGGCCCAGGACGAGCTGGCCGGCGAATTGCTAGCGCGGCTTCCTGACACGCGATCCTGGTGGCCTGCGGCCGCCCGCGCCGGGCTGGCTGATGACCAGCTCGCATCGGCGGCCACGATGCTCTTCGACGTCACAGCCAGGGCGCTGCCCCTGGTCACCGGCCGCCGAGACCGTATCAAGGCGGTAGCGGACTACCGCACCAGTCATGTGCTCCGCCGCGCGCAGCCCTGGGGCGGCAGCATGGCCGACGCCGCCTTGGGCCTGACTCAGATCCCGGAGCTGGATGGCATGACCCTCTCCAGGGTCTGATGAGCTGGGGGGCTACTCGAACTCGCCGAGCAATTTGCGGAGCAGCGAAACCAGCGTGACCTGTTCATCCGGGCTGAGGCGGCTCAGCAGCTTCATTTCATGCTCCATCACGTCTGCGACGACGGAATCCACCAGTTCGACGCCGGCGGCAGTCAGCCGCACCTCGACCCGTCGGCGGTCCCCGGTGTCAACCTGGCGGGTGATCAGGCCGGCCCGTTCTAGCTTCTCCAGCCGCTGCGACACGCCGCCCGACGTGATAAGCGCCGATTGCATCAGCTCACCCGCGGTGCGCTGGTAGGGCGGGCCCGAGCGACGCAGGGTCGCCAGCACATCGAGCGTGACGCGGTCGGTCCCTAGCAGGTCCAGGCGCTGTTTGCGATGCCGCTCGAGATGCCGCCCGATCCGCCAGATCCGCGTCACGATCCCGACCGAGCTCACGTTGATATCGGGACGCTCCCGCCGCCACGCCGCCTCGATCCGGTCGACCCGGTCCGTCACGTCCGCGGACTCGGCCACCGAGGAGCTCCCCGGCTCTCCAGGCTCAGTCATATGTTCACCCGCACCGCATCAATGGCTATCCTCGCCATGACAATTTGCGTCGCCTTCCAGCTTAGTATCTTACCAGTAAGACATCTGGGGCAGGCGCTCAGCGCGGCCGGTGGTCGACGACGCGGCGCATCTTGCCCACCGACCGCTCGATGGACTCCGGGGCCAGGACACTGGCCGTGATGCTGACGCCGATGGTGTTCTTGACCAGCGTCGCCAGCGTGACCGCCGCGGCGTCCGCGTCGGCCTCGGTCACTCCGGGGCGGCGCTCTACGTGGACCGCCAGCTGATCCATCCGGCCCTCGCGGGTCAGGTGCAGCTGGAAGTGCGGGGACAGCGCCGGGATGCCCATGATGAGTTCCTCGATCTGCGTCGGGAACAGGTTGACCCCGCGCAGGATGATCATGTCGTCGGTGCGGCCGGTGACCTTCTGCATCCGCCGCATGGTGCGCACGGTGCCGGGCAGCAGGCGGGTCAGGTCGCGAGTCCGGTACCGGATGATCGGCATGGCCTGCTTGGTCAGCGAGGTGAAGACGAGCTCGCCTTCCTCGCCGTCGGGCAGCGCCTCCCCGGTGAGCGGGTCGATCACCTCGGGGTAGAAGTGGTCCTCCCAGATGTGCAGGCCGTCCTTGGTCTCCACGCACTCCTGCGCTACGCCCGGGCCGATCACCTCTGACAGGCCGTAGATGTCGGTGGCGTCGAGGCCGGCCCGGGCCTCGATCTCGGCCCGCATCTCGTTCGTCCACGGTTCGGCGCCGAAGATGCCGAACCGCAGCGAGGAGGCGGCCGGGTCGTGGCCCTGGCGCTCCATCTCATCGACGATCGCGAGCATGTAGGACGGCGTGACCATGATGATGTCCGGCCGGAAGTCCC
>Ga0116216_10001368_pt1 | contig 17076 bp, 18 predicted proteins | sample Sb_taG_11_FD_89696 | JGI IMG/M metagenome (GOLD analysis project Ga0116216, IMG submission 89696) | Peat soil microbial communities from Weissenstadt, Germany - Sb_50d_3_AS metaG | ecosystem: Environmental > Terrestrial > Soil > Wetlands > Peat | place: Germany: Weissenstadt | collected 2010-09-21
CAGCGAACGGGGCGGCGCGCAGGCGGCCGATCCTGCCCTCTTCGGGGGGAGACCCTTCGCGCTATGCGCCCCGCCCCAATGGCGGCGGCTCGTCGCCTTGCGCAAAGCCGAGGCCTTCGTGCGCCGTTTGGGAGCGCGCCCGGTGCGCATCACAGCCCTCGATCACGACCGCATCATCGCCGTGACCAGCGCTCTCCCCCAACTCGTGTCGTCGGCGACGGCACTCGCGGCCGCTGACGCCGCAGACCGCTACCGCATGCTGACCGGTCCAGGCTTTGCCAGCGTGACCCGCCTTGCCGCGACTCCGTCTGCCGTGTGGGAGGATGCCCTGCTGACGAACAAGCGCAATATCATCCCGGCGCTCGCCGCCTTCGAAGCGCGCCTGCGAAGCTTCAGGCGAGCTATCGAACGTGACGACGGTGCAGCCGTGAGCCAGCTTTTGCGCAAGGCAGCGGCGATACAGCGACGATTGAGGTCTAGCTGACAGGTATTTCCAACTCCAACGGAATAGCGCTATCGTCCCTACCCTTAGGTTCTTGAGGAGACCGATGCACAACTATCAGCGCAGCATTGCAGCAGCTGTCGGCGCCTTCGTTCTTGTCGCAGCCTGGCTGCCCACCAGCCGAGCTTCGGCCGATGCGCCCAGCTACTACGAACCGCCCAAGTTCAAGATCCAGATCAAACCCAACTATCCGGAATCCGCTCGGGTCGCCCACGAGACGGGGACCGTCTTCGTCAAAGTGCTCGTCGGAGCCGACGGCAAGCAAAAGCAGATCGTGATCGCGAAGTCCTCCGGCCACAAGGATCTTGACGACGAGGTGCTGCGCGTCGCAAAGCTCTCGACCTACTATCCGGCGACGAGGGATGGCAAGGCGACCGTCGCCTTCTACGACTTCAGCTACAGCTTCACGCTCGCCGGCTTGAGCGAGACGGCTGCCGCCCAATCCGAGAACTCCAAGAAGCTTGCCGAGAATCCTAAGGACGTCGGGGCACGCCTCGGCTTGATCGAAGCCGACATCACCAAGAAGGATTACACACACGCCGAGAGTCTGGCAGACCAAGGCATCGCGCTGATGCCGAACGACGCCCGCATCTGGAGCGCTCGCGGTGCGGCATATTATTCCGACGGCTCGGACAACGACAACAATAGGCTCTCGAATGAAGCCGCCACCGCGAAGCTGAAGATCTCGGTCGATTCGTACGAGAAGGCGACCCAACTCGATCCGAAGTCGGTCACTGCGAGCATCACGTCGGCGGCATATGCCGAATATGCGTTCCACCTCTGGGCGGGGCAGCAATCCACTGCATGCCTGCCCTTCGCGCAAAAAGCCGTACAGCAAAGCCCGAAGAACTGGCAGTACATCATGCTCAAGGGCGACTGCGAGACCGGCACGCAAGACTACAAGGCCGCTATCGCCGACTACCAGACGGCGATCTCGCTCGACGACAAGAAGAACGCACAGCTCAGCTCGCGTCTGGTCGCATCGCTGGCGAACGCGCAGCTCCTCTCGGGTGATGAAGCGGGAGGTCTGCAATCGATCAACCAGGCCGAGCGCATCGATCCCAAGGCGCCGTACGCATACCAGTATCAGGCCTCGTACTACATCACCAAGAACCCGCCCAACCTGAACGCGGCGCTCAACCCGCTCTTGCAGCTCGCCCAAGTGCAGCCGCAAAACGTCCAGGCGCAGATCAACATCGGCGACATCTACGTGCGGCAGAAGAACTACGCAGCGGCGCAAGGGGCGTACAACAAGGCCATACAGATCGATCCCAAGAGCGCAGACGCCCAGTTCGGGCTGGCCGAACTTTCGGCGGCGCAGGGAGACATAAAATCGATCAATGCGCCCTTGGGCAAGGCCATCGCGCTCTCGCCGGACAGCGCCGCGCTCTACAACGCGAACATCTCCGGGCTATTGCTGCAAAGCTCGACCGCGAAAGTCGACCTGACGCCGGATGCTCTGACGTACGCGGACGCGGCCACAAAGGCCGACCCCAACTACGGCTGGGGCTGGTACTACCTCGGCGTCTCGTATGGCGATCAGCAGAAGAAGGACCAGGCAAATTCCGCATTGCGCAAAGCCTTCGACGTCTTCAAGGCGAAAAACGACCAAGCCGGCATGGATGCCACCAACTCGCAATTCATCTCGCTCAACGGCAAAGACAATAGCCTGATCACGGGTTCTGGGCGCAACGAGCGCACCAATCAGCCGGGCACCTCGGGTCCGTGACGCATGGCCGCTAGGATGTTCGACCCAACGCATACTGGAGGGCACAGTTCGGGTAGGAATCATCGGAAAGGGCGTGTAACCCGTTCCGCCACCTGGACGGGCGAACGAGCCCGCCCTCTTTATTCACGGTGAGGCGTTTCCTTATCAGCGTCGTTCGCAAATCATTATTGAGGGGATTTGACTCCAATGGGTTTTTTTCAGGCATTCGTTGACTTCTTGAACCGCGGCGGCCCGGCGATGTACGCGCTGCTGCTGTTGTCGATCGTCTCGGTCGGCATCGTGCTCGAGCGGCTGTACTTCTTCTCGAAGCAGCACTCGGACCCGGCCGGCCTGCTCAAAGAGATCGGCGACCGCGTCGCTAAAGACGACATGAACGGCGCCATCGCTGTCTGCGACCGGCACCGCGGCATGCTCCCCAAGATCCTCCAGTTCGGTCTGTATCGTCACGAGAAGAGCCGCGCCGACATCTCGGATGCGCTCTCCATCTCGCTGCTCGAGCAGCTCAACACGCTGGAGGCTAATCTGTCGATCATCGGCACGGTGGCGGTCATCGCGCCGTTCGTCGGACTCTTCGGAACGGTGCTCGGCATCATCCGCGCCTTCCAGGACATCGCGCTCAAGGGCAACTCGACGCCGGCCGTCGTCGCGGCGGGCGTGTCGGAGGCCCTTGTGACCACGGCCGCCGGTCTTGCCGTCGCCGTCATCGCGGTGGTCTTCTTCAACTACTTCAAGTCGCGGATCAAGACGTACAACCAAGAGATGATCGTCGCGGCGAACAAGCTGGCCGAGATGCTCGCCTTCCACAACGCAGGCGCTCCCATCCCGACCGAGCTCTACACCCCGCGCAAGCCGGGTGTGGGCACGGGTCCGGCGACGGCTCCCGCCCCGCGTCCGAGCGGCCCGGCAGGCGGCTAGCTCGCGGCAGCGCCGCGGTACCTGCTCTAGGGATCGCACCTGCATCCCTCGAGCGGCATCAGTGGTCTGATCCGTTCTTCGCGAACGAGCGTATACACACAAGAGCGAAAAGGCAGAACATCGCATGGGAATGACCTCATCCAAGCAAGACACGGAGGTGATGGCGGAGATCAACATCACGCCCTTCACCGACGTCTTGCTGGTCCTGCTCATCATCTTCATGATCCTGGCGGCCCTGTCTGCGCCTCCCGGGTTCCAAAAGCAGCTGCCCAAGAAGAACAACGCGCCGCAGAACGTCAATCAGAAAGAGCTGCAGCACTCGATCGAGGTCCAGGTGACCGCCAAGAACCGGATCTACATCGATGGCAAGCCGGTGGAATCCGAGCGTCTGTACCAGGTCATGTCCGACACGATCGCCTTCCATCAAAAACACGCGCGTCAAGGCTACAACACGCACGTCTCGCTGCTCGCCGACCAGGACGCGAATTACAACACGATCATCAAGATACTCGATGCGGCACGACAGGCCGGCGATGATGACGTCGGCTTCGTGACTGAATAAGAGAGAAGGCGCGCTACATGTCAGTCATTGGCTCGGCCCCAGAAGAAGATGTGATGTCCACCATCAACATCACGCCGTTCACCGACGTGCTGCTCGTGCTGCTCATCATCTTCATGATCCTCACCTCGCTGTTGAAGCCTCCGCCCGTGCCGGAGGCCAAGAACAGGATCAAGGTGACCAATTCCACGATCGTCATGATCATCGGCCACAACTCGAAGACCAACGAGGACGAGATCCAAGTCGGCGCCGACACCATTCCCAAGGTCGATCTCTATAAGTTCATGGTGGGCTACTACGAGCAGTTCGGCAAGCAGGATGACATCATCATCAAGGCCGCCCCGACAGTCAAGTATGGCACCGTCTTGACGGTCATGGACGCCGCGAAGGCTGCCGGCTTCACCCAGTTCGGCCTCGCCAACAAGATCCAAGGTGCGCCTGAAGGCGTCAACAACTAGCAGGAGACCATGGCAACTAACCCGCCCAACAAGCCGCATACGACGCCTGCGCTTTTCACGAAGCGCGAGAAGTACTCCATCGCCGCCTTGTCGATCGCTTTCATCGTCATCTCGTTCGCCGTCCATTTCGTGCTCGGCGGTGCGGCGGAGAAGATGTTCCCGCACTTCAAAGAAGAGGCAACGCCGCCACCGCACGTGGTGACGGTGATGAAGTTCAAGCCGCCGCCGAAGCCGACGCCCACGCCGAAGCCCACGCCGACGCCGCCGCCCACACCGACGCCGCCGCCGCAGAAGAACACGCCGCCGCCGCTCAAGCTGCACGTCGTCCACTCGCAGAGCCAGGGTGGCGAGGGCACGCCTGAAGCCGTCTATTCGCCGCCGCCCGTCGGCAGCGGTGAGGGCGTTCCCACGACTGCACCGACCGAAGCTCCCAGGACGCCGCCGCCGGAGACCGGCCCTGTGAAGATCGAGGACTCCGACTTCATCCACAAGGTGCAGCCGGACTACCCCGAGATGGCAAAGGAGCAGAACATCCAGGGAACGGTCGTCATCCTCATAACGATCGGGCCGTCCGGCAACGTGGTCGCGGCATCCATCGCTGAGTCGTCGGGTAATGCGGCGCTCGATAAGGCCGCGCTCCAGGCGGCTGAGGAAAGCACCTTCCGGCCGCCGACGGCCAATGGCATCCCGACCACGCGCCAGTACAAAGTCGAGTACGACTTCACCCTGGAGTAACGTGTAGCACCGGACCTTTAGATCCGTTCAACCCAACCCGGAGGCGCGACGTTAGATCGCGCCTCTTCTCGTTTCATCCGAACACCCGCCGGCTGCGTATCAAGAACACCAGGGCGCCGCACACGCGATACCTGCAAAGGGTCCGTCCCCGGAGGTGCTCCGATGACGACGACACCAGCCGCTTCACAACCGCACGTCATGGCCGAGATCAACATCACGCCGTTCACCGACGTGCTGCTCGTGCTCCTCATCATCTTCATGATCATCGCCGCGCTGACGACGCCGCCCGGATTCCAAAAGCGCCTCAGCCATCCGCCGCTCTCGCGGCGCCCCATCGCGGCGTTCGACTACCGGCCGATCACAGTCGATGTCAGCGCGGACGATCGCATCTCGCTCGACGGCCAGGCGGTGCACTTCGACCACCTCTACCGGGAGATGGCGGCCACGGTCGCCGTGCACGACCGCCGCGGTTACAGCCGTCACATCGTACTGGTCGCAGACGCTGAATCGAGCTACAATACCATCATCAAGATACTCGACGCCGCGCGTCAGGCAGGCGACGAAGATGTCGGATTCGTGATCCAATGAGCGCGACACCAGGCGGCCGTGCCGCCACACGGCGCGAACGCTCCACCATCGTCTTGGTCACCGCGGCCTTCATCGTGGTCTCGGGCATCTTGCATCTGATCCTCGGCGGCGTCATCCCGACTGGAACCTGGCGGGCCGCTCCAGCGCCATCGGGCACGATCCTCTTGCTCTCCAGGCTCGAGACACCGCCGCCCACGCAGGCGCCGACGCCGCGCCCAAGTCCGACGCCCAAGCCCCATGTTCAGGCCCAAGCGACGCCACAGGCCCCGGCCTCTCGCGCGCCACGAAACGTCGCCCCACCGCGTCAGCCAGTCGTGCTGCCCGTCAGCACGGCGACAAGCGGCGCGAGCGGTGTCGAGAATCCGTCGCCGCCACAAGGTCAAGCGGCGGTGCCCGGACCGTCCGCGCCCGCCGATGACAGCTACGTCATCGTCACCGCGCGCTTCTTAAACGAGGTACATCCCGAGTATCCCGACGACGCCGTCACGCACGGCGAGGAAGGCACGGTCATCGTGCTGCTCACCATCGGGCAGGAGGGCGTGAGCGACGTCCGCGTCTGGGAATCATCGGGATATCCTGAACTTGACCGCGCTGCGCTCGCGGCCGCGAAGGAAAGCACGTATTCCACTCCGGAAATGAACGGCGAGCCTGTGACGGAGACGTACAGAGTTATCTATACGTTCAGCCTCGACTCATGACGAGCACGAGGCCGGTCGCAAGCCAAGGGAGGATCTTTGGCACTCGTACACGCGGTCGTGCTGGGCATCATCCAGGGGGTGGCCGAGCTCTTCCCGATCAGCAGCGCCGCCCACACGCTTTTGCTCTCCTATCTCTTCGGCTGGGATCTGCCGAGCCTGCCGTTTGTCGTCATGCTCCACTTGGGCACGTTCCTCGCAGTTCTCGTCTACTTCGCGCGCGATTACGGCAGGCTGATCGCCGGGCTGTTCACCGGTTTCGCGGATCGCTTCTCTCAGCCGTTCGAGCGGCTCGCCCTGCTCGTCATCGCGGGCACGATCCCGCTCGCGCTTGTCGGCAAGCTGTTTGAGAAGCAGTTCGATCGGCTGTTCGCAGAGCCGCTCTTCGCGGCCACGTTCTTGCTCGTGACCGGGCTCGTCTTGTTCTGGGTGGAGCGCCTGCCTGCGCGCAGCGGGAGCATCGAGCAGATCGGCTTGGGATCCGCGCTGTGGATCGGGCTCACCCAGATCGGCGGTCTCGTGCCGGGCGGATCGCGCTCGGGCTTCTCGATCGCCGGCGGCATGCTCACCGGGCTGTCGCGGGAAGAGGCGGCTCGGTTTTCATTCTTGCTCGCCGGTCCGGCCATCGTCGGTGCCAGCCTCTTGGAGATGCGCCGTGTCGTGCACCCGCACGCGAGCGACCTCTCCGGTCAGCACAACATCGCCATGCTTGGCGTCGCGCCCGAACCGCTCGCCATCATCGCGACCGGCTTCGTCGTCGCCTTTGTGTGTGGTCTGCTCGCCATCCGTTTCTTCATGCGCTACGTCGACCGGCACAAGCTCACCCCGTTCGCCGTCTATTGCTGGGCCTTCGGCCTGGTGATGATCGGCATCATCGAAGCTCGCCGTCACGCGGGCATGCCGTAGCAGGGGCGTGTGACGCAAGCAAAACGGCGGCCGAGTGCGAAGAGTCGTCGGCCCATGAGCAGCGCACGCTTCCCGTCTCGATCTGTCAGACGCCCTAAGCTCTCGCACGTCGCCCGCGATGGCTCGGTCGCCATGGTCGACGTCGCCGCCAAAGAGATGACCGCGCGTTTCGCCGCCGCCGAGGCGGAGATCGTCATGGCGCCGCACGCCCTGCGGCTCATCCGTGCGGGCGCCGCGAAAAAGGGCGACGTGCTCGTCACCGCGCAGATCGCTGGCATCCTGGCCGCAAAACGCACGGCACAGCTCATCCCGCTCTGCCATCCATTGCCGCTGACCAAGATCGACGTGCGCTGCGAGCCTGTGGGCAGCGACCGGGTCCGCGTGCGCTGCGAGGCGGCATGCAACGGCCAGACCGGCGTGGAGATGGAGGCGCTCACGGGCTGCGCCATCGCCGCGCTCACCATCTACGATATGTGCAAGGCCGCCGACCGCGGCATGGTCATCGAACATTTGGCGCTGGTCGAGAAGGCCGGCGGCAAGAGCGGACATTATCGGAGGACAGCGCGTGCTCGGCGAACCCGCTCGTGATTTTGGCCCGCCCCGCGTGGCGCTCGTCGTCCTCTCCGACAAGGCGAAGTCGGGTGAGCGTGCCGATGCCTGCCTGCCCGCCATGCGCGAAGGTCTGCCGCCGGGGGTCATCGTCGTCTCCGAAGAGATCCTGGCCGACGACCGCCGGGAGCTCGAATCGCTCTTGAAGCTCCTGTGCGACAGGGAGAGCGCCGACTGCATCTTCACGGCCGGGGGCACGGGCCTCGGACCGCGCGACATCACGCCGCAGGCGACGCTCGCCGTCGCCGATTACGAAGTGCCCGGCATCGCCGACGCGATGCGCCAGGCAAGCGCGCTGCACGTGCCGACCGCGATCCTGTCGCGCGCCGTCGCCGCGGTGCGAAAACGCACGCTCATCGTGAACTTGCCGGGCAGTCCGAAGGCGGTCCGCGAGACCATGGCCGCGATCAAAGGTGTTCTCGCACATGCCTTCGAGCTGTTGCGCGGCGGCACGGGCGATCATCCGGGGTCGGGATAATGGATTACAAGGAGGCGCTGCGCATCCTCGACACGACGACCGGCGAGACGGTCTCGGGCCGCTACCCGGGGCGCCTCGATCGCATGCGCACCCTCTTGCATCACCTCGGCGATCCGCAGCGTGCGTTCGCATCCGTGCACGTCGGTGGCACCGCCGGCAAGGGATCGACGGCGAGCATGTGCGCCGCGATCCTGACCGCGGCGGGCTTGCGGGTCGGACTGCATACCAAACCCCACCTGCACGCCGTGACCGAGCGCGCGCGCATCGGCAACGTTCCCATCAGCGAGGAGCGCTTCGCGCAGCTTTTCGAGCGCATGATCCCGGTGATGGCCGAGATGCGGGGCGGCCAATGGGGCCCACCGTCATATTTCGAGCTGCTCGTGGCGCTCTCGTTCGTGTATTTCTCGCAGGAGAAGGTCGACATCGCGGTGGTCGAGGTCGGCGTCGGCGGTACGCTCGACGGCACGAACCTCATCGAACCAAAGGTCTGCATCATCACCAACGTCGGCACCGACCATAAAGACGTCCTCGGCGACACGGTCGAGCAGATCGCTCGCGACAAGGCTGGCATCACCAAGGAGCGCACGCCCGTGGTGACCGCGGCAGAGCAGCCCTCGGTCGTGCGCATCATCGAGGAGGTGGCGCGCCTCCACGCCGCTCCGTTGACCCGCGTGCAGGACGCGGCGCGGGTGGCATCGTCGCTGAGCGATGCGTCGTACACGCAGGCCGTGGGCGTCGAGACGGCTCGCGCGAGCTACGCATTCACCCTGCCGCTCATCGGCGAATTCCAGGTGACCAATGCGGCCACCGCGATCCTAGCGCTCGAACAGATCCACGACGCGTTTGCGGTGTCTCCGGCTGACGTCGCCGCAGCGCTGGGCACGATATCGCTGCCCGGTCGGACCGAGTACTATCCGTCGCAGCCGTCGCTGCTCTTCGACGTCGCCCATAACGTCGAGAAGGCCGCGGCGCTGCGGGCCGCCATCGAGCGCCATTTCCCGCAGCGCAGGCTGGTCTTCGTGGTCGCGATCGCCGAAGAAAAAGACGTGGTCGGCGTCATCAACGCCTGGCGTGGGCTTCCCGCGCAATTCATCTTCACCACCTTCGACGTCTCGCACCGCCGTTCGCGCCATTCGCGCAATCTGGTCAACGTGGCCGAGAACGCGGGCATGGCGTCGCGGGCGGTGGACGACCCGATCGAAGCGCTCAGCCTGGCGCGCCGCATCGCCAAGGCATCGGACCTGGTGGTGGTCACAGGCTCTACGTTCCTCGTCGGCACGCTGCGCCGCTGGTTCCTGGAGAACGCGCCCGTGGCGGATCGAGCTCTTGTCTAGCTTGCGCCCGCCGCTTGCAAGCTTACGCGTACGCGGTCACCGCTTCGCGTGGGGCTCGCGCACCTACGTCATGGGCATCATCAACGCGACACCCGACTCGTTCTCCGGAGACGGCGTGGGGGCAGACCCCGCCGCCGCCGCGCGCAGAGCGGTAGATTTCGCGGCCGCCGGCGCGGACCTCATCGACATCGGTGGCGAGTCGACGCGGCCCGGCCACCTGCCGGTCAGCGATGCCGAAGAGCTGCGCCGCGTCATCCCGGCGATCGCCGCGGTGCGCAACGCCGTCGACCTCCCCATCTCCGTCGACACCTTCAAACCTGCCGTCGCGGTCGAAGCGCTTGCAGCCGGCGCCGACATCATCAACTGTGTGTGGGGCGCGATCCCGGGCATCGTCGAGCTGGCCGCACGTGCAAGGGTCCCGCTCATCATCATGCACAATCGCGTGAACGCTGACTACGATGGGGACTGCGTCAGCGAGGTCATCGCCTCGCTCGAACTCGCCGCGCGGTATACGCGGGATGCGGGCGTTCCGCCCGAACACATCATCGCCGATCCGGGGATCGGATTCGGCAAGACGCCGGACCAGAACGTGCAGATCCTCGCCCGCCTGCGCGAGTTCGTCGAGCGGCTGCCCTATCCACTGCTCGTCGGGCTGTCGCGCAAGTCGTTCATCGGCAAGATCACGGGATTGCCCGTGGCCGAGCGGACCTTCGGCACAGCAGCGGCGCTCGCGCTTGCTATCGCCGCGGGCGCGGATATCGCGCGCGTGCACGACGTCGCCGCCATGCGCAGCGTCGTCGACGTCGCCGATGCGATCGTGCGGGTCGGGGCGGCGCAGGCGCCGGAACGGCTTCTGGCACCACGGCTGTTATGAACGCCCACACGGGCGGACCGGGCACGATTCGCATCAACGGGATGCGGTTTTGGGGCAAGCATGGCGCGGATGCCGCCGAGCGCGAGCGGGACCAGCCGATCGACGTCGACCTCGAGATAGACTGCGATCTCGCCCGAGCCGCAGCGTCGGACGCGCTCGCGGATACGATCGACTACAGCGCGCTGTACCGTACTTGCGAGCGCATCGTCACGGGGCAGTCATGCGCGTTGCTCGAGGCGCTCGCCGAGCGTATCGCCCAGGCGGTCTGCGAAGATCGCCGTGTTCTGGCGCTGATCGTCCGGGTGCGCAAACCGCGCCTGTTGGAGGGCGCGACGCCGGAAGTGGAGCTGCGCCGCCACCCGCCCACGCCATGACGCGCGCGTACGTCAGCGTGAGCTCGGGCGCGGACGACTCGCCCGGCAACGTGCGCGCCGGTCTGGACGAGCTGCGCGCTCTCGGATCGTTCTCCATCAACTCCGATCTGTACGCACGTGCGCCTGACGCCGCGAGCGGGCGCCCGCCGACCTACCATGCCGTCGCCGTGGTCGACACCGCTCTTGCGCACGCGGCGCTCACCAGAGCCCTTCGGGCTATCGAGGAACGCCACGCACGCGGTGGCACGGCGGGCGACGGCGGCGGCGAGCTGCGCTGCGAGCTTGTGCTCTCAAGCGAGGGTGAAGGTCACGGTGCGCAAGTCACAGCGCACGACGCATGCGTGCGCTCGCGCGCGTCGCTCTTGCTCCCCTTGGCGGAGATTGCGCCCGCGCTTGCCATCCCACCCGATGGTGCGACGGCGCGCGACCTGGCCGGGCATCTCGATGCAGACGCGCTGCGCACAGTGACGCGCATCGCGGGAACGGCGCAGCTCAACGTGCCGCGCGCGCTTGATTACGACACGATCGGCGACGCAGGAGAGAACTACCGGGTGCTCCGGCCGCTCTCACGCTTCGATCTCGCGCTCTTCGACGCTGTCGCCCGCTCTGTGGGTCTGCGCCCTGGCCTGCGCGTGCTCGACGTAGGCTGCGGGACCGGCCGCTTCAGCGTGCTGCTCGCGCACGCCGGGGCAACCGTCACCGGCCTCGATCGAAGCGCGAACATGCTTGCAGCTGCCCGAGAGACTCCGGCGCCGGCAAATGGTACAGTGCGCTACGAGCAAGGCGATGCCGATAGCGAGTTGCCGCCCGGTCCGTACGACGCCGCCACCTTGTTCTTCTCGATACAGTATCTCGCGCTGGAAGAATTTCTGCCGAAGCTGCGTGAGGCGCTGGCTCCGGGCGGCGCGGTCGCCATCGCCACGTTCCCCCACAGGCATTTCATCGAGACAGAGCACGCAAGGTTCTTTCCATCCATCCCGCGCATCGACATGGCACGGTTCCCCAGCGTTCCGGCGTTGACGAAAAGGTTGCGGGCGTGTGGTTTTGACAGCGTGACGAGCTGCGACGTCGTCGCGCAGGAGGAGAGCTCGACAAAGGATCTCATCGCCCGGACGGAGCGCCGCTATCTCTCCACGTTTCATCTCATTCCGCAGCACGAGTTCGAAGCGGGCCTGAAGGCGATGCGTGCGGCCTACGCAGGTGTGCCGTCGGTGCGCCGGACCATCCGCGCCGTCGTCGTCTCCGCTCGTAGCCCGACGGACCATTGAAGCGACGGACCTTTAGGTCCGTTTACGTAGGCGTTGCAGCAACGGACCTTTAGGTCCGTTCGAGCGTCTAGGCAAGGCCAGATGCGGCGCCCTGGCGAAGCATCTCGCGTGGCGGAACACAAGAAGGCTCACACTGACGACGAGCCATCAACATTCGCGCGCTTCGTCCGCAAAACCGTCAGCCCGCTGTCTCGGGCCTTCGCCGAGAGCCCGCTCATGCAGCTACGGGTCCGCACGCCGCAGGGCAGCGTCACGCTCGCCAAAGTAGCGGATGTGCACGCGAACATCGCAAGCCCCTCCGCAGAGCCCGCGGAGGCACCTCGAGCAGGTCACCCGCGATCCTCGCCGGCGGCGCGTGTCTATAACGGCGAGGCCGGCCGCTCGTACGACACGATCAACGCCGAAGTCGTCGGGATCTTCCGTGACACGGCTGAGCCTCCCGAGACCGGGGACCGGCTCGAATCCGGCCGGGTGCTCGGCCACATCGAGGCATTACGGCTTCGCAACGAGGTGCGCTGTCCGATCGAATGCACGCTCATCGCGCAGGTCGTCGTGGATGGGCAACCGGTGGATTTCGGCGAGCCGCTCTTCGTCGTGGATAGCGGCGGGACGCCGCTGCCGGCACCGGACGTGACGGCGGCCACGCTCGAAACGCCGGCGATCGCCGAACCCCCACGCATGTGAGTCACAGCGGACCTTCGACGCGGACCCTTGAAACAACGGACCTTTGAAGCAACGGACCTTTAGGTCCGTTAAACCAAAAATACCACATCCAGATCCACGAGCGGAGTCGATACGTGTTTGCTAAGGTACTCATCGCCAATCGGGGCGAGATCGCGGTGCGCGTCATCCGCGCATGTCGCGAACTGGGCGTGAAGACGGTGGCGGTGTTCTCCGAAGCCGACCGCCAGGCGTTGCATCCTCGCTTCGCCGACGAAGCGTATTGCATCGGCCCGCCGCAGACGGCGCGCTCCTATCTCAACATACCCAACATCATCAGCGCCGCGGAGATCGCCGGCGTCGATGCCATCCATCCCGGCTATGGCTTCCTCTCCGAGAATCCGCAGTTCGCAGAGATCTGCGCATCGCACGGTTTCAAGTTCATCGGACCGGCGGCGTCGTCGCTCGCGCTCATGGGTGACAAGTCGTCGGCCAAGCAACGGATGGCTGAGGCCAACGTGCCGGTCGTTCCCGGCTCTGAGATCATCGAATCCGAACAGCAGGCCCGGCAGTTCGGCCGTGAAGTGGGCTTCCCCGTGCTCATCAAGGCGACCGCCGGCGGTGGCGGCAAGGGCATGCGCATCGTCGGCCGCGAGGCGGACCTGGCCGCCGGCCTGGCAGCTGCCAGCGGTGAAGCCCTGGCGGCCTTCAACGACGGCCGCGTCTATATCGAGAAGCTGCTCGTGCACCCGCGCCACATCGAGGTCCAGGTGCTCGGCGATGAATACGGTCACGTCATCCACGTGGGCGAGCGGGACTGCTCGATCCAAAAGCCCTCACATCAGAAGCTGCTCGAGGAGACGCCTGCCCCGAATCTCGACCCAAGCGTGCGCGCCGACCTGCTGGCCAGCGCGGTGCGCGCCGCTCGCGCGGTGGAATACGCTAATGCCGGGACGCTCGAATTCCTGGTCAACGCGGACGGCAAGTTCTATTTCATGGAGATGAACACGCGCATCCAGGTGGAGCACCCCATCACAGAAGTCGTCTACGGCATCGACCTGGTCAAATGGCAGGTGCGCATCGCGGCAGGCGAACGTCTCACGGTGCGCCAGGAAGAGATCAAACCGAGCGGTCACGCGATCGAGTGCCGCATCAACGCGGAAGACGTCGAGAACGGCTTCCGGCCTGCGGCCGGCAAGCTCGGCAGCGTGCTCTTGCCCGGCGGGCCGGGCATCCGCGTCGACAGCGCCATCTATACCGGGGCCGAAGTGCCGCCATATTATGATTCGATGCTCGCCAAGATCGTGGCGCACGACCGCACGCGCGACGATGCCATCGTGCGCATGCGCCGCGCGCTCGCCGAGACGGAGATCCTCGGCGTGGCCACGACCGTGCCCGTGCACGAGCGCATCCTCACCATGAACTCGTTCGCGTCGGGCCACACCTACGTCACCTGGCTGCGCGAACACGTCTTGCAGCCGGTCAAAGAAGTCGTGGCGGTACATGGCGGCTGAACGGCGCGAACACCGGCTGGCGCTCGAAATCTTGTACGCGGTCGACATCGGCAAGGCCGAGCTCGAGGACGCGCTGCGCCAAGCGCGCGATGAGGTCGGCGTCTTCAGCCGCGGCGATGCCGCGCGCGAAGAGGATCCCTATGAAGCAGAGTATCCGGCGGTGGAGCGGCGCGCCGATGCGCCGCGGGCGACGGACTGGGCGCTCGTCGAGTCCCTCGTGCGCGGAACGCGTGCGCACCAAGCCGAACTGCAAGCCGACATCGCTCCGCTGCTGCGCCGCTGGAAGCTCGAGCGGCTCTCCGGCGTCGACCGGCTGATCCTCGAGATGGGCGCATGGGAGTTGCGCATGCGGCCGGGCGCCGACACCAAAATCGTGATCAATCATGCGATTGAGCTGGCACGCCGGCTGTCGACCGAGCGGTCGGACGATTTCGTCAACGCCGTCTTGGACGCGTTTGCCAAGGCGGGGGCCCAGACGGCGTCGACGCAGGGACCGTGAGCACGCAGGTCACGCGCCGCCGGCGTCTCATCGCGAGCGCGCTCTTGTTCCTCGTCGCGATCGGCGTGCTGGCCGCGGCCGGCGCGATCTTCGCGGTGGTCGGGGTCTACGGACAGAACCTGCCCGACGTCAGCGGCCTCTCCACCATCCAGCCCACGTCGCCCACCGTCATCGTGGCACGCGACGGCACGACCCTCGCCCGCCTCTACGACAAATTCAAGGTCTACGTTCCCATCACGCAGATCCCGCAGGTCATGCGCGACGCCATGGTGGCGACCGAAGACGAGCGCTTCTATTCGCACCGCGGCATCGACGTCCGCGGCATCATGCGCGCGGCGATCGCCAACTATCGACACGATGAGATCACCCAGGGCGCGAGCACGATCACCCAGCAGCTGGCGCGCAAGCTCTTCCTCAGCGATCGCCAGACCCTCACGCGCAAGATCCAAGAGGCGTTGCTCGCCATCGAGATCGAGCGCTATTACAGCAAAGACGAGATCCTCGAACGCTATCTGAATCTCGTCTACTTCGGCGCCGGCGCGTACGGCGTGCAAGCGGCTAGCCACGCCTACTTCGGCAAGGATGTCAGCAAGTTGACGCTGCCCGAGGCGGCCATGCTTGCCGGTCTTGTCGCCGCGCCCTCGCTCTATTCACCGTACAACGACCTGCAGCGTGCCAAAGACCGTCAGCGCCACGTCCTCGATCGCATGGTCGACACCGGTTACATCACCCGCGATCAAGCCGACGCGGCTGCGGCGCAGAAGCTCACCTTCATCGGCGCGTCGGACAACGGCATCCAGTCCTATCACGACCCATATTTCACGACCTACGTGATCGCGCAGCTGGTGGCGCAGTTCGGCTACGAACGCATCTACCGCGGCGGTCTCACCGTCTTCACGACGCTCGACCCCAAGCTTGAGGCGGACGCGCAGCAGGCGGTCACGACGACCGTGGAGGCCGGACGTGCCGAAGGGTATGGCATGCACCAGGGCGCACTCGTCGCCGAAGATCCGCGGTCAGGCGAGATCCTCGCCATGGTGGGCGGGGTCGGGTTCTCGCCCAAGAGCCAGTTCAACCGCGCCTGGCAGGCGCGCCGCCAGCCGGGCTCCTCGTTCAAGGGATACGTGTATTCCGCTGCGGTGGATAAGGGCGTGCCCGTCTCGTCGATCTATCTCGATGCGCCCGTGACCTACGCCGCGGGTGACGGCACCGATTACAAGCCGCAGGACGACGACCACCGCTATTTAGGTGCCATCTCGTTGCGCCGCGCGTTCGAGCTGTCGCGTAACATCGTGGCCGTGCGCTTGGCCAGCGACATCGGCATCGACACGGTCATCGACTACGCGCATCGCATGGGCATCACTGAAGATCTCGATCCCGATCTGTCGCTGGCGCTCGGCACGGCCGTCGTCTCGCCACTCGACATGGTGTCGGGCTACTCGACCATCGCCAACGGCGGCGTCTACACGCCGCCGCAAGCGATCCGCTACATCACAGATCAGTACGGCCAGGTCATCGTCGAGAACCGCTACCCGCAGCGCCGCGCGGCGCTCTCGCCCGGTACGGCGTATATCATGACGACCATGATGCAGGGCGTGATCCAAGAGGGCACGGGATATCCCAACGCCGTCATCGGCAGACCGGCCGCCGGCAAGACTGGCACTACCTCCGATTTTCGCGACGCCTGGTTCGTCGGTTTCGTGCCGCAGCTGGCGGCAGCGGTCTGGGTCGGCAATGACGATTACTCGCGCATGTACGAGTCGTATGGCGGCAACGTGCCGGCGCGGACGTGGGCTCGGTTCATGAAGGTCGCGCTCAAAGGTGTGCCGGTGCAGCAATTCGGCCCCGTGCCACCCGACGTGCAGCAAGTGAGGATCTGCGCCGACGGCCGGCGCGCGACGCCGGGTGGAGGCGGGCGAGCAGAATACTTCCTCAACGGCACCGCCCCGCTCGCCTACTGCGCGCCGCGCGCATCGCCGACGCCAGCCGCGGCGGCGAACGCGCAGGGCGTCGACGCGGCGCCGTTCGGCCCGCTCGAGTCGCCATCGCCCGGCACCCCCGTCCCTCAAACGTCCGCGCCCGCCGCCACCGATGCGCCCGAGGTCGGAGCCACGCCATGATGCGCAGCCTCTTCGACGCGCCGGCCATTTCCGTCGGCGAGCTGTGCCGTCGCATCCGCTCGGCGCTGCGCGGCGGATTCCCGTCGTCCGTCCGCGTGCTCGGCGAGGTGTCTGAGAGCCGCACGATCGGCGGCAACACATATTTCACCCTGAAAGACCGTGAGGGGCTGATCGCCTGCTACTGCTATCGTGACACGGCGGCGCGGCTGGCAGCCAGCCTGCCGCTGCAGGACGGCATATCGGTCGAAGTCACGGGATC
>Ga0116216_10001371_pt1 | contig 17045 bp, 13 predicted proteins | sample Sb_taG_11_FD_89696 | JGI IMG/M metagenome (GOLD analysis project Ga0116216, IMG submission 89696) | Peat soil microbial communities from Weissenstadt, Germany - Sb_50d_3_AS metaG | ecosystem: Environmental > Terrestrial > Soil > Wetlands > Peat | place: Germany: Weissenstadt | collected 2010-09-21
AGCAGGAGTCCCGGATCGTGTGCCGCGATCTTCGCCTCGAGCCGCGGGAGGAGGGCGATCGGACCCTGGGTTGACCACTGGGTAATCCAACTCGTTTCGGTGTAGGTCGGATCCCAAAGCGAGCGCGGTGCTTGGAGCCGCGCTTCGACTTCGGCGGAAGACGTTCCCGTGTCGGTGATGCGCTCCCCGCCACCGGTAGCCTCGGGGTACCAATGCAGGTCGAGTACGTCGACGAGCTGCCGGCCGGCCGCGACGCTGGCCAAGCGCAACTGGTCGATGTACCAGTCGAGGAAATCGCCGTCGGCCGCAGCGTCTGGCGCGTTCTGAAGGGTCAGATAGCCCTCCCAGCCGTAGCTTACGGGCCCGAGTACGAGCGCATCTGGGACGACGTTCTTGATCGCGGAAGCAGTCGCGATTGTGCGCGCCAGCAGTTCGTCATAGCGAACCGGATTGGGATGGATCCGAGGGTGCGTCGAGGACCAGAGGTCCGGCTCATTGTCGAGGTCGTAGAGCAGCGTGGGAAAACCCTGCGCGTGCACACCGGGAAATCGGGATTCGAGAAACCACACGAACTCGTCCTGGTAGACGTACGAATCGTTCAGGTCCGGCGGATCAGAAAAGGGGGCGCCCTTGGCGGGCAGCGAGATGCGAAACCGCACGTTCAGATAGTCGGGGGTCGCCGCCACATCGCCGCCGCCGAGCTTGTCCGCCGCGACGTAACCGGCCATGGGGACCGTGACGATGGCCGAGGCGCCGGCCGCGAGCGCTGCCGCCGCGGGGGCGCGAACCGCCTCGGCGGGGATGTCGCCACCTCCCAAATATCCGTCGTTCTGGTTGTACCAGTCCGTGCCGGCGTTTGAAGCATTGTTTTCCCAGTTGTAGGCGGTGAGGCGGTTGCCGCCGATCCGCGTGAGTGCCAGGTTGCGTGACTTCCCATTCCAATCCGGCTGGTTTGTGCCATAGATGGTGGGGAAGATCAGTCGCTGGTCGCGGCTCGAATCGAGTTGGAAGACCACATCGGATGTGGGAGGTGTACCCGCGGGTAGCATGGGAACGGATTGCGGGGCTATCGACGGACACTGAGACGCCAGGCAAAGGGAGGCAGTGAATCCGACGAAGAGCACGCTGCGCAGGCGCATCATCGACACCTCCCGTACGACACAGATTGTCGTCCGGGAAGCGGGCCGTCCTTGCGACCCGCGTCACACAAGTGGCGCGCTGTGTCCTGGGTCTGGCAAGCTGGCGCTTCGCACCGCTTGCGACCTGCGCACCATCCAGGCGGCGTGCATGGCGATCGGAAGCGCCACCGTACGACGTCGCTCGGCGCAGGCTCGCGATCCTCAGGAGAGGACACGCTCGCGCAGTGGAATGGAGGCGTTGCAGGGAACTCATAGGTTCCCTCAATGGGTCATGGCTTCGAGCGCTGCCAGATCGGAGCTCTTTCGTCAGGCAGAGGGGGACACCAGCTACGCGTCGGGGTTCGCAAAAAACTGATTCGCGACACCAAAAACGTTGGTAGGGTCGACGGCCGCCTTGATCTCCCGCGCCCAGGCTGCAACGCCCGGCGAGCTGATCCGCGGGAGGAATCGCTGCCGGATCTTGCCGATCCCATGATGGTGGGAAAGCGAGCCTCCGGAACGCAGGATCTCGTCCCGTGCGGCTAGCTCGATTTCTGCATAGATTTCAGCTGGATTCGATAGACCTTTAAAGTAGAAGGCAAAGGAGAAGTAGATACACACGCCGGTCGCATAGAGCTGTGTCACGCGGCAGGTCACGAACGGCGTGCCCGTGATGTTGCGCTTCGCGCATTCCTCGTGGATTCGCCGCTTTACGTTCTCGCACAGAGAAAGTGCCTGACTCCACGGCACCGACGTCTCGAAGGACTCCCCGAGCAGCCAATGGTTCATGATCCAATCGCGGATGTAGGCGATGCCGAAGGTGAGCTGGTAGCCGCGCTGACCGTTGGACGAGCCGCCTGCGAGGCCGCCGTAGCGACGCGCCAGCGCGTAGGTGGCCTTCTGCTGCGCAGTCACCTCTTGCCTTGCGCCCTCAAAGACCAGCGTACAGGCGCACATACGATCGAGGGCGAAACGCCTCACCTTCGTGACAAAGAGACGCTGGAGGCGGCTTTCGAGCTGCTTCAGCCCCGTCGAGCGCGGCTTCAGCATCTGCGACAGCTGAAACTGCAGGTTGTCGACAAGCCGCACGCTTGCCGGTGTATTCCCATGCGCTTGGAGGTCGTAGAGGAACCGCACACCCGACTCAAAGTCGGGGAACACGATCGAGCCGTAGACCTGCGCCTCGGGTAAGGGCACGACCTTCACCATGGCGCTCGTCACGATCCCGAAGCATCCCTCGGAGCCGAAGATCCATCGGCGCACATCGGCACTGCCCACCGACTCGCGCGGGAACGCCGCACTGCGATCGAGCAGACCGCGAGCAGTCACGACCCGCAGATCGAGTACGATGTCCTCGATGTTGCCGTAGCGGTTCTTCTTCATGCCGCTGCAGTGGGTTGCGATCCAGCCACCGAGCGTCGAGAACTCCACCGAGTCGGGTTCATGGCCCAGGGTGAAGCCGTACTTTGCGAGGACCCGCTGAATGTTTCGTCCGACGGCGCCGGCCTGGATGCACGCCATCCGGTTCACCGGATCGATCCAGAGCACGCGATTCATGCGGCCCATATCCACAGACACGATCATCCGCTGTTCGCGATCAGGACAGCGCAGGGCGTCCGTCACGTTCGTGCCGCCGCCGTAGGGAATGAGCACGACATCATGACGCACGGCGGCCTGCACGATGCCCTCCACCTGCGCTTCGTCCTCCGGCCACACCAGGAGGTCGGGCACCCGCGGTAGCGAGCCATATTTGATCGCCCACATCTCCTCGAGGGTGTGGCCGTGTCCGCGGCGCAATCGAAGCTCGGGGTCCTCGGACAGCTGATCGGCACCCACGATCTTCCCGAGCTCTTCGAGGAAGGCTTCATTGCGCAAAGGCTTCGGGACAGGCGGAGGGTAGTGCGCGGGGTTCAGGTCGTGCGGCGAGACGCCGGGGTGGATCGTGTCCTGGACCCAAGGCAAGAGGTCCGGCAGCTCTTGGCCCGAGAGCTCATAGCGCCGGCCCGTGAGCTCGACGACTCCGTCGGGGCGTGCGCGGAAGCGCGTGTCTCGGAATCCCCATACGTCAAGGGACTCGGCGTCGTCGGGACGGGTCGGTAGGGGCTCGGGCTCGATGCGAGCGAGCGCTGAACGAGGATCGAACGGCGTGGCCACGGCTTCCCTCCTGAGACCGACAGCGGCCTGGACGCAAGGCTAACACGAAAGGACGCCCACGTCGGGAATCTCAGCTGTCCACGCGGGGCATCATGCTCGTGTCCATCACACAATTGCGCGCTCCTGCCACACACGGAGCCGATCGGGTCGAGGCTCAGTGTTCACAGGGGCCATTTTTCCTCGAGTTGCCTCAAGCCTTGCGTTCGGGCCGTCGATGAGAGGGTCGATGCCGCAACGCGTCCGGAGCGGTATGCACGGGGAGAGCGACCAGGCAGCCCCCTCCCCAGCAGCCCCGCCGCTCGGGCACGCGCTTGAGACGGGTCGCGAGAGATCTCTGGACCGCCTTCACGGGGCGCACGTGGCATAGCACGATGAACGAATCCGCGGTCTTCGAACACACCTGCAACGAGCTCGCGCAGGCCACATCCTTCGACAACCTCAGTGCGCGTGGCACCGTGCGCCTCGCGCTCAAGACCGCTGGTCTTGACCCGCGCGAGGTAACGACCGCGCAGATGCTCGTCGTCGTGAAACGGCTGCTCCCGGGCGAGCTCAAAGCCCGCGGGGTCAAAGACCCGGACGCCCTATGCTCGGCGATCGCTGGACGGATTGCGGGCATTGCCCCCGCAGCGCAGGGGCAGTCGGTCGAGGACGTCTTCCGTCGCCTTGGGGGCGGGTAGATCGCCTCTGGCTCACCGATGCCGCCCAATGCGTGTTCCCTCTAGCGAAGAACGGCCTCGAGGCTCAAGTCGCCGAAATTCGGTGATCGACCCCAAGGCATGCCGTGGAGGGCCCGCGATCGCGCCGATCCGTGTCGCCTGCCAGCGACCCACCGAGAGGAGACGACGCTCACCCTCGCGCGTTGGCGATCGGCCGAAGCGAGCTCAGCGCGGCGTCCGCCTCTGCCATGGGTGTGTGATCGACTGGCGGGAGGGGGTCTGCGCGGGCCGTGGACTTTCTCCCCTCACCCCGCGCCCGCGGCCGCGCTCTTGTACCTGTGGCGGATGGCTCGATCTTTGCCTTGCGTCCGTGAGGGGAATCATGCTCCACAAGGCCGGATCTTCTACTCTCCGCCGGGAAGGCGCCGGAGGAGGGGCAGGTGCGCGGGTGGCGTCCTGCCTTCCCATTTGCAGTCGCCGAAGGGCGCAGGGATAACGCACTTATGAGTTGGAACCTCCGCCGCTTGCTTCGATTTCTTGTCCCTCCACCGGAGACCGGTGACCCGGGCGAAGAGCGACTCTCGGCGAGTCTTCGCCACACGGCGCTGTTGTTCGCTGCAGTGGGCGTCTTGTGGACGATCGCAACCTTCGTCGTCTTGCACGGGTCCATTCTGGTGACTGGCGCAGCGGGCGGCATCCTCGGAACCTTCTTCGTCTCCCTCGCCCTGGTCCGTGCCGGCCGTCCGCGGATCGGCGGGGTTGTGTTGGTGAGCGGACTGTGGATGGGGAGCACCGTCGCCGCGGCGCTGACGGGGGGTGTCTCCGCGCCGGCTGTTCAGGCCTATACGGTGGCGATCCTTGGAGCCGGGCTTCTCGTGGGACGCCGGGCGAGCATGGCGATGGCGGGGCTGTGCGTCTTGGCCGCAGCGGCGCTCGCTCTGCTCGAGACCATCGGTGCGCTTCCAGTGCGGGCAGTCCACACACCTTGGAAGATCTGGTGGGTGGAGCTCAGCATCTTCCTCGCGGCAGGCTTTCTTCTCTTTGATGCCCTGGGACGCGTGAAAATGGCGATCGCGCGCGCTGTGCAGAGTGAGGAGCGCGCGCACCGACTTTTCGATCAGGGAGCCGACGCCATCTTCGTCCTCGCGCAGGGCCGACTCCTGGACGCCAACCGGCAGGCGTGCCAGCTCACTGGATACTCGCGGGAGGAGCTCCTGAGGCTGCACGTCCGAAGCATCTTCGTGAGCCGAAGCCTGGCACGTTCCGACGCGATCTCGAGACGCTCGCCAACGGCGAGACCATGTCCGAGCAACGCCTCTTGCTGTGCAAAGACGGCAGTTCTCGCATCGTCGAAGGCAACTCGCGGCTCCTCTCCGACGGCCGGATCGAGGTGTTTACCCGGGACGTCACGGAGCGGGTCGAGGCCCAGCGCAAGGGCGGGCAGCTGCAAGTGGCGCTGGATGAAGCCAAGGAAGGAATCGTGGTGCTCGACGCGAAGGAGCGGCTCGTCTATGCAAACTCCTTCTTTCGGGGCCTTTATGACGGCTCCATCGATTTCACCGGACGCCCCACGCTTGAGCAACTCCTGAACGACGTAAGGCGGGGCGATCTCGTGGCAAAGATCCGCTCCGATGTCATCGGCGGCAAACCATTCTCGGACCGCTACCAAGGTCAGCTACCGAACGGCGAGCCGGTGGTGCGTGACGCGACCTGGGCTCCGATTCGCGGAGCGTCAGGAGAGTTCCTCGGATTTGTGGGCGTGGTCCGCGACGTGACCCGTGAAGTCGAGCTCGAGGCCTCGCTTCGCCACGCCCACAAGATGGAAGCGGTGGGTCAGCTCGCCGCAGGAGTCGCCCACGACTTTAACAATCTTCTGACGGCAATCTTGGGATTCGCCGAGTTGCTGAAGGCATCCGTTCAGGGGGATCCCGCGGCCCACGAAGGGGTCTTGCAAATCGGCGAGGCGGCGCGGCAGGCCGCGAATCTGACCGCCCAGCTCCTTGCGTTTGGTAGAAAGCAGCCGATTCAACCCGAGGTGCTTGACCTGAACGATGTCGTGCGCGAGACCGCCGGCATCCTGCACAGGCTGGTTCGGGAGGACGTCGAGCTGGAGTTCGCCCTTGCTCCAGCTGTTCCGCGCGTACAGGCCGATCGGAACCAGATCCGGCAGCTGCTTCTCAATCTTGTGACCAACGCCCGCGACGCCATGCCGCGCGGCGGACGGATTGAGATCCGCACGGACGAACAGGTGGTCGGCTCGGGCGAGACATCTGCGGGCGCTCCGGCCACTCGCCAGGGTCGCTACGCAATGCTCTCGGTCAGCGACACGGGAGAGGGGATGGACGCCGAGACCCGTGAGCACATCTTCGAGCCCTTCTTCACCACGAAGGCCGTAGGCCAGGGCACCGGGCTCGGTTTGGCGAGCGTCCACGGAATCGTCGAACAGAACGGCGGAATGATCGAAGTGGAGAGCGCACCCGGCGAAGGCGCGACCTTCCGTATCCTGCTCCCTGAGACCACGCGGCCTGCGACCGCCGTGCCGCGGACCTTCCTCAAGCCCTCGATCGTGACGCCGGGGGCGGTGCTTGTGGTGGAGGACCAAGACCGCGTCCGGGGGGTTGTGGTGCGCGTGCTTCGTGACGCTGGCTATCGGGTGCTCGAGGCTTCGGACGGTGAGAGCACGCTCCGCTTGCTCGACGAGCGACAGATGATCGACGTCCTGCTGACCGATATCGTTATGCCGAAGCTTGACGGGCGCTCTCTCGCAGCGCGGCTACGCGAGCGCTGGCCGGAGCTGCGGGTGCTCTTTACTTCCGGCTACGCCGAGGCGACGGATCGTGCCTGGCTCGCGTCAGACGAGAACTCGGCCTTTCTCGCCAAGCCTTTCACCCCGCGTGAGCTCCTTGAAGCAGTTCGGAAAATGATGGGCGCCTCGCGCACGAGCTCCGCATAGTTCTCCCAATGGCCGGGGGTCCGGCACGGACGTGCGATGCCGACACTCCCCAGGTTTCAACGAACTACAGCTGCTCACACGCGCAAAGGGCAGCCGTGGCGGCGGCCCTTGCGGCACGGCCCGAATCGCGGGCGAGTGTGATGAGCGTGGGCAGGCGCCCGGGATGGGTGAGGATGTAGTGCGCCGCGGCGCGAAGGTTTGGGGAACCGTCGGGCTTCACCAGGCCTAGGATGTCGATCGGCAGCTCGCCCGCGCGATCGCTGATCGCGCGCACGACGGACCAGAGGCACGAGCGGCGTACGCATACCGCCGCGATCGAAGCAGTCTCCATGTCGACCGCGATCACGCCGCGTGCCACGAGGCGCGCAACACGGTCCGGCTCGGCGACAAACTCGTCCGAGGTTTGCAGGAAGCCCCGCGCCGGGAGGCCCGTGAGCGCGGCCGGCCGGTAGGTCTCGCCGCTTGCCCCATCGATCACAAGCTCAGGCACGACGAGATCTCCAATGGCCACAGATGGACCCACCCCTCCCGCGATTCCCACAACGATCAGGTGGTCCACCGGCTCAGCATCGAGCAAGTGTTCCGCGGCCTGCGCCGCAGCCCTTGTACCGATGCCCGTCGTCGTGGCCACGACCATGGCGTTGGCGACGCGGCCCCGATACACCCGCGAGTTGCGCAATCCCTCGGAACGCAGGGAAGCCTCACGGATGAGGGGGCGCAGCTCGGAAGGCATCGGCGCGAGAAAGCCGACGCGAAGGACGCTTTCGGATCTAGGCGTGTGCACATCTCCCTAGGGAGTGGTGGGCGGTAGGCTGGGTGCTAGGAGGGTGGCACACCTTCCCGCCCGAATTCCAGGGTGTACCCGCTGCCACCATTGGTCCCTGCGAAAGCGGCGACTACGGCGCTTACGCCGCCGGGGGTGAGGCCGTCGGGCGTTTCATCGGATCGAGGGCCGCCCAGGTGCGGGCGCGCATGAACTCGGCTTCGTCACGCCAGACCCCCAGGTCGCTTCTGTCGCCAATCCACGCGAGCTCTCGGCGCAGCACCTCGCGCTGGCCAGCCAGCAGAGCGAGACGGGCAAGCAGATTGTGGCCGTAAGACGACTCTGGGTAGCTGGCGATGAACTTTTCCAGCGCTCCGGAGACCTCGGCCCACACGTTCGGTGCGCGGTAGTACTTAATTTCCCGGGACGCGTCTGAGCCGATGACCTCGCGGTGGGCGCGTACGACGAGCAGGGCCAGATAGGGATCGTCGGGTTCGCGGCGCGCCACCTCCCGCGCAAATGCGAGCAGCATGTCGTTGGCACCGCCCCATTTTGGTGTGAGTGCAAGGAACATCGCGTCGTGGGCCTCGGGCGAGACTGGATCTACCCGCACCGCCTCTTTGAACCGGGCGGCGATTTCCCCGGGCGGAAGGCCGCGCTCGAGGGCGAGCGATACCCGCGTGGCCAGGGCTTCTCTGGCACCCGGCGCGATCTTCAAGGCACGCGCGAGGGCCGCTTCGGCGGATTCGAGATGCGCGTAGAAGACCGGCCAAGCGTCGGGAGGGACCGATGCTGCGTATTCGTGCCCGCGCGCGCGCCAGGCGAGCGATTGCTCAGAGGCGGCCTGGCCGAGCTCCGCCCAGGGTTTGTGCTTCGAGGCCAGGCGCCAGCGCTCAAGTTGCGGGACGAGCGTCTCATCGGCGGACAACATCTGGCCGAATCGCATGATCGCCACGTCCACTGTGCGCTCGCCGGTTGTCATGCGCACGTCGTCCTTCGCGAGCCGGTCGAGTGTGGCATCGAGCTCGGCAAAGCGGCCCCTGCGGAAGGAATCGAGTGCGAAATCCGCCGAGTCCAGAACCGGAGCGGTCGCGGCGGCTCGCGCCATCGCGAGGGCAAGGATGATCGCGAACGCGAGTCGTCCCATCAGGTCGACTCCGCGGGGCGCGGCTTAGCAGTCGGAATTGTCTCTGGAGGTCGAGCGGGAGCTGGCGGCAGCTCGCGCCGGAGTTGGTAGAGGTCAGCGCGCCACCAGTAATCCTGGCTCTGATCGAAGCGCTTTGCTTGGGCGTGGATGTCGCCGAGGAGACGGTCTGCCTTCGGGCCAAAGCGTTTCAGGACGGGGATCGCACGATCGCCGATGCCGAGGAAGATGGCGCGCCTTGCGTATGTGGAGGCGATCCTCCAGTCGTCGGGAGCGAGGCGCAGCACTTCTTCGTAGTGAGGGAGCGCCTCGTCCACGAGCCAGCAGTTGCGCAAGAGGATCTCGGCCAGACGCAACTCTGTGCCGGTGGTCTTCTTGGCATGCTCGAGCCGTGCGAGTGCGTCTGCCGGATCCTCGCCGAAGAGGTCCACGCTGCCTAAGTCCGCGAAAAGGGCGACGCTCTGCCCCCGGATCCCGAACGCGTAGGGTGTCTCGTCGTCTCGCTGCACAACGTTTCTGGCTTTGTCGAGCCCGAGCGCCTTCTCCATCTCCACCTGGTCGATACGCCAGGTCCCGTCAATCCGCTGGAGCAGCACGGGCAGCGCGCCGGGTTTGGAGACTTCCGGCGAGACCACCGCGCGGTCGCGCAAAACCTGGACGTGAAGCGCTCCCATCGCTTCGAGCGCGGCCCCTGCGCGGGGCATTTCGCCAGCGGGCTCGGGACGCCGCGCGCGCAAGACGCGGCTCCCAGGGGTGAAAAGGTCGAGGGTCGGATCGAGGACAGCGTCGGCGAGCACGCGCTTGTAGGCTTCGACGCTTCCAACAGGATCCGCGGCCGGTGCGTACCGCGCGCGCTCCGCGCTCGGGACAACCGGAAGTTTCGGTGGCCGCGGCTGCGTTGCGGCGCTGGCGAAGAGGGCGCAGAGCGCGAGAGCCGCGGCCTTTCGCCGCATCTCCACCGCCTGAAGCGTCACCATACAGGATCGGTCGGCAGGACGCGGTTGGGCATTGAGCCAGGTCGATCCACAAGTTCGTCTCGGTTGATACGGCGGAGTCCCGTGATCTCCTTGGAGAATTCCATGGAAGGGGTAGGAGCTGAGCGGTAGAGCAGGGAGGGATCCCCCCCACCCAGGAAGTGTCAGAGGGTGATGCCGCAGGAGAGCGTCCGATCCCCCTCCCCCTGCCGACCGCGGCGGCGCTTCGCAGCGCCCGCGCGAGGAGCGCGGGACGGAGCTCGCCCGCCACCACCGCTTCATCAGAGACCGTATCTCGGTGCTCACCTCAGATCGGTGCCTGACCGATGCGTCTCGGAGCCTTGTTCGACAGCCAGAGGAGTGCGTGCAAGAGCGCGGTAATCGTCCTCTGCCGAGCGGAGAGCTACCGACACCTCCAATCGCGTGCGATGCCGAAGGAGGTCGTCGACAAAGAATTGCATACCTCACGCGGAATCATGTCGAGGGTCCCAGGTGCCCGCGGTCTTTGTACTCCACGAATGCCCCGGGGAGTGGTGATGAGGAAATCCGGTTACGAAGTCCTTCGCCGGCATCTCCGGCGAAGGGCTCGCCGCATCCACTTCGTGAGCGTGCTCTTCGCGGGATGCGTGTTTCTTTTTACGAGTCTTCCCGATCTCGTCCAGTATTGTCGACATCCAGGACGCGTCCTTGTGGACGAAGTCGAGTTGCGCGAGCGAAGAAGAGAATACGGCCGGCTCGAGTCCAAGCGGAGACTCTGCCGTTTGGAAATTGAAGACCACTCTCCCACGGGAATCGATCCCGACACTTCCTCATGTGGCCCCAAGCCCACGTTGGACTTCTTCCGTGATCCGACGCCGAAGGAAGTTGCGGACCAACTCCTAAATCCGCAGCGTCAGTGGCGGATGCTCTGGCCCAGTCTGGTCGCATGGTCGGGAGTCTGGCTGGCGTTCGCTTCCGGCGCTGCACTCCGCGGGGCACGGGGCGGCTTGGACGAGCCGCGGGAGGGGCCCGATCCGTCGCGCGAGTGAGGCGCTCTCCAGGGAGCGCTAGGGCCAGCCTCGAGGAGGCTTCCCCGGAATTCCGAGGTGAGCGGACAGGCACGCGATCGCCGCGTACACCCAGGGTCGGCGCGCTAGGGGGCTTTGGCCCGCTCGAGCGTCCGCTTGAGGAGGAGCGAATAAATCGGCTGGCCCCCGAGCCGTTCCGCCACGATCGTAGCCGCTGCGCAGGTCAGAAGGAGCGGAAGAATCTGTTCATAGTTTGCGGTGATCTCAATCGCGAGAGCCACCCCGGTAATCGGGGCGCGTACCGTCGCAGTGAAAAGGGCTCCCATCCCGGCCACCGCAAATACCCCCGGATCGCCGATCAGCTGCGGAAACAAGGCGTGGACAGAGTGCCCGTAGGCCATTCCAAAGAGCGTCCCGAGGGCGAGCATGGGCGCGAAAATCCCCCCCGGCGCTCCACAGCCATAGCTCACGGCGCCTGTGCCGAAGCGCGCCGCAAACAGCAACAGGAGTGAACTCGCGGCCATCGGGAGCGCCAGCACCGATGGAATGAGATCGTCCCCACCCCCGACAGCCGCCGGATAGAGCCAGGCGAGAAAGCCGATCGTTCCGCCGACGATCGGCCCCGCTGCGCGGTCGGCCCATCCCGTGAGGCTCGCGAAACGGTCAAGCGTCCACACGAGAACACGAGCGAAGGCAAGGCCGAGCAAACCGAAGACGGCGCCGAAGATCGGAAAGAGCCAGAGCGAGGCGAGGGGTGGTGCACTGAAGGTGAGGATGGAGATCGCGGGACCTTGCCCGGTGAGTAGGCGAACGGCGATATCGGCCATGACGCAAGCGATCACGACTGCCTGGACCGAGGTAAACGTGTACTTGAACTGAGGTCGCATTTCCTCAAGGACGAAGAGGACACCCGCGAGTGGCGCATTGAAGGCGGCAGCCAGTCCGGCGCCCGCTCCCGCGGCCACGAGCATCCGCTCGACCGGCAACGGCAATCTCCGGCGGTCGGCGATCATCTTCCCGAGATTCCCGCCCATCTGAATCGTGGGGCCCTCGCGGCCGAGCACCATGCCTCCGCCGAGCGCGAGCAGACCGCTGAGGAATTTGACCGGGAGGACACGTTGCCAGCGGAGCGGACGCACGCCCTCGAGCGCACCTTCAATCTCCTGCACCCCGCTGCCACCGGCTTCCGGGGCGAAGCGGCGCACCAGAAAGAGCGCCGCGGTGGTCATCAAGGCCGTCGCGCCAATCCATAGGGCGAGCGAAAGGGAGGTGTGCGATTCCGCCGTTCCGAGCGCGGCGGCCCGCCTTTCCGCGAAGCCTCGAAGCAGGATTCGGAAGACGGCGCCCACGAGACCCGCGCCGGCGCCGACGAGCGCCGCCCACCCGAAGATCCGGAGCGGGCTGTATTGCACCTCGAGTTCGTCGACGCGATCTGGCCGGGCTTCCGATCTATGAAGAGGCGAGGAGGGCGCGTTCATCCAAGCTTCGCCGCCAGCGAGCCCGATTTCACCATCGACCCGGATTCGTTGCCAAGACCCAAGGTCCGAGGTAGCCGATCTAACCCGGACTGCGGAAAAACCCTACCACGACTCCCTCCGGCGCAAACTCCCTAGAGCCCTTCTTTGCGCATGGGAATGAAGGTGATGGTCTGATTCCCCGGCAGCCCATACTCGCGAGCGCCCTGACTCACATACCCGCAGGCGCGATAGAGCCGCTCGCCCGGGAGAGTCGCGACCAGTTCCGCCGACCGGAAGCCGTGGACGCGCGCGCTCCTTTCGCACTGCCCGAGGATCTCGCGGCCCAGGCCGCGCCGCGCCCAAGCCGGATGGACGAAGAAGGCGCGGATTCGCGCAGCGTCGCGGGCGGGATCCAGGGCGTCGGAGCGGCGCCCCGCTTGCGCATCGCCCCCGAAAAGTGTGCCGCGCCAGCTCCAACCACCACATGCGATCAGCTTTCCCCCGTGCTCTGCCACAAAGTAGGTGCCGTCCAAAATGAGCTCGGTGTCGACGCCCCACGCGGATTGGAGTGCGGCTGCGATCTGAGCGTCGCTGTAGTCAGCGCGCGAAAGGCCCCAGGCCGACGCCGCGATGAGGGTATGGATTGCGGAGACGTCGCTGAGCGTCGCTTTGCGAAACGAGACGGTCACCTGACTCTCGCCGGCGTATATCCACCAGAACGACGCTCGTAAAGCGCGGTGCCGCAGCGCATACGGGGTCCGTGGCGCCTACACCACGAGCCTTACCGGGCTCGCCCCAAAAACAAAAACGCGCCCTGAGGCCGCGGCCACACGGCGACCGAGAGGCGTGCGAAGCATCGCAGCGACCACGCCGCGCACCGGCTCAGCCCACCAGGCCCGGGCGAATACGACGCGCGGCGCTATCGCCTGTGCACGCTGTACGGACGAGATTTCGGGATACCGCTCCGCCTCGATGCGCTGCGCCGCGGCGTCGATGGACTTGGCTTCGCCACCCGCCCTAAGAGCAGGTACGAGGTGATTCGCCGCGACGAGAGCGTCCCGCAGCGCGACGTTCAGCCCCTGCCCACCGACGGGCGACATCGTGTGAGCCGCGTCTCCGATCAGAAGGACGCCGGGAGCACTCCAACGTCTCACGCGGTCCGAGACCACATCGAGCAGAAACGGATGAACGACGGCGCCCTTGTGCGTTCGCAGGTGCCGGCCGAGATCCGGTGTCACGTGGTTCGCCATCTTGTCAACCCACTGCTCGATGCCTTGGCGCTTCATCTCGCCGAAGGTTCCCTTAAGGATCGCCCAGGCGATCTGGAGGTGGTCGTCCCAGGTGTGGTAGACGATCAGCAAATGGCCGCGACCCAGGTAGGCGCGTGCACCACGGACGCCATCTAGGCCTGGCAGCTTGCACCACACCACATCCATGGGCGGCGCCTGCTCTTCCGCCTCGAAGACCCCGCGGCGCCGGACCACAGACGCGCGGCCATCCGCGCCGACCACGAGGTCCGCGTGAAACAAGCGCTCTCCGCCTTCAGTTTGGGCACGCACGCCGACGACGCGACCTGCCTCGCGAAGCAGCTCTCTCACGTGCGCACCGCGCACAAAGTGAAACGTCGGACGCTGCGAGGCTTGCGCGACAAGCATCTCGAGCAGGGCGGGCTGGGACATCGCAACCGGGGGCAGGCCCGCAAAGAGAGCAGGATCCAAGGTCAGCTCGATTACCACCTTCTGGTTGAGATACACGCCAAGCGTGGTCGGCGGGAACTGCGGGACGTCGCGCAACGGATTCGCGAGACCCATCTGCTGGAGCGCATCAAGACCGCTCGGCAAGAGAATCTCTCCGCGGAATTCCCGCGCGAAGTCGCGCTGCCGTTCGAGGAGCGTCACCTCAATACCGCGATCGGCGAGCAAGAAGGCGAGGCTCGCTCCCGCCGGACCGCCGCCCACAACGATCGCAGTTGCCATGGATCCCTCCAGGTGCGGCTAGCGACTCTAGATCTGAGGGAGGTCGTCGGTCCAACGCAGACCGGATGGTCGGCGCACATGGATCCGGGGGGGTCGGAGAACCCGAATCACGACTGGGGGGGCCCGACTCCTCGAGAACTGGGAAGCGCGCGCTCGGCGCCTTGCGCCAAGCCCGGGACTGCCGTCGCCCCACCTTCCTGGGCCGCGGCCAGGCTCTCGTCGGCGCGAAGGGTGGGGAAGCGGCATTTTCCCGAGTTGTGAGGGATCGGTGCGGTTCCGGCGCCAGCGAGGGGCCCGAGCGACAAAAAACATCTTGCCCTGCCGCTCCCTTTGCCTTAGACCGGATCCGATCTGCTCTTCTCCCATTCGTTTCACCCGCGGGACGCGCATAGCATGGTGCGAATGGACTTCGTCGGCAGCGAGCGGGAGCATGGGAGCCCTCGTGGCACCGTCCTGCTCGTCGACGACGATACAGACGTCTTGGAGATCGCTCAGGAAATGCTCGAGCGCCTCGGATTCGACGTGCACGCCGCGAGTCAGGGCAGGGACGCCCTGGAATGGCTCCGGAGCCACGATCGCCCTGTCGCGGCGGCGCTGCTCGATCTCGCCATGCCGGAAATGAGCGGAGCCGACATCGCGCGGGAGCTCCAACGCATTCGGCCAAGTACACGCATTCTGATCATGAGCGGCTTCCGAGAGGAAATAGCCCGGGGACGCCTGCCAGGAGGCCTTCGGGTCCTCTTCCTCCAAAAACCATTCACCCGAGAGCAGCTGGCGCAGACCCTGCACGATCTCGGCCCGGCCTTATGAGCACCGTCGACCCCGCGGGCGCAGCAGAGATCTGGGGTCTCCTCGGTGCCGTCCTGGTTGGCCTGTGGACGGGCGGCGTTTTTGCACTCACGCGATTTCCGAAGACATCGCTCTCCCGGGCGTTTCGTGGATTCGGGCTCTGTGCAGCGCTCTGGGCCTTGGGAGATCTCGTCGGTGGTCGCGCGCCAGACCTTTTCTGGAAGCAGGTCGGAGTCACCATCCACTACTCCGGGGCGATCTTCTTGCCCACGCTCTGGTGGATCCTTGCTCTCCACTGGGCGGAGGAGCGAGGTGCGGCCCCAGCGATCGACACGCGGCGCTGGATCCGTGTACCGCTGGTCTTTGCGGCTGTGATGTGGCTTGTGATGGTGACCAACCCGTGGCATCGCCGCTTTTTGGAACCCGTCCTCGGCTGGCGAAATCTCTACGGCCCTTTCTGGTGGGTGATGGCCGTTCCCAACTACGCGTTGATCCTGGCGTCGTTTGTAGTCGCGATTCGGGTGCTGCGGCGCACCCGCTTGCCTGCTGTGCGCCGCCAGGGTGCTCTCATGATCGCGGCGAGCGGGCTTACGCTCGTGGCGCATTGGGTATACGTCTCGGGGGTTGGGACGGGCGCCAACGCGACCATCCCCGTGTTGGCGGTGGCGGCGATGATCCTTGCGGTGGGCATGCTTCGGGACGGACTCTTTGGAGTTCTGCCGGCTGCGCTCTCGGTGATTGCCGCGGACAATTCCGACGGGCTCGTGGTCGCGCGAAGGGACGGACGTGTGATCTACGCCAACGCGCGCGCCTTGGCCGCGCTAGCGCCCGCTCATCTGGACAAGGAGACGCCGCTCCCGCTTGCCCTCGGATCTCGGCTGCTTCGTCCAGACGGCGTGCCGCTGGCCGCGCCAACTGGTGTTGTCTCACTAGAGGACTGGTGGCGAACGGTCCTCGAATCACCGGACGCGCTCTATCGCTATGGCAGCGACGACGTGCGCTGGCTTCGCATCAGCGCTCGTCCGGTGCAAGGACTCGCTGGACGCCTCCTGGCGCACTGTCTGCGGATCCGTGACGTCACCGACGAGCAACGCGCGGAAATCGAGCTGCGCCGGGCGCGCCGCCTGGAAAGCGTTGCTGAGCTTGCCCTCGGCGTGGCCCACGATTTCCACAATCTCCTGACGGTGGTGAGGGCAAACGCCGAGCTCTTGGTCGATCATCTCCCGGAAAAGCCGGAGCTGCAGCGCAAGCTCTCCAAGATTCTGCGGTCAAGCCAACAGGCCACAGAGCTTGCCGATCACCTTCAGCTCTACGCGGGGGCCGCTGAGCCGGTGCGCGCCACGCTTGATCTTTCGGCCCTCGCGAGGGATATGCTCGAGATGCTCGATGCCGAGGTCTCTGCGGCGCGCCTCGGAAAGAGGATCCACCTCGAGCTCCGCTTCGCCGTCCAACCCATGATCGTGGAAGCGGACGCCACGCAGCTCCGGCAGCTCGTCCTTAATCTCTTCGTGAACGCCCGCGACGCCCTCGGTGAGAACGGGGGAGAGATTCAGATCAGTACGGGTCGCAGCTGGCTCGACCCCGCGCGCGCCGCGCATGTGGTGTTGGGCCGCGATCGTCCTGCGGCGGCTTACTGTTACCTGAAGGTCTCGGATACGGGGACGGGGATGGAGCCGGAGACCATGGAAAGGATCTTTGAGCCCTTTTTCAGCACAAAGGGCAAGCATCGCGGTATTGGACTCTCTACGGTGCTTGGGATTGCGAGATCCCACGATGCGGTACTCGAGCTCAGAAGCAGGGTTGGCAGGGGAACCGCCTTCACCCTCTATTTCCCGATCGCCGGGGGTGATGGCGAAGGCCCTCGCGTTTCCTCAGGGGAAACGCGCACGGTGGAGTGATTGAGCGCTGCGCGGACCAGGAGGTGCTCGAGGCCCTCGAGGACCAGGCGAGAGAAGACCTGAGCGGGCCTCTTGACCGCCCCCCAGCGGATCAAATCTCGGTGTTGCGTTCGACGAGCCGCGCTAGCGGCGCAGCAGTCCGCGGCCTGTGATGAG
>Ga0116216_10001372_pt1 | contig 17030 bp, 13 predicted proteins | sample Sb_taG_11_FD_89696 | JGI IMG/M metagenome (GOLD analysis project Ga0116216, IMG submission 89696) | Peat soil microbial communities from Weissenstadt, Germany - Sb_50d_3_AS metaG | ecosystem: Environmental > Terrestrial > Soil > Wetlands > Peat | place: Germany: Weissenstadt | collected 2010-09-21
CGGGAGAGCTACTGCTCAAATTAGCCATTGAGCAGTATCGAAGGCGTGCATCTCGCGGCCTGACCGTCAGGGCATGCTCACGCTGTAATGGGCAGAACGAGCGAACATGCACGGAAAACGGCGTTTCTGGAAACTGGCCCTGTGCGGCTTGTGGGAGGCGTGATCAAGTCGGCCGGGCGATAGCTGGCGATAAATCCCCTTGTCACCCGGCAAAGTGAACAGCATTGACCGTTAGAAGCTATGTTGGAACAAACCACAGCGGACTTGCGTATCCTTGAATTCGAGGACAGCTATGCGCCCGAAGTTCCTTCTGCCGGCCCTTGCGGCCGGTCTGCTCTGCCTCACGGCCTGCGACGTGATGGACATCGGCAATTTTGAACGGTTCAGCCGCGACGTCCACTACAGCTACCCATTGCACGCCGCCGGGAAGCTGGCCATCGAGACCTTCAACGGCTCCGTGGAGATCTCCGGCTGGGACCAGGAAACCATAGACATCAGCGGCACCAAGTACGGCCCGACCCAGGAAGCCGCGGACGATCTGAAAATCAACATCGAGAACACTCCCGATTCGGTGACCATCCGGGTGGTGCGGCCGATCGAGCGCCGCAATAACCAGGGAGCCCGTTTCGTCATCAAGATTCCGCGCGCGGCGCTGCTCGATCGCATCACCACTTCCAACGGAGCGATCCGCACCACCGACGGCTCCGGACCGGCGCGTCTCCGTACGTCGAACGGGCAGATGCACGTCACCGGCCTGCACGGCAGCCTGGACGCCCAGACGTCCAACGGCGCCGTGGAGTTGATGGACGTGGATGGCGACGTGGTGGCCCACACCTCGAACGGGCGAATCCGGGCGGAGCGGCTGAACGGCACCCTGGAAGCCACCACCAACAACGGCGCGGTGAACGCCGACATAACGCGCACGGACCGGCCGGTGCGGGTGGAGACTTCCAACGGGCCCGTGGAACTGACGTTGCCTGCGAACTACAGCCGCGATGTCCGGGTGAGCACCAACAACGGCGGGATCACCTTACGCCTTCCAGCGGCGCTCAACGCGCACGTAATGGCGCGGACCAGTAATTCGTCCATCACCACCGATTTCGAGGTCCGGATGCAGGGCGACTTCAACAAGAACCATATGGACGCCACCATCGGCAGCGGCGGGCCGCTGATCGATCTGAGCACGTCCAACGGCAACATCCGGCTGCTGAAGATGTGAGCCTGAAGATCGGCCGCTTGCGCCATCAAGCAGTTCGTGGAGAGGCGGGGACGCCAAGGCGGCCCTCTGTAGATTTCGCTGGACTTAAGCACAAAATGGTTGTACCCTACTGGTGACGGCTCCTGCTTCATGCAGCCGGGCCGGGAGAGGAGAGCAGTGGAGGAAGCCCTTTCGTTCTGCGGCCGGGTGATCGCCGCCAGCGAACTGCAACTGGTGCGCCAGATCCTCGAAGATTTCCCAAGTCTCAGTCAAGCCGAGTTAGCTCATACTATATGTGAGCTGCTGGATTGGCGCCGTCCCAACGGGAAGCTGAAGAGTATGGAGTGCCTGGACTGGTTGCAGAAGTGGCAGCAGCGCACCCGCCTGCCGGCCCTGCCGGAGTTGCGCGTGACCAAACCGCGCGGCGCGCATCGCTTTCAGGCCGACCCGCAGGCTGATCCGCAACCACCTTTGCGCGGGCGATTGGCGGACTACCAGCCGCTGCAGGTGCAGTTGATTGAAGGGCTCGCCGATCGCCGTCTGTTTCAGCAATATGTCCAACGCTATCATCCGCTCGGCTATCGCGTTCCCTATGGCGCGCAACTGCGCTACTTCGTGCGCGGCCACCACCCGCCGGATATACTGGCCTGTTTGTTGTTCACCAGCGCCGCCTGGAAAATGGCGCCACGCGATGCCTGGATCGGATGGAGCGACCCGGCCCGCCGCGCCAACCTTCCACTGCTCGTCAACAACGGCCGTTTTCTGATTCTGCCGTGGGTCGAAGTGCCGCACCTGGCCAGCCACATTCTGGCGCTGGCCGCGCGCCAACTTCCTACCGACTGGTTAGCGGCCTACGGGGCGCGCCCCATCCTGTTGGAGACGCTGGTGGACCGCCCCTACTCCGGCACCTGCTACCGCGCCGCCAATTGGATCCTGGTGGGCCAGACCCAAGGCCGTGGCCGCATGGATCGCACCCATCAAGCCCAGGGCAGCCACAAAGACATTCTGGTGTATCCGCTGGATGCGCGCTGGCGCCAACGCTTATGTGAGATCGCGCCACCACCGCAGTCCCTTGACCTGCGCGAACAGGGTCGCCCCTCGGTGTCCCCGCAGTGAAGCGCCGTCGCCGCAGGCCGGAATCACAGCGTAGTCGGGTCTCCGTCCAGTTCAGTCTGCAGCCGATCCGCCAGATCTTCGAGAGAGAACCGGGAACGGGGAAGAGCCCCCTGTGGAATCCACTCGACGAGAGATTCGGGGGGCCAGCAGTCGATGCCGGGCGCGGCTTTGAAGCCTAGCGATTGGGCGAACAGGCAGGAGAGGCGGACCAGATCGGTCCGGTCGCCGATCTCCCCTGTCAGGGGTGCGTGATGCTGGGAAGCCGTATCCCAAAACTCTTCGGGCAGCCCCCAGATGCGCGTCAGGAAGAGACCCGCCTCACAGTGGTTGGTGGAGAAGGAGCATCCTTCCTGGTCCAGGAGATCCTGGTTGCTTCCCACCGCGGAAGACAGGAGGTCGGGATACTCGGGAAAGGCGGAGAGCATTCCCAATCTCCCGATGTCATGCATCAGGCCCGCTGTGTAAGCCTGCTCCGGGTTGATGCGATAAAACGGGGCCAGCCACCGGGCTGCGATGGCAGTGGCCCGGCTGTGGCGCCAACAATCCTGTCCGGCGCCTTTGCTCTTGATGCCGCGCACCATTCCGTGCAAGGCAACCGTGACGGCCAGCGCACGCGTACGTTCCAAGCCCAAAACCACGACTGCCTTATGGACCGTGTCGATACGGTTCTGGCGGGCATAAAGAGAAGAGTTCGCCAGGGTCAGGATCTCGGCACTGAAAGCCGGATCGGAGTTCAACAGCTCTGTAACCTTAACGACGTCGACATCCTCACTGGACAAAAGCGCCAGCAATTGAACCGTTACGGGCCGGAACACCGGGAGTTTACACAACCGCTCCGGCGGATGGGTGGATGCCTTAGCGTTCTTGGGCTCTGCGCTCTTCGTATTCACCCCCATACAGGGCATCTATCGGCCGGATGGGGGACGAACTTTAGAGGCGCTTAAAGCGCCAACATCGACAAAAGACCGTCGATGTTCAGGAGTCAGGAGTCAGGAGTCAGGAGTTAGCTCTGCCTCCGGCGCCCGCCGGATGGAACGGGGTGTGACTTTAGGATCTGGGGCAGGTTGGCTGCCAACCGCCGCGCCGGATGCCATCCGGCCCCACAGTCTGCCGGTAGAAAGTCCTACCAGGTGGCTTGACTGGAAGTCACAGATCAGAAGCCAGAATGCGGCGAGTCGGACCATACTGCCCCTACCGATGCGTCCGCCGGGGGCCATTCTGACTCCTGGCTCCTGACTTCTGGCTCCCATCCGCACCGGATCAAGGGCGGAGCCCTTGCTTGGTTAGTTAGCCATGCCGCCGCGTCTTCGCCAGCGCGATGGCCCACGCACCGGCGGGCACCAGCATGACGCAACCGATGACCACCGCAAAAGTCCGGGCGGGAACACCCAGATCGATGGCCACGCCCGCCAGGTAGCTGCTGGCCGAGATGCCCAGCATGCACAGTCCGTAATCGGCGGCGAAGACGCGGCCGCGAAAACGGTCGGTAGTGTAGATCTGCAGCAGCGTCGTGGAGAATACCCAGTTAGTCGAAGACCCGGCATGCGCCAGCACCACCGTGAGCACCGCGACGATCAACGACGTAGACGTCCCCAGGAGCATATAACCGGCAGCCGCCAGCAGGAACCCGGCGAAGATGCCGGAGCGCAGGCGCGAGTGGCGGTCGCCGGCCCATCGGCCGCCGATGATCGGGCCCAGCAACGCGCCGGCTCCGCGAGCCCCCATCAGCAGGCTCATGCCGAGGATCGCGCCGCGAGCCGGATCGAGGCCGTGGAACTTCGCGGGGAAGACGCGCTGGCCCAGCACCGGGAGCAGTACGTTGTTGGCGCCGAGCAGACCGATGCCGCCTTTCACGAAGACCGTGGCGAACAGCAGGGAGTCGGCGCGAATGTAGCGGAATCCTTCAAGAATGGGGCTGAAATCCACCAGGTCGCGGCCGCGCAGCGGTGGCAGTCCCGCGGCGTGGGGCTCATCGAACCGCATGCGCCGGATGAGCCACGCGGAGCCCAGGAATGAGAAGGCGTTCAGCAGGAAGACCGTGTCGCGGCCGTACAGCACGGCCACTACCCCGCCCAGGGAGGCGCCGGCGGCCAGGCAGAAGGACCACGTAATGGATGCCAGCGCGTTAGCGGCCAGCACGTCGGACGCGCGAACGATATTGGGGATCACGGCGCTGTGGGCGGGCTCGAAGAACGCTGCGCCCAACGTTTCGAGCAGCAGCAGCGGGTAGACCATCCACACCATGCCAGGCGTGCGCACACCCAGCATCCCGAGCACGATGAAGAAGCGGGCGATATCGGCGCCGATCATGATGGCGCGGCGGCTGATGCGGTCGTTGACCACCCCCGCGGTAGGCGCCGCAAAGGTGTGGGGCAGCACCTGCAAGACCACCGCGAGTCCCACCGATTGCGCCCGGTTGTGGGTCAGCTCGAGCAGCAGGTTGTACACCGCCAGGGAGTAAAACCAGTCGCCCAGCTCGCTGACCACCTGCGCCATCCACAGGAGACGGTAATTGCGGTTGGTGCGCAGGAGGCGAAGGTAGGTGGCGAGCATGGGAATAAACACACGCACGAATGCCTGTGCTACGTATAGAGGCCCATGCGTTGTTTCACGGTGCGGACGGTGTCGTCGGCGATGGGGGCGACGCGCTCGGCGCCCTCGCGCAGGACTCCCGCCAGGTAACCGGGCTCGGAGACGATCTGCCGGTAGCGCTGCTGGAAGGGCTCCACGTGCGAGATCACCATCTCGGCAACCTGCTTCTTGAGGTCGCCGTACCGCATGCCGGTGAAATGCCGCTTCACTTCGTCGTCGGCCGAGCCCGAAAACGCCTGGTAGATGGAGATCAGGTTGAGCACGCCCGGGCCGGCCGTTTCGAAATCCACCGCGGGATTGGAGTCCGTGGTGGCGCGCATGATGGTCTTGCGGATGCGGTCGGGCGGATCGAGCAGCGCCACCGCGTGGTTGGCTCCGGTGGCCGATTTGCTCATCTTCTGGGTGGGGTCGTCCAGCCCCATCACGCGCGCGCCCACGGCCGGCAGGCTGGTTCCGGGCACCACGAAGGTATCGCCGTAGAGCGAATTGAAGCGCTGCGCGATGTCTCGAGTCAGCTCCAGGTGCTGGGCCTGGTCTTCACCCACCGGAACGATACCCGCCTGGTAGAGCAGAATGTCGGCGGCCATCAGGACGGGGTACTGCAGTATTCCGTCGCCCACCGATTCCAGCTTGGCCGATTTCGCCTTGTATTGCGTCATGCGCTCCAGCCAGCCGACCGGGGTGACGCAGGTGAGCATCCACGCCAGCTCGGCGTGCGCGTGCACCGACGACTGCACCATGATGGAGCACTCCCCGGGGTCGATGCCGGCGGCCAGGTAGAGCGCGGCGATCTCTTCGATCTTGGCGCGCAGCTCGGCCGGGTTCTGATAGGCCGTGATGGCGTGAAGGTCGACGATGCAGAAGATGCACTCGTAATCGCTCTGGATGCGCACCCAGTTCTTGAGCGCTCCCAGGTAATTTCCGATGTGAAGATTTCCGGACGGCTGCATTCCGGAGAAGACTCGTGTTTTCATGGTAAGGGAACGGGAGTAACTCTTATCGTAAGCAATTTCGAAGTGACGGTGGAAAAGCTGGTGTTCGGCGGCGATGGGCTGGCGCGTCTGGATGGCAGGGTGGTCCTCTCGCCGTTCGTGCTGCCGGGAGAGCGCATCCGTGCCGAGGCCGCGCAGGAGAAGCCCGGCCTGGTGCGCGCGCGCACGCTCGAAGTGCTGCAGGCGGCGGAGGAACGGGTGGTGCCGCAGTGCCCGTATTTCGCGCGCTGCGGCGGTTGCCACTACCAGCACGCGCCATACGAGTATCAGCTTCGCGCGAAGCAGGCCATCCTGGCGGAGGAACTGCGGCGGTTGGGGAAAATCGAGCCGCCCGCGGAAATTGCGGTGCTGGCGGGTGAGCCCTGGGGCTATCGCAACCGCGCGCAGTGGCACGTGGCGCAGGGCCGCATGGGGTATTGGGAGGCACGCTCGCACAAGCTGTGCGCGGTGGATCGGTGCCCGGTCGCGTCGCCCAAGGTGAATGAGGCGCTCGCCGCATTGAACGGCATGATGCGGGACCGGCGTTGGCCGCGGTTCGTGCGGTCGATCGAGGTTTTCACCGATGAGCGGCAGGTGCAGTTGAACGTGCTCGAGACGGACCAGCCGGTAGCGCGGCGATTTTTCGATTGGTGCGCGGAGACGATTCCCGGCCTGGGGATGGGACCGCTCGACTACGGCGGCCGGTTCCGCGTCAGCCGAAATTCCTTTTTCCAGGTGAACCGGTTCCTGCTGGATGGGCTGGTGGAGGCCGCGATCGAGGGCGCGGAGGGAGAATCCGCGCTCGATGTGTATGCAGGAGTGGGGCTCTTTGCGCTCCCGTTAGCGGGGCGTTTCCGTGAGGTGACGGCCGTGGAATCGGGTGCGGGCGCGGTACGTGATCTCGAGTTCAATGCGGAGCGTACGGGCCTCGGGAATGTGCGCGCGGAGCAGCGGACGGCGGAGGAGTATCTGCAAGGGTTAGAGCAGGCGCCGGATTTCGTGCTGCTCGATCCGCCGCGCGCGGGGCTAGGGAAGATCGTGGTGCGGCGCCTGGTAGAGTTGCGCCCGCGGCAAGTGACGATTGTGGCATGCGACCCGGCGACGCTGGCGCGTGATTTGGCGGCGCTGGTAGCCGCGGGTTACCGGGTGGAGAAGATGACGCTGGTGGATCTGTTCCCGCAGACGTACCATCTGGAGACGGTGGTGCGACTGGGTCGCCGAAATGCCTAAGTCGGCAGCATGGATCGCCTGGATTCTCAGCACTCTCCTGATTGTGTTCGGAGCGGTTCGCCCTCCGTACTTGGACGCTGGCGCTCCTACCTCTTGGACGGTTGTCAAGATCTTCACGGCCGCCTTGGCATTGCTGGTGGTTCCCACGATCCACTTGGTCCGTTCCAATGAGAGATTCGGGTGTGGCCTGCTTCTTTTGGTCGGACTACAGGCGGTGTTCTGCGTGAATTGCATTGTAGCCGCGCTTGGCGGATACATGTAGGTGTGGGCGAGGTAAAACCGCAAGATTGAAGAAGCGGTCTCACCGCCCTCCGTGTCAGAATTGACCAAAGGACGATCCTCATGGACACAAAGAAGCTGCGGGCATGGTGGTCTCATCGCCAGGGGCTCGATGGCAGACTGATCGGCAAGAGCGCTCCCGAGATACTCGCCGAGACTGGCTGGGCGCGATCGGTCGGAGGCGTCGGCCCATACTTCACTCTCTACTCGCGGGGGCGAATCTCACGCGACGCGGCCGACCGGGCGGTGGCCAATCTGGAGATCCACGAGCTGCCCACGGCCCGAGGCTGCACCTACGTACTTCCGGCCGCCGATTTCGCCTTCGGCTTGAAGGCCGGCGCGGCCTTCGCCGACGGCGAAATGAAGGTCGCGTCCAAGCTGGGGGTCACCGAAAAGGAAGTCGCGAAGCTCTGCGACGCGGTCGTTAAGGGGCTGGGGAAAGGTCCGCTCGATCCGGAAGAAATCCGCGAGGCGACGGGAAACGCCTCGCGCAGCCTGGGCGAGGAAGGCAAGAAAAAAGGCCTCACCACCACGCTGCCGCTCGCCCTGGGCAAGCTTCAGGCCATCGGAGAAATTCGCCGCGTGCCCATCAATGGCCGCCTCGATCAGCAGCGCTACCGGTATTGCTTGTGGCGGCCCAATCCGCTCGAGAAATTCCGCATGCAGCCGGAAGAGTTGGCCACCGAGCTGGCGCGCCGATACTTCCAGTGGATCGGTCCGGCCACGCTGGCGGAGTTTCAGTGGTTCTCCGCATTGGGGGCGAAAGCCGCCAAGTCGGCCATCGAGCCCCTGAAGCTGGTGCCCGCGGACCAGGGCTCCGCGCTGCTGATGCTGCCCGAAGATCGCGCCAGCCTGGAAGCGTTCCAGACACCGAAACAGTCGCGCTACGAATTGCTGGCTTCGGCCGACGGAGTGACCCTGCTGAAACGCAATACCAAGGAGCTGATCGATCCCGAGGACGCCGCACACCCGATCTTTCGGCTGAAGGCCTACGGCGAGGGACTGACTGACCTGCCGAGTCACGGCATCTTCGATCGCGGGCGCCTGGTGGGATTGTGGGAATACGACACCGCGACCGAGTCCATCGTGTGGGTCGCCTTTGTGCCGAAGAACAAGGACCTGCAGAAGGCCGTGTCGGAGACCGAGGAGTACGTGCGCAGCGGGCTGGGCGATGCGCGGTCGTTCAGCCTCGACAGTCCGAAGAGCCGCACGCCTCGGGTGGACGCGTTGCGAGGAGTGGGCGGGTAGCCGACTCCTCGTGTGCCCATTTCCCACAAATGTTCAGTTGCGGCAACGTGGCGCAGGCACTCGTGCCTGCCGTGTCGAGACTCGTCTCGACACCATTTCTCGGTTGTGACACAGCGGCGAAGCCAAGCGTCGGCACGAGTGCCGACGCGGCAGGCACGAGTGCCTGCGCCACACCGGCCGGCGGAGTGTGAGAAATGCGGGCTACCGCCGCGCCATACCCTGCAGCAATTCCTCGTAGGCCGTGGTCACCGAGTCCCACGAATACCGCTCGCGAATGCGCTCCATCGCCTTGCGTCGCAACTCTTCCCGCTGCTCCTCGCTCATGTCCAGCACCAGCCGCATCTTCGCCACCAGCTCCGCTGGCTCGAACGGAATGCCCGCGTCGCCCGCCACCTCCGCGTTCTCCGGCGTATTGCGGTACAAGGCCAGCGCGCCGCGCCCCATCGCCTCGATCAGCGCCGGGTGCGTGCCCCCCACCTCGGTCGCGTGAATGTACGCGAAGCAGTGCGAGCCGAGCTGGCGATAGCCCTCGCCGTAAATCGCGCCCGGCATCACCACGCGCGGATCCCAACTGACGCGCAGCTCGCGGATGTACTGGCGCGCGTACGGGGCGTCGCCAATGAGCGCCAGCTTCAGCGGCGTCTTCAGTTGCTCGAATGCATCCAGCACATCCAGCGGATGGTTCTCGGGCTCCAGCCGGCTCACGTAAAGAAAATACCGGCCCGGCTCCAGGTCCAGCTTCGCCAGTTCGTCCGTGCCGGACACCTTGCCCACCTCGGCGCCATAGGGAATGAACGTGCTCGCTTTCCCATAACGCTCGCGGTAGTAGTGCTCGATGGTCCGCGCGTCGGTGACCATCGCGGTCGGCAGGAAGGTCGACAACCATTCGGAAACCAGGTACCACGCCTTGGCCAGCCGGTTCCACTTCTTGCGCTTGCGCTCGATTCCGTCCACGTTCAGCGCCACCGGCATGCCCAACACGCGCGGCCAGAACGTGAAGATGGCGTTGGCGCCGTTGCAGTAAAGCGCCACGTCCGCGCGATGCGCCAGCAGATGCAGCGTGGAGAAGAACGTGTGCGCCAGCGTGTCCAGGTACTTGTGGCGAATCGTGGGCAGGTATTGCAGGCGGACGCCGCGGTATTCTTTTTGCGCGTACCGTTCGCGGCAGTAGACCGTCACCGTGTGGCCGCGGGCAGCCAATCGCGTCGCGAGTTCCTCGGCGAAAGTTTCGAAGCCTCCGTAGTTGGCGGGTATGCCGCGCGTGCCTAGAAGCGCGATGCGCATGTCGTGCTTAAACCGCAAACAAAAACGAAAGCAACCGCCGATCAACGCCGATCAGCGCAGATAAGTCCACGGGTGCTTATCCGTGTTCATCCGTGTTCATCCGTGGCTCAATCCTATTCAGCTTCTCACGTTCAAGTTCTCGGAGTTGGCAGAATCTTCCATGCCACGAAGCCCGTTCTCTCAGCGATCTCCGCTCCCTTCGCGTTTTGACTCTCTCTTGGATTTCTCTGCGCTTGTCTCCGCGCCTCCGCGCCTCCGCGTCAAGAACAGGGTTCCCTGGCCCCTGGCCCCCGGCCCCCGTGCTTTCACGTCCGCGCGGTTTCGGAGCGCGAGCGGAGACGGGCCATCTTCTTGGGCGATTGCTTGCTCACCGGCGCGTATTGGAACCAGCTCGCCATGTACTCATGGTCCACGCGCCGCCGCGATTGAATCAGGCGCCGCTTGGCCCATACACGCCTCATATTCCGCGCCAGGAACCAGAACGCCTTCAGCGACGTGTGCTCCCACAGCAGGCAGCACATCACTACTACCACGTCGCGCGTAGTAATGGAGAACCAGTTCCGCCCGTACAGATTGGGCGAAATGTTCTTGATGCGCATCAGGAAACGGTTCTTCACCGAGTGCATGTTGATTTCGGGCGGCAGCGCCCGGCGGTTGCCCGGCAGAACCTTGCGCACGTGGTAGCCGCGCGCGTACGGAGCGTACATGCACTTCCATCCCATCAACTGCGCGCGCCAGGCCACGTCGGCATCTTCCCGATACACGAAGAAATCGGTGTCGAAGAACTCCCCATCGAGCGAAATGTCTTCGATCATCGTGCGGCGGTACAGGGCGGCCGCCGCCGTGGCGCCGAAAACGTACTCGTATTGCAGGTAGTGGCCGTTGTCCACTTCCTGGCTGCCGCGGTCCAGGTGGCGCAGCATCGGGTTGAAGTAGATGCCTGTCGAATCCACCACCGGCTTCTCCGGAATCTCGAAATGCGCCGTCATCGTCAGCAGCTTGCCGCAAACCGTGCCGATGCGCGAATCGAACTGCCCGGCATCCACCAGCGCTTGAATGAAATTCGGCAGCAGCAGAACGTCGGGATTCAGCGTCAGCACCCACTCCGCGCTCGAGAGCCGGATCGCCTGGTTCTGCGCCGCCGCAAACCCGATATTGTCGTCGTTGTAGTAGACCTGGCAGCGATCCTCGAACTGCTCCAGAATATCGATGGTGCCGTCGGTGGAGGCATTGTCGATGACGATGATCTCTTTGAGACGGTACCGCTGGGCCAGCACCGATTCCAGGCAGCGCTTGATGAAACGGCCGCTATTGTAAGTGACTATCGTGACGGTGACAAAGTCGTTGTGCGCCATGAACCAGAACCTGAGAGTCCGTACTTTCTGTACATCCGAGTACCCCTAGATCTGGGAGCGCGATTAAACTAATCCGCTCCCCCAGCCGCCAAGAAAACAACGGCTGGCGAGCCGCACGACTTTTCCGTACGCTGCCATGGGCTTCAGGCTCCGGCCACTGGCCGATTCAACGATCGCCCGCGGAAAGGAGCCCGCCACTACTGCCAGGCAAACTGCCCGAAAAGCAAGGGGGCGGAAATGCCTGGTTGCATATCTCAGAAGACTACCATACCAATAAACTCGCCGCATCTCCACTGTTAAGTTCGAGATGGAATGTCCCCCCGTATGTTTTGCGACAGCCTGCGGTGCGTAATACAGCCGGTAGCCCCGGTCCGCCAGGCGCCGGCAGAAATCCACATCTTCGAACCAGAGCGGGAAAAACCCTTCGTCGAAGCCCCCCAATTCGTGCCAAACTTCACGCCGCACCATCAGCAAAGCCCCCGCCGGCTGCTCCACTTCCTGGAGTTTCGAATAGTCCAGGTCCAGCGCCCGGTAGCGCCGGTTCGCCGGACTGTTCGGCCAGATCCGGTTCAACCCGAGAACTTCCGAAATCAGCGTCACCGCGGTAGGGAACCGCCGCACCATGAAGCCGATCTGCGGGTTCCCGCCCCCGTCTAACAGCCGCCCCCCAGCCGCCGCCGCGCCTGGAAGGTCACAGGCCGCGCGGAGCGCTTCCAGGCCGCTTACCAGCACCGAATCTGGATTCAACAACAAAATATATGGAGAGGTCAATACGGCAAAACCTTGATTGGCGGCGGCGGCAAACCCCCGGTTCGCCGGATTGGCAATGAGCTGCACTCCGCGCCGCGCGATTTCCGCGCCGCGCCGTGCGATCTCCGTGAGAGTTCCGTCGCTCGACGCATTGTCCACAACCACCACGTCCGCGCCCGTGCGCAGCGCGGCGTCCAGCGATCCGCCGATCTCCCGCTCCGAATTGTAAGTGACGATCACGATGCCGACATCCGACATGGATCACTTCGCTCCGCCGCCCGTAAGCAGAAAATACCATCTCCAGTAAGGGTCGAATCCGGTGGATACCTGCAGATCGCAGATCGTGTGTTCGCCGGCCCGCAAAAGTTCTGGTAGTCCTGGATCGAAATTCCTCCCGCGCACGGCGCCGAAATTTCGCAGACCCTGGAATTTACCGCGCAACCACGCCAGGCCGCAGCCGTGCCGGAAGGCCACCGCTCCCCACAGCAATTGCGCCACCGCGATCGGCCACCACCAGCGAAATATCAGGCGCCCGGGATAGTGCCGTGCCACCAGAAAAATCTGGTTGCGGGCAATGCGCCGAATCGTCTCCGGATGCCACTGCCCGAGGGTCGCGCTGCCTCGATGCCAGGCCACCGCGGCGGGGACGTAGAGTCCCGTGAGCCCGTGCGCGGCCGAACGCAGGCCGAAGTCCACATCTTCCAGGTAGGATTCGAAAGTCTCTTCCAGGTACCCGATCCGCTGGAACAATTCGGCGCGAAACAGGACGGCGGTCCAGGGCGGCGAAGTAATCGCGCAGGGGTCGGAAAACATCGGGCCGTCCAGCCTTCCGCTGCCCACACGCCAGGCGGTGCCGCCCCGGCACATCGCGTCAAAGGTGCCGTCAATCCTAGGGCTGCGGAAGCCGCGGCTGCCGCCCTGCCGCAGAATTTTCCCCGTGGCGAACCACCCCTCCGCATCCGCCAGGATCGCGAAGTAATCGGGCGCCAGTTCCACATCGGTGTTCAATACCGCGATGCGGTCTCCGCGCGCCTCTCGAATCGCGCGATTCACGGCCGCCGCGAAGCCCGCGTTCCGGCCCATCGCAATCACGCGCGCCCCCCGTTGGCGCGCCAGTTCCGGAGCGCCGTCGGTGGATCCGTTGTCCACCACCAGCAACTCTCCGGCGCGCAGCGTCTGCGCTTCCAGGGTATCCAGCAGGCGGCTCAGAAGGTCGCGCCCGTTCCACACCGGTACGATGGCGGTGATCATCGGAAGAAGCGCTTCTTCAGCAGAAACAGGATGTTCTGCATCCCATCGCGCCACGGGTTCAATTTGCTCTCACCCAGGCGCGACGAGTACATGATGGAGATCTCGCCGAACCGGATGCGCGGGCTGAGCAGCGCCTCGATTTTGATCTCCTCGGAAAACGCCATGCCGTCGGATTCCAGCTTCATGTCCTTCAGGATGGAGCGCCGGAATACCCACATGCCGGATTGCGAATCGCGCACCCAGCGAAAAAACAGCAGCGACATCGCCAGCGAGAGCACCAGCCCGCCGAGCTTGTTCTTGAAGCTCATGGCGTGCGGGTCGCGCACCGGGAGCCGCGAGGCGTTCAGGAAATCCACCTCCAGGTGCAAAAAAGCTTCAATCAGGTACGAGAGCGCGTCCACCGGGTAACTCTGGTCGCCGTCGAGGGTTACGATGAGGTCGCTCGCCGCCCCGGCGAACCCGCGTTTGTAGGCGCGGCCGTAGCCCCGCACGTCTTCGCGAATGACCTTGGCGCCCAGCGATGCCGCCACCACCGAGGTGCGGTCCGTGGAGGCGTTGTCGACCACGATTACTTCGTCGACGAACTCGGGCATGGCGCGCAGCACTTTCTCGACGCCCTGCTCCTCGTTGAGGCAGGGGATGATGACGGTGATCGACTGGCCTTTATACATGGGGTCTCGAGGGAGTGCCGTCCGACTTTTTCAATAGCGGGCGCGTCATAATGATGATAATGAAACGGCTCCTGCTTCTTCTTTGTTGTTCCGGCGCGTTCCTGTGCGGCGCGGAACTCTCGGGCGTCCATTCGGTGTACTTCCTGCCCATGTCCCGCGGCCTGGACCAGTATCTGGCGAACCGGGTGACCAACGACCATATCTTCCAGGTGGTGACCAATCCCAAGCTCGCGGACGCGGTCTTCACCGACCGCATCGGCGAGGCCTTCGAGTCGCAAATGCAAGACCTCTTCCCGCCGCCCGCGGCCGAAAAGCCGAAGCCCGAGCCCAAGAAGGATGGCAAGAAGGAGGACCAGCCAAAAGCCTCCGGCCTGCCCACCGATACGGTGAACAAGCAGACCGACCCGTCGCTGAATTCCGCGTTCGGCCGCGGCAAGGGCATGGTATTCCTGGTGGACGTGAAGTCGCGCCAGGTAATCTGGTCTGCGTACGACCCGCCCAAGGGCACCGCCCTCACCGATCTCGACCACTCCGCATCAGACATAGTCGCCAAACTCAAAAAAGAGCTGTACCCGAACCCCAAGAAATAGCCCTTCCACCCCTCCCTCACGGTCGGGGCTCCGATCAGAGCCGGGCCCAGAGGGCACCCCGTCAGCAAGCGGTTTCACCGTTGTCCCTCCGCTTCCTCCGTTACCTCACGTCCTGACTCTCTCTCCATCTTCTCCGCGTGATCTCCGTTCCTCCGCGTCTCCGCGGTGAAGCGCTCTCTTCTCCTTCACTAAGACCCGATACTCCTCCACCAGCCTACGGGTGATCGCCGCCATATCCCAATTTTCTTCCACCTCGGCGCGCGCCCTCGACGCCATCGCCGCCGCCTCCTGCGGATCCTCGAACAGCCCCACCACCCGCTCCGCAAACCCCGCCGGATCGTCCGACAAGCGGCAGAATTCCCCATCCTTCCGCGCCAGTCCCTCGGCGCCGACCACGGTCGAAACCACCGGGATGCCCGCCGCGAACGCTTCCAGCAGCTTCACCCGCACTCCCGACCCGCTCAGAATCGGGCACACAAACACGGCGTACCGCCCCAGCGGCTCGCGCACATCCTCCACGAATCCCAACAACTCGAGCGCTCCGGAAAAATCCGAATACGCGTGATCGGGCGGCGGATCGGAGCCCGCCACCACCAGCTTCGCCTTCGGCTGCCGCTCCAGAATCCGCGGCATCACCTCCTCGACGAACCAGTTCATCGCCACGCGATTCGGATCGTGGCGGAAGCTGCCCACGAACAACATGGTCAGCGGCTCGCGGCCGCAATTGCGGAATTCGTAGTGCGCGGTGTCGATGCCCGCGCGCAGTCCCGGCCGCAGTTTGGGCGCGAGCGCCGGCCGAAACGAAAGCAGGTAGTCGCGATTCGCCGGCGTGCACACCTGCACCTGGTCCAGGCGCGGCAGCGTCTGCAATTCGTACCGCAGCGCGCGCAGGTACTCCATGCGTGCCTTCCATTCGCCGATCATGCCCGGCATGTGGCCCAGGCCGCGGCCCACCGATTGAAAGTAGACGTCGTGTTCGAAAAGCACACTCGGAATGCGAACGTACGCGCCGCGATACTGCGCCATCGGCGTGTACTCCAGTTGCAGCACGTCCACCCGCCGCGTCCAGAGCTGCCGGTGGATCAGCCACTCCAGGTCGGCGTTGGCGAATTCGCGCACGGCCTTCGGGAGAATCGAGCCCATGCCCTTATCCTCCTCGTTGGCCCGCACGATCCACTCGACGGAAGCGCAGAACCCGCGCAGCGCTTCGTTATCCTTCTCCTGCCACGGCCAATCCAGCAATTCCACCACGTGAACGTCCGCCAGCTTGGCCAGTTGCCGCAGCGTCTGGTACATGAAGACGCCGCCGCCGTGCACCGGCGGGCAAATCGGGTACGGCGAAACGAACAGCACGCTCAGACGATCGGGCGCCTGCTCCATGGGCGCGAAGCGGTCGCGAAAATAGCCTCCCAGCGGCCGGCGGAATGCCTCCGTGTCGCTCACCCGCGCCAGCGATCGCGCACGCCACCGCGAGCGCATGGCCTGCGGCAACTGGCGAAACGCGTGCCAAAACGCGCCGGGATTGGGACGCAGCGGGACGTCGCCAAACACCACGCTGAGGATCGCCCCCGCGTAGCTGAAGAAAAAGTGCGGTACCAGCCGCCGCCACTCGTGAATGTTCTTCCAGCAGAACAGCAGGAAATTCTTCTTGAGCACGGCCTGAATCTGGTCCTCGCGGAACCGCTTGCCGATGGTGCCGCGGTGCTCGTGATAAACCACGCTGCGCGGCTGATACAGCACCTTCCAGCCGCGTTTCCAGGCGAGGAAGCCCAAGTCCGTGTCTTCCAGGTAGAACGGCGCGAGCAGCCCATCGAACCCGCCCAGATCGAGGAACTTCCGCCGGTCGAACGCGCACGATCCGCCGCCGCCGTAGAAGCACGGATACAAGTCCTCGACCGCCCGATCGATGCGGTGGCGCACGCGCAGGCCGCCATCCTGCCACCACCCCTGCGTCAGGCCGGTCTCTTCGCGCACCTTGTTCGGATCGCTGAAAAAAATCTGGCAGGACACGGCGAAGACATCGGGATCGCGGAAGCCTTCCAGCAGTGGCGCGAGGAAATCGGGAGCCACCCGCATGTCGCTGTTCAGCAGGACCACGATATCGTTCGCGGCCGCCTGGAACCCGGCATTCGAGCCGCCGCCGAACCCCAGGTTCACCGGCAGCGCGAGCACTTTGACCTGCGGAAAGGCCGCGCGGACAAAGTCGGCGCTGCCATCGGTAGAGCCGTTATCGACGACCACGATTTCGTTTTCCGGATTCGCCGAAAGCGCCCCAATCACCGACGGCAGATACTTCTCGAGCAGGTCTTTCCCGTTCCAATTGGGGATGACAACGGTAGCGCAGGTGGGTGGAAGAACGTCGGCACGAGTGCCGACGCTGCACGCAAGAGTGCGTGCGCCACGAAGCATCCACAAGAGGTCGGTGATCGCCAGCGCCACCACGCTGATCGCCACCAGAAACGGCGACACCAACAAAAACGGTAGTGCGCGAAAGA
>Ga0116216_10001373_pt1 | contig 17018 bp, 14 predicted proteins | sample Sb_taG_11_FD_89696 | JGI IMG/M metagenome (GOLD analysis project Ga0116216, IMG submission 89696) | Peat soil microbial communities from Weissenstadt, Germany - Sb_50d_3_AS metaG | ecosystem: Environmental > Terrestrial > Soil > Wetlands > Peat | place: Germany: Weissenstadt | collected 2010-09-21
GCATCTCGCGTGCTGCAAGTAACATCTTTAGGGGACCAGTTTCATCGGTATCTTCGAGTACGTAGCTTACGAGGTAGCGATAACGAGTTACACCGCCCCGGCTAGCTATAAGATGCGACTGGACGGTTGCCGGGCGGGAAGTTTATCGTTGCCTCTGTTGCACCATTTCAAAGGAGGTGAGCGCAATGGCAGACCACGAAGGCGAACTCGAGTTGGAACTGGAGCAGGAGTTCCACGAGGGCGAGCATGAAGGAGAATCGGGCGAAGGCGAAGGGTGGCTAGGCACGATCGGCAACGTAGTCGGCAGCCTCCTTGGCGAACAGGAAGGCGAAGGCGAATTCGAAGGGGAATTCGAGGGCGAGTTCGAAGGCGAGGCGGGGGAAGGCGAATTCGGCGCCATCGGCAATGTGTTGGGCGGCTTGTTTGGCGAACAGGAAGGCGAAGGCGAATTCGAGGGTGAGTTCGAAGGCGAGTTCGAAACCGAGCAGTTCTTCGGCGGCATCGGGAAGTTTTTGAAGAAAGCCGCTCCGATCCTCAAGAAGGTGGCCAAGGTGGCCGCGCCTATCGTGGGCACGGCGATCGGCGGGCCCTTCGGGGGCATGCTGGGCAAAGCCGCCGGCTCTCTTCTGGGCGAAGGCGAGTTCGAGTACGAGTACGAACAGGAATTCGAGTTCGAGGGTGAAGGCGAAGGCGAAGGTGAAGGTGAATTCGAGGGCGAGGCCGAGATGGCGCACGAGATCGCGGCCCACGAATTGACGCATCACGAAGCGCTGGCCGAAATGTTGGCGGAGTCGGCGTCGCAGGAACAGCATGAAGGCGAAGCCGAAGCCATGGCGGGAGCCGCGGCTATGACCGTAATCTCGCCACCCGACCGGCGCGCGCTGCGGCGCATCCTTCCGCACCTGGTGCGCGGTACAGCCATCCTGACCCGCATCCTGCGGCGCCGCCGGGCTACCCGCCCCGCGGTTCGGGCCGTGCCCGCCATTATCCGCCGCACGGTGAAGGACTTGAAACGCCAAGCCGCCAAAGGGGCGCCCATCACCCGGCAGAGGGCGGCTCGCGCGGCTGCCAAACAGATCAAGCGCGTGCTCAGCAGTCCCAAGGCATGCACGGCAGCGGTGGCCCGCAACGTCAAGGTGAGCAAGGCGTACAAACGCCCCCGCCGCCGCATCCGCCGCCGCCGCATGGCGATGCGCGGCTGACGGGCCGTCCCCGAAGGCGAATCATCGAAGGGAGAAACAAACAATGGCACTTCTGTGTGAGTCCTGTGGTTCCCAACACGAACTGGAGATCTTGCCGGAGCTCGAGAGCGAACTCGAGATGGAGGGAGAGCTCGAAGGCGAATTCGAACTGGAGGGAGAGGGCGAATTCGAGTTTGAGGGCGAGGGCGAATTTGAACTCGCGGGTGAATTCGAGTTCGAGGGGGAAGGGGGACTCGAATTCGAAGGGGAAGGCGAGTTTGAAGGCGAATTCGAAGGCGAGGGAGAATTCGAGCTCAGCCCCATCCGCAAGATCTATCCCGACGCTATGATGGAGCACCTGGGAGAGTTGGCGGCGGAGGCCGAAAGCGAACAGGAAGCCGCGGAGCATTTCCTGCCGTTGATTGGGATGGCCGCCTCCAAACTCCTGCCGGTAGCGGCCAAGGCGCTTGCGCCGATGGCCAAGAAGCTGCTGCCGCGAGTCGCCAAAGCGGTCACCAAGGCGACGCCCGTGCTGACTCGCGGGGTGGGAAAGATCGCCCGCAGTCTCCATCGGGTACCCGCCACGCGGCGCTTGTTGCGCACGGTTCCGGCGATTGCCCGCCGGACCGTACACAGCATCGCCAAGCAAGCCGCGCACGGACAAAAGATCACGCCGCGGACGGCGGTGCGGACCCTGGCGCGGCAGACCCGGCACGTGCTGGGGCACCCCCGGCGCAGGGCGCACGCGCTGCGCCGTCATCATCACATGGAGCGGCGCTTCCACCGCGCCGTGGGGCGAGGGATGGCTCGACCGCACTGGATCTGGCGCCGCATCGGCGGCCGATTGGTTCGGGTGCCGGGGCGTAGGGTTCGCAGCACTCCCGTCGTCCGCAAGGTTGTTGGCGCTCCCGTGGTGCGTACGGTTGCCGGCGCTCCCGTGGTCGTGCGGCCCGGTGTCCGCGTGGCTCCCGCTGCGGTGGGGGTGCGGCGGACCGTGCCCGGGCGGATGGTCGGCGGCCAATGCGTCTGTGGCGCCGCCGCTGCCGCCGCCCCAGCCTATTGCCGTTGCTGCGGACAATTAATCAGGTAGGCTCACGATGGCGACGCTGCCCGGCACAGTGCCACAACCCGTGGACCGCGAGGATCCGCCGCCGCGCCAACCGTTGAAGGCCGTCGGCTCGGCTCCGGCCGTGCTGCCGGCCTGGTTGCGGGCGCAATCGATCAACGTCACCCGCCATGCGGCAGCGTTGCGCCCCTTCCGGCGGGAAGAATTCGGCACGGGCCCGGCATCGCCCTCCGAAGGCCACATCCGCGTGGTGAACGGGCTGATCTCCAAACTCCGGGGCGGGCTGCTCAAGATGTCGAAGAACGTCACCACGGCCATCGCCGCGGCCAGTGAGGATTCCCGCTCACCGCGTTTGCAGAGGGTGGTGGTGCACAAGGAGCGCGCGCACAAATGGGTGCAGGGCATCGAGAAGATCTGGGACTTCTACTTCGAACTTTTCGGCCAGCGGCAGTCCATGCCTTATGGCGAGTGGCTGTTGAGTTGCGACCGTATCGCCATGGATTGCTACCAGGCGATCTACACCAATCTGGGCGTCGCCAAATCCATACCCGCTCCGCCGCCCTTCTGCTTCATGCGCACCGGCTTTGCCCCTTCGACCATCCGCCGGGGAATCGCCATGAAAAAGTTGGGCCGGCAGTTGAACCCGTTTCCGCTGGTCCAGTTGCCTTACCACCGGCTGGTCAATCCTTGGACGCTGGGCGCCGTGATGCACGAGGTCAGCCACAATTTTCAGACCGAGTTGGGCCTGAGCAAGGCTGTTCCGCGGAACGTGGCGCTGCGGCTTCTGAAGGCCCGGATGGGGCGCCCGGTGGCTTCGGTGTGGACTCGCTGGAACCGCGAAATGTTTGCGGACATGAGCGCGCTGCTCCTCGGGGGTCCCGAAGTGCTGGGATCGCTGATGGATGTGGTGGGGCGGGCGCCGGCCGTAGTTTTCAATTTCAATCCACGCGGCGTGCACCCCACGCCTTACTTACGCACGCTGATCAGCGTGGAGCTGCTGCGGCGGATGGGCTTTCCGGAGGAGGCGGAGCAGTACCGGCGGGCCTGGACCCGGCTCTATCCCGATCCGCGCGCCGGGAACATTCCGGAGGCCATGCTGAAGACCTTTCCGGAAGCCTGCGCGCAGGCCGTGGACGCCATGTGTTATCAGCCTTACAAGGCGCTGGGGAACAAGTCCCTGGCGCAGGTGATCCGCTTTCAAAAAAAGGAATACCGGATGATGGAGGAAGCTGCGCGGCGGATGGCGTCGGGCGCCGACCCTGGCATCATCCCGGAGCGGTTCCTGATCGGCGCCAGCCGTATCGCGCTGAATCGCCGCCTGGCGCGTCCGGGCGTGGTGACCGAGAACTTCTACAAAGAGCTGGTGAGGAGATAACACCGTGCCGATGGAAGCGACTTTTCAGGAGCTGTTCACCGAGATGCGAAAGCTGCAGGATACCCTGGTTGCGGTCCGCCTGACGGCGGTGGAAGATAAACCGGTAAAGGGCGAAGCGGCGCTGGTGGATCATTTGGAGGACGCCATCCTGGAGATGATGGGATGGCTCGACGAGGCGCTCAAAGCGGCACGGATGGCGAAAAAAGCGGTCGGAAATCTGACGAATTTGCATGCCGCCCGGCGGGCGTTGACGGTCTGCCAGGAGCGTTTTCATCGCATCGAGCAGCAGTTCGCGGCCGACCTGGTCTCTTACGAGAAGCTGAGGGATCTCGCCAGTTTGGGGAGCGAGCGGCGCGGGGAATGGCTCCCCTGGTCGAACAGCGTGAAGCAAGGGATCGAGCAATGCCGGGAGCCGCTGGACGGGGTAAGCCATGCGCTGGCGGCCTGCTGGCAGGAGATTGCGGAGCGTGTGGGGATGACGTCGGTTTCCGTTACGTCGACCAACATCGGGCAGAAGATCGTCTCGAGGTTGGAGGATGGCGCGGAGATGATTCGCGAGGCAGTGCGCGACGGAATTACGTGAAAGGCAAACGCGGGAGGACAGAGGATGGCACGCCGACAACCCAAGGAAGTCCGCCGGAGCGAAGATAAGGAGGTTACTGTGCCGGTCGATACAACGAGTACGGGAGGACTAAATGCACCGACGGGCGGGAACTCAGTGGCGCCAACCCCGGTGCCGGCGTACGCGAGCCCAGTGACGCAGCCGCCCCCGGCGGCGGCGTACACGAGCCCAGTGCCGCAGCCAACCCCGGCGGCGGCGGCGTACACGAGCTCAATGCCGCAGCCAACCCCGGCGCCGGCGTACACGGGGTCAATGACGACGTCAACCCCGGCGCCGGCGTACGCGAACTCAGCGACGCCGCCAGCCGGCCAGCTTGTTAAGACCACCCCAGTAAGTATGATGGACTGTTCTTGTGAGTATGCCGTTGGGCTGTTCTTGCAAGCGGTTAGGTGTGCCCAAACGTCTGCCGGCAGCTCTGCCAATTGCGAGAGCTATGGATTGGCTGCACTGCAGAAGATGTTTACGCAAGCTCCGGGCCAAAAGATCGACGCGGCGACGTTGGCAGAAGCGGCTATGATCGTTCGGACGCAAGACCCAAGCGTCCGCAAAGCGTTCGTCCCACTGTACCGCGCCTGTGTCCCGCAAACCGGGGCGAGCGGCGCCTATGACGGAATCATAAACCACTTGGCCTGCTTACGGAGCATCCTCACCAAGCTTAAGGAGGAGCTAACCGTGCCTTGTGCCGTCATCTCCGAGGAGCTCGGGCCAGATTTGGCACAGCCGTTCTGCGACCTGTTGACGTGTACTACGGACCTAATCAACCAGTTATGCACGGCGGGGGCCGATCCATGTTGCGGGTCTGGTCCGGCGCCCAAGACCTTCGAGAAGGACCTCGAAAAAATGGACGCCTTGTTTTGTACGGGCATCTGCAAGCTTAAGATGATGGGGGACCTGGTTATGCCGACGGCCTACCCCGGAATGCTCGCACTAGGGGACGACGCTGCCCGGTTCCTTGCTCTGCTAGGGGAGGCGGCAGCGAGGCTCGGGGCGGAGACCCGAGACTGGCTCCGTGAGATCGCGCAAGATTTTGAAGGCATCCGGCAGGGAGTTCGCAAGTTGGACAAGATCCTCAAGGCGCTTGAATCCGATAGTTGCGGCAAGTCAGTGCAGTACTTCCGGGAGAAAGTCAACGGATTCCATACCCTCTCGGATCAATTGAGCGCGTTGATCCAGGATCTCGCGAGCCGTAGAGGCCCGGCTCTTGAAATCTTCGGGAGTCTCGACAAGTCGGTCTCCAAACTGTTGGAAACTGTGGAAGACCTGCGGCGTTGCGAAACCGAGGTTACGGGGCTGCACGAAGCCCTCCGTCCGTTCTACCCGATGTATATCAGGATCAAGACAGCTCTAAGGCCGGCGGCAGCCGCGTACTTTCAGCAAGCGCCAGCGATCAAGCCCAGCGCCGGGGCAAGGAGTACCGAAGCGCGGGAGGGCGGCCCAGAGGGAATCGTCATTAGCTTCGAAGAGTTTCCAGCCAACGCGCCGATCACGGTGCAGGTTTTTAAGGATAGGAAGCTCATCGAGACCTTTGAGACTGGCCCGTCGGAGGTGGTCAGGTACCCCGCGAAGCAGGAAGAGGAATTTGATATTGTCGTGCTTTTAGAAGGAAGGCTGGTCGACAGCTTTAGCATGAGAGGCTAGAAAGCCTAAATTTGGAAAAGGTGAAAGCTATGCCGCAACGCACAGTCCGGTTCAAGCCCAACGGGAACCCGGTTTCCGACCTCCAGTCGTTTCCCGTCCTGACTCAGGATTTCTCTCCCGGAGCATTGCCGTCCACGACCGGTCCAGCCACGCCGGGCACCATCGGCGGGACTTCTTCACTGGGACAGGCTGCCGACAGAGCTATCCGCGAAGTCTTGAGCTGGCGGACTAAGGGCTCCGACCCAAAAGGGTTCGTGGGCGCGCTCAACCAGGCCTTCGACCTCAAGGAAGTTGAGGGACACACGGAATTTACGTGGACGCCGCGCAGCTACACCGTGCAAACCGACATGGGCGCCGTGACGGGCGCGCAGGCGAGCATCTACACCCGCGCCAAGGTTGCGCTGGACCAGTCGATGCCTTTGTTGGACGGACTCTACCCCTTGATTCCTTACGTCGAGGCCGAGGACCTCGCCACCGTGCAGGCCGTGGTGCGCACGCAGTTTACGGCGCTGGTCAATGAATTTGGAGTGGTAGGCGGTCCGCGGGTTCCGCGCGTCGACGAGTTGTTCGAGCTGCTGCTGGGCCCCGGCACTCCAAGCAATCCGGAAGACATCAAGAGATCGGGAAGCCTGGGACTCGTAAGACAGCGGTTTGGTTTGGAGCGCAGGTTTGTGACGACCGTCGACGACGAGCAGAACCTGACGAACTACCTGATCCTCGTGGACTATGTGATCGGCCTGAAGAAGAGTTGGGACTACGACAGAACCTTCTTCATCCGGACCTTTATGGGCGAAACCGAGAGGAGGCCATTCTTCGGCACGCAACTGGTACTCATGTCGCGGGCGCTCGAGGTGGTGGCGCAAGGAGTTCAGGACGCCTACTACACGATGGATTCGGTGTTCATGGGCGACGCGGAGCGGCAAACCTCCCAGCTCGACTTTGCCAACCTGTGGATTTCGATCCCCGATAGGAAGGGCGGCGGCGAACACCAGTATCAATTTCCCAACGACACGTCGGGCCTGTTTGTGGCGGAGTTGTTGGACTGGGTGTACCGGGCCGCGTCCGAGGAGCTGCCCGGCCTGCTGCAAGACGCCGGCAAGGACGGGCTCGAGTCGTTCAAGGCGAGCACGGACCGGCTCCGCAAGTTTGTCCACGGCGCGATCTCGCCACCGCAGAAGGCCAGAGCGCTCCCGCCCGGATACCACACTCCGCGAGTCAAGCGTGCCATGCAGCTACTGGCCGATGGGTTGGACGAGGCATACAGCCTGGCCTTCCAGATCCCGTCGCCCGAGTTTCTTGCCGAGTTCACGGAAGATGAAAAGAGGGATATCCGCGAGCTGCTGAAGAAGGAGCACATCATCTGACGGGAGGTTCTGGACGGACTCGGGTCGAGAGAGCACCTGTGAATTGAGGAGACGCATTTATGGCGACGGAGAAGGATTATCAATCCCTATATGACCGCATAGCGGCCTTGCGCGAGACGGTGACCAGCCGTCTCTCGGCCGACCTGATCACGAACCCCCAGCTCGCCGACGCGCTCAACAAGCAGATTGACGACATGCTGCAGTCGGTGGTGGACACCGACAGCAAAACGCCGCCTCCTCCCGATAAAGGCCTGGCGCAACTGGCGGGCATCGGCTCGGATGCCGCCAGCCAGCTCGGCCAGACCCGCATCCCGCCGGGCGTCGAGCCTTACGACGAGACCATCACCTCCGAGCGCATCGTCGCCGTGGGGGACATGTACTACCTCTGGCAGCACGAGAAGATCGGGGTCTTCCGCGCGGTACAGAAGCTGCAGGAGCTGTTCCGCGCCGGCACCGTGCGGCTTTCGGGCGGGCCGGGCGCTTACGCTCTGTACCAGTTCGACCGCAGGGAAGTGCTGCGCTACACGCAGCGCGAACGCCTGGCCGCTTACAAGCGCATTTTCGATTACGGCAGCGGCCCCGTTCCTACCGGCTCCCGGGCCAACACCGACTTCCACAAGCTGTTCGCCCACTTCGTCCACCAGGTCACGCTGTTCTGGCGCGACAAGCGCATTTCGGACGTCATCCGCGAGCGCGCCTACGATCCCAGCTTCGGATCGATCGCCATCGTGCGGCGCGCCGGCCTGGACCTGCGCAATAACCTGAAGTGGCTGTCGTTCGGCCACCTGAACGTGCTGCGCGTGGAAGTGATGCAACTGCTGGAAGAGTCTTTCAAGATCCTGAACGCGCCGGATGTCAAGCGGCTCTTCGGCGCCGATAACGCCTGGGACGTGGTGGAAGAGGTGCTGATCCGCTACTACAACGAGCGCCTGGTGACTTCCCCGCGGCAGAGGATGGGGGTGACGGGCCGCGAAATCCTGCGCTGGCTGGGGCAGCCGCACATCCTGCAGACCACGCGGGCCCAGTTTGAAACGCTGCTGCTCGAGATCGCGGAACAATCGGAAGAGTGGCTCACCAGCGCGCAGGCCATGGGACTGGCGGGGCGGCCGGCTTCGCACCGCGTGCTTCCGTGGGAACAGTCGTCGCCCACACCGGTGCGCTCCAGTTCTAACGGAAGGACCAAGCCCGTCGGGAAGCACCCCGCCGAACGCGAGTTTGAATTCGAGTATTGATCTGGCGCCAATGCCACTTGCTTTGGCGGTGGGGCGGACCCCCTGGTCCGCGCGGGACGCCCTCGTCCCGCTTTCTCCGACAGAATCAAACAGGCCGACGAGGGCGTCGGCCCGCGGACCATGGGGGTCCGCCCCACAAGATATGCGGAATCGCAAGGTAAGATGGCCCGCCCCACGAGCCACTGGCGGAGTTTGAGATGAAACCATGGCGCCTCTTCGGGTCCTCGCGTATGCCCGGCAGCATCGGCCGCGATTTCTCGCCGAGCTGCAGGACTTTGTTCGCTTCCCGAGCATCAGCTCGCATGCGCGGCACTCGGGCGACGTGAAAAAGTGCGCCACCTGGCTGGCCGGTCAACTGCGGCGCGCGGGCATGCAGAGCGTCAAGGTGGCGCCCACCCGCGGCCATCCCATGGTCTACGCCGCATGGCAGCGGGCGCCCGGCCGCCCCACGGTGCTGGTGTATGGCCACTACGACGTGATGCCGGTGGACCCGCTGGGCGAGTGGCGCACGCCACCGTTTGAGCCGGCGGTGCGCGGCGAGGATCTCTACGGCCGGGGCGCTTGCGACGACAAGGGACAGCTATTCACGCATGTCAAGGCTTTGGAATCGTACTTGAAGAGCGAGGGCGCCCTGCCGGTCAACGTGAAGTGTCTTTTCGAGGGCGAGGAGGAGATCGATAGCCCTAACTTGGCCTCTTTCGTAGCCCGCAACAAAGACATGCTGGGCGCGGACGCCGCGGTGATGTCGGACACCCGCATGCTTGCTCCCGGCCAGCCGGCGATCGGCTACTCCCAGAGAGGGGCTTTGGTGGTGGAACTGGAGGTACAAGGTCCCCGGCAGGACCTGCACTCGGGAAACTTCGGCGGCGCGGTTCACAACCCTCTCCAGGCTCTGTGCGGGATGATCGCCACCTTGCACGATGCCCGCGGGCGCGTCGCCATACCCGGCTTTTACGAGACGGTGCGGAGGTGGAGCGGCCGGGAGCGCGAGTATATGGCGCGCACCGGACCACCAGACGCGCAGATTCTGAAGGACGCGCGGACCAGTCGAAGCTGGGGCGAGCGCGGATACAGTCTGTACGAGCGGACCACCATCCGCCCGTCATTGGATTTGCACGGGGTATTGGGAGGTTACCAGGGCGCTGGGATCAAGACCGTGATCCCGGCCCGCGCCTTGGCTAAGCTCACGTTCCGGCTGGTCCCGGACCAGGACCCGGATGAGGTGGCGCGTCTGTTTCGCGGGCACATCGCGCGCATCACGCCACCCACCGTGAGATCGGCGGTCCGCATTCTCTCCGGCGCCAGGCCGGCGCTGGTGAATCGCCATCATCCGGCCCTTCGCGCGGCGGCGTTCGCCTGCCGGAAAGGCTTCGGTTCACCGGCTGTTTTTCTGCGGTCCGGCGGCACGGTTCCGGTAGTCAACACCTTCCAGGAGATCCTGGGAATCCCGACGGTCCTGATGGGTTTTGCCCTGCCCGACAACCGCATCCACGCCCCCAACGAGAAATTTCACCTGCCCAACTTCTATAACGGCATCGCCACGTGCATCTGGTTCCTCGCGGCAGCCGGCGCGGCGCTCGAGCGTACCCGGCGCACGCGGGAGGAAGCGGCCTGGAGCGCGGCAACATGATCGTGGATTGGCACTGCCACGCCGGCAAGGGCGACATCCTGACCGCTCCCTGGAACACGGATGCGCCGATCGAGCCTTATCTGCGCCGCGCCCGGGCCGCGGGAATCGACCGGACGGTGGTCTTCGCGCCGTTTCACAGCGACTACTCGCAGGCCAATGTGCAGACCGCGAGAATCGTCGCCCGGCATCCGGACCGGCTGGTGGGATTCGCTTTTGTGCATGCGGCCAACGACGCCGGACGCATCTTTTCGATGATCGAGCGGGCGGTAAAGCAGTGGCGCTTTCGCGGCGTAAAAGTGCACGGCCACGACGCCATGCCGACACGCGAAGTGTGTGAAGCGGTTCGGGCATTCCGCCTGCCGCTGCTGTTGGATGTGGCGGGCCGCGCCGAGGTGATCGACATGCTGGCGCCCGAATACCCGGACGTCACGTTTGTGGTTCCGCATCTGGGCAGCTTTGCGGACGATTGGCGTGCGCACCAGCGGGTCATCGACCAGCTTGTCCGCTATCCGAATGTGTTTACCGACACGTCGGGAGTCCGCCGATTCGATTACATCGTGCAGGCGGTGAAGCGCGCCGGCGCACGGAAGGTGCTGTTCGGCTCGGACGGGCCGTGGCTGCATCCGGGGCTGGAGCTTCACAAGATCCGGCTTCTGGGACTGCCCCCCCGGGAGCAGGCTCTGATTCTGGGCGGCAACGCGATCCGCCTGATGCGCCGGGTGCGGGCCGGACGAGAGGCGGCGGAGGCGGTGCGGCGGTTCCATCTGGAAAAGCCCCGGGCGCCGCGTGTCAAGGTGAGTTGCGGGCCGTCGCCCGAGACCGAGGAAGAGTTGTGAAGGAGGTTGGGAAATGGCTAACAATTTTCATATCGGAGCAAATCTACACGCGCTGGGACACAGAATGGAGGACGGTCTGTTTGTAAGGGACCGGTGTGCGTATTGCGGACTGGTCACGGTGGACTTCTGTCCGGAGTGCGGGATTTTCGTTTGCCGCCGGTGCGACATGCGCGAACACTGGCCGGCCGTGGGGATCGTGCCGGATGTCGGGTTCGGATGGGCCCGCCCGGAGAAGTGGGTGGGAAAAGTGCCGCGCCGCTGAGCCGCCCGTCGAGCGCGTCTCGGATGGTGGGCCGCTCCGGAGCGCTACACTGGCAGCTATGGAACTGCAACTCACGCCGGAAACCGAGGCCAAGCTGAACGATCTTGCCCGGCGCACGCACCGCGGAACAGACGAGCTCCCGCAGGAAGCCGTGGATCATCTCTTCACCTATAACGAATGGTTCGAGCGCAAGGTGAGTGGCAGCCTGGCCGCTGCGGAGCGCGGCGAAACCGTTCCCGATGAAGACGTGCGCGCCTGGATCGAGCAGCGGGAACGCTCTTGATGCGGATCGAATCCGGAAGTGTTGCTACCTATTCTGCAGCCTCTCGATGTCCCGTGCGCCGTGGATCAGGTGAACCACCTCGATGCCGTTCCGTTTCGGTTGATAGAAGATCAGCCAGTTCTCAAAACCCCTCACAGCCCAGCGTCGCAGGCGCCGCGTAGCTGGCCGCCGGAAGCCGCACGGAGCACCCATCCTTGGCATCGTGGCAAGAGTCTCGAAGCTATCCTGCACCGCGGCAAGAAAGCGGTCGGCGACCTCGGTTCCAGCCTGTTCTTCGAGATAAATGCCGTGGGCTTTGATTTCCCGCCTGGCCGTGGCGCGGACGATGATACCGGCACGGCTACGCGCCCGGCGCCGGGTGTGTCTTTGCCTCGCTGCGGATTTCCGCACGCAACTTGGCCCACCACCTTGGGCGTCACCGTCTCCGGGTCCGACTTCAGCGCTTCCAGCAACACTGTTTCCAGTTGTTCTTTTGCCTTGCGCTTCTGATCGGCGCGGACCAACTCGCGTACATATTCGCTTGCGCTGCTGTAGCCGCCCATGCCCACTTGCTCTTCGACGAAATGTTTCATCGGATCGGGAAGGGAAATGTTCATGGTCTGCATGGCAGCACCTCCAACTGTAGCCTTATTCCATTTAGCAAGTCTTGTCAATTCATGTCATGACTCACGCCTTTGTGAGTCACGGGTTGCCGGGGTGGCCGCCGGTCAATTCCTTGCGCACACCGGAAACCCCCGCCGGGACCGCGGTGCTCGGGTACGTACCAGCTACGGCCCGACGCACGCGCAGCCCTGGGTTTATTGAGCCAGGCACCGCCGCGGAGCGCTCGGAACTGCCCGGTCGCCGGACCCTCGGGATCGGTCGCGTCGCCCGGCGGGTAGCGTGCAAACCAATCCGCGACCCACTCCCAGACGTTCCCGAGCATGTCGTGGAGTCCCCAGGCGTTGGCCTGCTTACCCGCTACTTGGTGCGTCTGCTTTTCGCTGTTACCGTCGACCCAGGCGATTCGGTCGAGCTCGCCGTAGCGGCTCCCGGTGCTGCCCGCACGCGCCGCATATTCCCACTCCGCTTCGGTCGGGAGCCGCATCCCTATAGCCTGGCAGTAGCTTCTCGCTTCGTCCCATGTAACGTTGTCGACCGGACGGTTCACTCCCCGGAAAAAGCTGGGGTTTCTTCCAATGACCTTTTGATAGGCTTCTTGCGTCACTTCGGTCTGTCCCATCCGGAATCCCTTGGTAATCGTCACCTGGTGCGCGGGCTTCTCGTTCTCGAAACACTCGTTGTCCTCCGGGGAGCAGCCCATCTGAAACGTCCCCGCCGGTATCCAAATGTAGGTCAGCCCGTCCCGGGGATTGGTTTTCGACTCATAGGGGCCCGAGGGTTGGGGAAGGACGCCCGCATGGCTTGGGGCCGTACCGGCCGCGCGCGACGGCGGTGAGACCCTGGCTGGCACTGGCGCGGCGATCGGAGCAGCCTTGGCGGAGGACCGCTCGCCCGAAGCGGCCGCGGCCTGCCGATCGGGCGGATTGGCCTTGGGCGGAGTGTCCATCGCCGGTGGAGAAGCGATGGGGTCCGGGCTGATCGCACTGGCCTTCTGCTCGTGACGGACAGGCTGCGGGCGCAACCGCCAGGCAATACCGGCCGCCGCGAGCAGGCACGCGAGCACCGCAGCCGCCAAAATCCTACGCCGTTTCGTCCGGCCGGTCTCCAGGTTCGCAGCCGGCTTCTGGATGCAGGCAGCACGCAATGCCGACATGAACGAGCTGCACGATTCAAATCGCGCCTCCGCATCCTTGGCCAGGGCGCGCCGCAACACACCGTCGGCAGGCGGGTTCAGAGAGCCGCTTCGCGGCGGCTCGTGCGTCAGGATTTTCGATATCAGCGGCATCAATTGGTCGCCGTCGAAAGGCCTTGAGCCCGTCAGTAGAATCCACGCCACCACCGCTAGCGAATACTGGTCCGAACGCCGCGTGGCTTCCTCGCCGCGCAGTTGCTCCGGCGACATGAAGTAAGGCGTGCCGGCCAGACTTCCCGCCAGTGTGACCGTGTCTGTCACGCTCCTGGCGATTCCGAAGTCCGTCAGCTTCACAATTCCGTCTGCCTGGATCATGATGTTGGAGGGTTTGACGTCACGGTGAACAACGCCACGGCTATGCGCGAAATCCAGCGCCGTCGCCGCCTCGGCCAGGATCTCCAACGCACGTTGGGTGGGCACGGGCGTCCCCGCGCATGGCAGCATGGCATCGAGCGTGGAACCCCGGATCAATTCCATCACGATGTAGGTCACGCCCGGTTCTTCTCCGGCATCGAACACCGTCACAATGTTGGGATGCGCCAGACTGCCGGCCGCGCGTGCCTCCCGCATCAGGCGCGCCCGAAGTTCCACTGCCCCCTGGGAGGATCCCAATCTGTCCTGAAGAATGGTTTTGATCGCCACTGTACGGCCAATCACCGGATCGGTGCCCTCATACACCGTACCCATTCCACCTGCACCGAGCCTGCCCGTGATCTGGTAGCGCCCCAGATGGGCCGGCTGGCTCGGTTGTGCGGTCCGGGCAATCCGCAAGCTGTCCATCTCCCGCTTCACCCGCTTCAGGTCGGCGCGCAGATCCGCGGCGTGCTGATACCGCACCTCGCGGTCCTTCTCCAGGGCCTTGCCGATCACGTCGTCCAATTTCGGCGGCAGCGAGGGATTCAGTTGGGAAACCGGGGACGGCGCGCGGTGCAGAACCGCATCGCAGATATCTGCGTTGGAGTTGCCGTCGAAGGCCCTTACGCCCGTCGCCATCTCGTATAGCACGGCGCCCAGGCTGAACAGGTCGGTCCGCGCATCGAGATTTTCGCCGCGCAACTGTTCCGGCGAAAGACACGCGGCCGCGCCGGGAGCGAGGTCGAGAAGGGGCGATGCCGGCTCGGTCCGGATGGGCGTCTCCGCATGAAGTGAGGCCAGTCCGAAATTCAGAATCTTCGCCTGGCCCCGCGTAGTGATGAAGAGGTTGAGGGGTTTGAGGTCGCGGTGCAGCAGGCCCCGCTGGTGGGCGGCGTCCAACCCGTCGGCAATCTGCAGCGCCAGATCGAGCAATTCGTCGACCGCCAGAGCTTTGCCCGCAAGGCGAAGATCGAGGGTCTGGCCTTCCAGGAACTCCATGGCGATGAACGGCGCGCCTTCGAATTGGTCAATATCGTAAACCGTGCAGATATTCGGGTGATTCAATATGGACGCCGCGCGCGCCTCGCGTTGAAAGCGTTCCATGGCCTGGGGATCTCCGGCCAGGCGAGGCAGAAACTCGAGCGCCACGGGCCGCCCCAGCCGGCTGTCCTCGGCACGGTACACCGGGGCTTCACGGGCGCGTCCCAACTTCTCTACAACCAGGTAATGCGACACCGTCTTGCCGGCCAGGTTCCATCGCGCCTCGGCCTGCGCCAGAGACTTGGCGGCCACCGCGACCGCGGGCGTTTCCAGGTAGGCGTCGTCGCCCTCGGCGGCGGCCAGCAGGGACTCGACCTCCCGCCGCAGCGCCTCATCGCCGCCGCACGCCTGCGCTACGAAAGCGGAGCGCGAATCCGCATTCTGCTCGAGGGCCAGGTGATACAGTTGCTCGATCTGCCGCCAGCGTTCAGACGCCATGAGACTTCTCGCCGGCCAGTTCCCGCCGCAGCCAGCTCTTGGCCAGCTTCCAGTCGCGCATCACCGTCTCTACCGAGACCTTCAACACCGCCGCGGTTTCCTCCACGCTCAAGCCGCCGAAAAAGCGCAGTTCCACGACGCGGCTCTTGCGAGGGTCCACTACCTCCAGGGCCTTCAGGGCGTCGTCGAGGGCCACCAGGTCGATCTCCGTTTCGGGAGACACCACCAGGGCTTCATCCAATTGCACCGGACGCCAGTCGCCGCCGCGTTTGGAGGCACCGTGGGACCGCGCCCAGTCCACCAGAATCCGCCGCATCAACAGCGCGCACATTCCGAAGAAGTGCGCGCGGTCCTGGAAACTCGCCGCTGAGGCGTCGATCAGGCGCAGATACGCCTCGTGAACCAGCGCCGTGGTCTGCAGCGTGTGGTCTCCCCTCTCCCGCACCATGTAGGATCTGGCCAGGCGATGCAGCTCTTCATACACCAGGGGCATGAGCTGATCGGGGGCGCCCTGCTGCCCATCGCTCCAGGCTCGCAGCAGGCGCGTGATTTCGTGCTGTGGGGACGCGTTCATCCAGTCGCCTCGGGCGGCGGCATCCGCGATCACCCGAAGTTACCACATTCGTAGGGGACCGACAAGAACCGATCGCGCACTGCCGGAAGATTTTTCGGACCTCCCGTGACAGTTTCTGCGCGCCTGGTCCGCTCTAGAGGGTGAGAGAGTTCGGGATCAACCCAAACTCAGGAAACGGAGGAACTTCAAATGTCGAAATATCAGATCATCCACAACGTCCCAATCGCGGCATGCGCCGCGATCCTCATGAGCGGCCTGGCCGTTCCGGGCTCAGCCCAGAACGCCGTGATCGCTCCGGAACAAGGCTTCACCATCCCACCCAACGTCCAGACCCCTGTGGTCTTGCAAACCCAGCCCGACGCGGCTTGCGATCTGCATCTTCCGGGTGTCAACGACGCGGCCCATACCATGAGGCTGTACGCCAATGAAGAAGGCTATGTTCGCGTTCACTTGACTGTACAGGAGGGGTCCCAAGAGGGCCAGCGAGTACAACTCGATTGCGCGGCTGGCGGGACAGTCACAACTTATCCCGTCCGTTTGCGCGCCGCCGTTTCTGCGACGGCGGACATGCCGGCGCCGCAGGCTTACGTGCCCACGCCCAAGACCGCGCGAGTCCTGCCTGCCCTGACGGAGGAAACTGCGCAGCAGTTCTCCGATCGGTACCTGGCCAGCCTTGGATATCCGCCGCGACCCGACGCTACGGCTTCGCCCGACCGTTACGCGAAGTGGCTCGATCGGGTTTCCCGGCCCATGACCGTGCTCCCACCGCATTTGATCAGCAATCCCAACATTACTCGCCAGCCACGCGGTGTCGAGACGGGCGTCGAGGCGACCACCGAGACGTCCAACAACTGGAGCGGTTTAGAATTGCAATTCAACAGCGGCTCCTATTTCGAGATAGATGCCCATTGGAATGTGCCCTCCGTCACCGGCGAGACGGGCAAGGCGACCTATTCGACCATGTGGATCGGCATGGATGGCGACCCCAATAATCCCCACGATCCCAAGGCTGGCAACGATCTGGTGCAGGAAGGAACGGAACAGGATTACTCCGATCTTGGCGGCGGGATTGGCGCCGCCCACTATTACGCGTGGGAAGAGATTTTACCGAACCAGCCCACCGAGCAGTATCTCCCCGGCCTCTCCAACATCAATGCCGGAGATGTGATCCAGGCTTCTATCTATATCTGTGATTCGGATGGGCTTAAGGATGAGAATGGCATATACGCCTGTTTTGTCCTCCTTGACACCAACGTCGCCCAGTCCGTCGGCCCCATCATTGTGCCGTTCGGCGACACCAAATTCCACGGCAGCGAGGCGGAGTGGA
>Ga0116216_10001378_pt1 | contig 16994 bp, 16 predicted proteins | sample Sb_taG_11_FD_89696 | JGI IMG/M metagenome (GOLD analysis project Ga0116216, IMG submission 89696) | Peat soil microbial communities from Weissenstadt, Germany - Sb_50d_3_AS metaG | ecosystem: Environmental > Terrestrial > Soil > Wetlands > Peat | place: Germany: Weissenstadt | collected 2010-09-21
ACGCTTGCGCCGGCGTTTGCGCGGGGGGCCGTTCGACGCCGGTTGGGCCGGGTCGGGAGCCACATCCGCTCCCGCCGGCGAAAGAGCCGGCTGTCCCTTGCCAGCCTGCCTAGCGCCTCCCTGACCGCCGCGCTCGGCCCGCAGCTCCGCCTGCGTGGGCCACGGACGCGCCTCTCCTGCCGCCCAGGCAGGCGGATCGCCGTTCGGCCAGCGGCCCATGTAGAGGATGCCGATCATCACCATCCAGAAGGCGGGCACAATCTGGAGCATCGCTCCTCCGATCGGCAGGAAGATGAGCAGGCCCGCGAAGATGCCAACCCAGCCGATCCAGCGGACGAGCAACCCGACGCGCATCGCGTTTATCATCGTCGCGATCATCCCCGCCGCGAGCGCGAGCCCCGCGAACAGACTGAGATAGGCGATAACCACGTTCGTCGTGCCCTTGGTCAGCGCCTGATCGACGGCGTGGCTGGAGAAGTCGTGGCCCACGGCGAAGCTGTGCGTCTCGATCGAGCTGACCACCTGATGGCCGAAGCTGACGAGCGCCATCCCCGCGCCCCCGAAGAGAACCAGCGGACGAGCCGCCGACCACGTCTCGGGCCGCCGAAAGCGAGTGGCGTCGAGCAGGAGCAGCAGGATCAGCATAAGCGCACCGATGGAGATCGCCGCGAGCGTGCTGCCGGCAATTAGGGCGAAGGCGTGGTGACTGATGAATTTGACTTCGGCCCCGCGCGGGCTGATGGACGGGTTCGCTTCACCACGCAGCGCCGGAGCGAGACCCTGCAGCAGGCCCACAGTTGGCGCGCCGTTCAGCGTGGAGGCGATGATGATCCCGCCCAGGAGGTAGAGCACGCCGCCGGCGAAGGCCGGCACGGCCAAGCGGCTTCGGCGCTCGGACTCGCGCGTCACCTGCTCGGAGATCTCGCTGGAGCTGGGCACGAGGATGGCAGTCTATGATGAGCGCATGGAGAGTGGTGGTTTCGGAGACATGTTCAGCGATCCCGAGGAGCTTCAGCGACGCTTGGCGGAGTTCGCCGAGCAGATACAGGGCAACCAGCGCCTGGCCTGGGCGGACAACGCGATCAAGCTCGCGGTCGACATGACCGTCGCCGCCGTGGAGCGCGTCAACCTGCAGGGCAACGCCGAAGCTCAGGCCGACCAGATCCGCACGGTGATAGTCCGTGTGTTCCCCGAGGCCGTCGCGCTCGTGCGCGAGGCGCGCGAGGGGCTTCAGTAGCACGCGGCGGCAAAACCCCGAGCGCCTCAAAGACCCCGAGCGCCTCAAAGACCTCCCGCCCGCACGCTCAGTAGCGCGCGCGCAGACCGTGTGAGCGGCGTGCGCCCGGCGGCGGAAGATCATCCTCGAATGGAGGGTCCCCATCGACCAGCAGCACCCCGGCGCGCTCGGCCGCCCGCTCGGCCTCGCGTGAGGCGCGCCCGGCGTAGAGCACCTCTTTGAAGGAGCGGAAGCGGAAGATGAAGATGACCGCACCGAGCCCCGCAAGCGCGGTGAAGGCGGCGATCGCTATCTGCTGGCCGACCGAGTACGCCGCCACCACCGTCGTCGGTGCGGACGTCGCAAAGACCTTCACGAGCAGCGCCTGCTGCACACCCGCCCCACCGGGCGTGAACGGCACGGCACCCGCCACCTGGTTGACGCCGAAGACGAGCAGCACGTTCTTGACCGAGCCGCCGACACGAAAGGCGTCGAGCAGGAACCAGAAGGCGGCGAAACGGCAGATCCACGCGACCGCCTGCCAGGCGACGACCTCGCGCAGGTAGCGAGGACGATCGCTCAGGATCGTTACGCCCTGGCGCACGCGCGCCCAGAAGGCCTGCACGCGGACCGACAGCAGCGCGAAGACGAGCAGGCCGAGGATGGCGAACGCCGTGATCAGGAAGAGCGTGAGGCGAAAGTGCCCGGCCAGGTAGGAGATGTCGAAGGAGTTCAGCTTGGAGAAGTCCGGGGGCTTGGGGAAGACTCCTTGGGTGAACGCGAAGATCAATACGAGCACGCCGACGCTCGCATCGAAGACGGACTCCACGAAGAACGCGGCGGCCACCGTCGGATAGCTCGACCCCGAGATCGAGGAGCGCGTGAGGAACAGCTTGATGACATCGCCGCCACGCGCCGGCACCACGTTGTTGAAGCCAACCGCGGCAAAGTAGGCGCCCCACACGCGCCGCCACTGGAAGCCCACCGCGGGGTAGGCAGCACGCAGGCTGTGGAAGAACGCGCGCGAGCGCAGCGTGAGGTTTAGCCCGAAGAAGGCCAGACCCAGCAACAACGCCCCCCAGTGGACCGCCGCCATGTCGGAGAAGAACCGCCCGGCCGCGTCGAAGAACGAGCTGAGACTGTGGCCGATCGAGGTTGACGCCAGTAGCGCGGGCACAGTCTCAAGCGTACGGAGCCTGCCACGCCTTCACACTTCTGGCCCCGCGCCGCCCCCGGCGCGCACCGCTTTCGCATCGGCTTCAGCGCGGGGCGGTTCGGCGCAAGGAGAGCACCGTGGCCAGCGCGGCGATGAGCATCGCGGCGATGATCGCAGGCAGAAAGGAATCGCCGCCTGGCCAGCTCGCCCCGGCTCCCTCGGCGCTCCAGAAGATCCCGAAGGAGCAGAGCATCACGCCCACGGCGAACTTCATCGCGTTCTCGGGAACACGGGCGAGTGGAGCTCGCACGGCAAATCCCGCGGCCACCACGGAGGCAACGGCAATCGCGGCCGCGGCCGCGGCGAGTGGGATGCGGTGGTGGTTGGCGCCGAAGGTGACGACGATCAGCGCCACCTCCAGACCCTCGAGGAGGACCCCTTTGAGGGAGACCGCGAAGGCGTAGCGGTCCCACCCGCCGCGCCTCCCCCCCGCTGTGCGTGCGGCCTCGGTCTCGGCTATATAGGTCTGGCGCTCGTCGTGCAGCGCCTTCAGACCGGCAGCTCGGAGGACCGCCTTGCGCAGCCACTGCAGTCCAATCAGGAGCAACAGGACGCCGATGAGGAATCGTAGATCGCCGATCGGCAGCGACGTGAGGGCAGTGCCGAGAGCGGCGACGATCGCCGCGAGGATCAGCGCGCCGGCGCCGACCCCGGCCAGCGCCGAGGGCCAGTGGCGTGTGTAGCCGACGGCCATGACAATGGTCATGGCCTCGACAGCCTCCACGGCGCAGGCGAGAAACACCGACACCGATAGGCCGAACTCCGCTCCGCTCATCCTCTGAATCTATCGCCCGTCAGATCGCCGTCAGGCAGGGGCATGCGATAGAACGGACTGATGCCACCCAGCGTTGCCCCATCCACCGGCCTCACCGTCGCGGTCACCGGCCCTACCGGCGAGATGGGCCAGGCGGTCCTCGCGGCGCTCGAGCGCTCACGCGAGGTGAAACGCGTGCTGGGCATGGCGCGCCGGCCATTCGACCCCGCGGAGCGGGGCTTTAAGAAGGTTTCCTACCGGCGGGGTGACGTACTTGACCGCAGAGCGGTGGCAGACCTCGTGAAGGACGCGGACGTGGTCGTGCACTTGGCTTTTATGATCATGGGCGGAGCGAAGGAGAGCCGCGCGGTGAACCTCGACGGTTCACGCAACGTTTTCAAGGCCGCCGTCTCAGCCGGTGTGAAGCGGCTCGTCTACGCCTCCTCGGTGGCCGCCTACGGCTTCCATCGCGAGAACCCTCAGCCGCTCACCGAGGATGTCCCTGCGCGCGGAACGGCCAGCCATTACTACTCCGCCCAGAAGGCCGAGGTAGAGGCGCTGCTGGATGAGACGCTCGCCGCCAGCGCGACCGCGGCCTATGTCTTTCGGCCCTGCATCGTCGGCGGGCGCGACGCGCCGCTCTTGATCGACAGTCTGCCCTACACACAGATCTCCGAGCGGCTCCCAGAGCCGGTCCGGAGTCTGCTCGACGGCGTGCCGATCCTCAAGCCCGTGCTGCCCGACCCGGGTGTCCCCTTCCAGCTGGTGCACCACGATGACGTGGCCAGCGCGATGCGCGCCGCCACGCTCGGTCGAGGCACTCCCGGTATTTACAACCTCGCCGGGGCCGGTCAGATCACCGTCAAGCAGCTCGCCGAAGAGCTCGGCTGGTATTCGATCCCAGTTCCCGAGCTGGCCATTGACGCCGTCGCAGAGATGATCGGGCGCCTCGGCTTTCTCCCCGCACAAGCACAGTGGATCGCCGCCCTTCGCGAGCCCGTGATCATGGACACGAGCAAGGCACGGCGTGAGCTTCGCTGGCGCCCCAAGCACAACGCTCTGCAGACCCTGCGCGAGACGATCACATCGGCCCGGCTGGACCGCCTCATCCGTTAGCTGGGGCGGGTGCGTAGGCTACGGCGGTAAGTGAGCGTCTCTGAAGACATCCACCCCTCTCAGACAGGGACCGGCGTTGCCGTCGTCACCGACAGCACGCCGTACCTTCCTAAAGCGTTGATCGAGCGGTGGGGGATCTGCCAAGTCAGCCTGTACGTGGGCTGGGACGGTGATCTGCGACCCGAGCAGGAGTACGACGACCTTGACGCCTTCTACAGGCGGCTGCGCGACTCCCCGCGGCTGCCCACGACCTCCCAGCCCTCGGTGGGGGACTTCCTCGCCTGCTACCAGCCGCTCGTCAGCGCCGGTCGCGATGTCGTCTCCGTGCACCTAGCCGCCGGCCTGTCGGGCACATGCGAGAGCGCGCGGGAAGCGGCTCGGATCGCAGCTGAAGAAGGACATCCCGGACGGGTGGAGGTGCTCGACAGCCAGACCGGCGCCGGTGGCCTTGGCTGCATGGTGGTCGTCGCAGCGAGCGTCGCCGAGCAGGGGACGGCGCTTGACGGAGTGATCGACGCCGTCCGTCGCGCCCGCGAGAGCCTTGACATATGGTTCTGCCTAGACACGCTCGAGTACCTGCGCCGCGGCGGACGGATCGGGGCAGCGCAGGCGATGGTGGGCACCGCGCTGAAGGTCAAGCCGATCCTGACCTTCGGCACGGAGATCGTCCCCGTCGGGCGCGTCCGCACCAAGCAGCGGGCGTTCGAGCGGATGGTCGCCTACCTACATGAGCTGCACGACCGCGCTGCCACCGACTGGATCGTTCAGCATGCTCAGGCGCCGCGGGACGCTGAGCGGCTGGTGGCAGAGGGCACCGCGATCTTCGGCGCCGAGCCGCTGTTCTGCACTGAGGTAGGGCCGGTGCTGGGCGCCCACCTTGGCTCCGGGATGCTGGTCGGCGGGATGACGCGCGAGCCGAGCTAGGATCGCCGGACCGCGGCGCCCGCCAGCGCTTAGGAGGCAGGCGGAGCCACCTCGTCGAGCGCCTTCAGCACCAGCTCGTCATGCTCGGCCGGTTTGACCTTACGTAGCACTTGCGCGACCTTCCCATCAGACCCGACGATGAACGTCGTGCGCTCGTTGCCCATGTAGGTCCGTCCGTACATCGACTTCTCCATCCACACGCCGTAAGAGTCCGCGACCGCGTGGCCCTCGTCCGCCAGCAGGGGGAAGTTCAGCGCCTCTTTCTCATGGAACTCCTTGACCTTCGCGACGCTGTCGGGAGAGATCCCCAGCACCGTCGCGCCGATCTTGGCGTAGTCGGCTCGATGGTCGCGCACGCCGCACGCTTGGGTCGTGCAGCCAGGTGTTGCTGCCTTCGGGTAAAAATAGACGACGACCGGTTGCCCACGGAAGCCCGAGAGCTTCACGGAACGACCGTCCTGGTCGGGCAGCTCGAAGTCGGGTGCCGGTTGGCCTTGTTCGATCATGAGGCCATCGTACCTCGGCGGCCTGGTACGGCGCCGTGAAGACGCTGAGCACTCGAGTGTTTCGGTCGACGTGGATGATTAGGTCAGGCACGCCCGTACCTCTCGGGCGAAGTTGGGCACCGTGGCCTGCAGCCCGCCGAGGATGTCGAGCGTGCTCATCGGCGGACGCGTGACGATCAGCGCGACTTACAGGGCGCCTCGAAGAGATCGCCATCGATGATTCCCTCATCGGCATTGAGGTAGCCGAACACATTGCACCGGCTGCACGCAGCCGCACCCTCGGAGCCATCGCGAGCCAACAGCCAGTCATGCCCGAGGCCCGTCGCCGCTTCATGAGCTCGTGATGAGAGGCGAAACCATCGCACCTCATCCTCCGACCAACCCTCCTCAGAGTCGCGACGCATGATCGCGTAAACGATCTTGTTGTTGACTCCAGTCTGAATACGGATCTTGTCGGCCCGCGCCTGGCGCCTCATGTTCGAGCGCCACGCCTCAGGATCTTCAACGTTTCGCAAGTTGCGAATCACTTGCCCATCGAGGAGAAGCGCGCCGTAGTCGTCTCGCCGCTCCTTCCGCCGGAGAAGAGCTTGCGCGCGTTCAAAATGTTCTTGTAGCATGGGCGCGACCGTCCTGATCCGGTAGCTCGAAGTCGGGTGCCTGTGATCCCTGCTCGATCATCTGGTTCCTCTCTCTTCTGGTAGGTCGACGATAATGCTCATCGCAACAGCCGTGAGAGCCTGCGGTCCTTGAGGACCCGCCCTTCCGTCTGGCAGGCGGGACAGTAGGCGATGATGTAGTCCTCGAAATGGACCGCTCGCAGCGTGGTGGCGCAGCGCGGGCAGGGCTCGCCCTCGTGCCTGTGGACGCGTAGCGGCATCGGCAGCTTGTCGGGGACCGGCAGGCTCACCACCTCCTCATAGTGCGCGATGGCCGAACCCAGGGTCTCCACGATGGCGGCCCTCAGCCGCTCGGCCTCTTCGGCGTCCAGGTCGGCGCCGCGCTTGTACGGAGAGAGCCGGGCGACCCACAGGATCTCATCGACCCACGAGCGGCCGATGCCGGCGATCGTGCGCTGGTCGCGCAGGAGCTTGTGCAGGGGTCGCGGCACGTCCAGCAGGTCCTTTAGCAGCGGCGGATCCGGCCACGCCTCCGGGCCGAGCGTCGCAATGGCCTCGTCGTGCTCGAGCACATCTGTCGACAGGAGCTTCACCCAGGCGGCCTGCCTGGAGCCGAACTCGCGCAGGCGCAGCTCCATCTCGCGAGGCCGTCCGTCCTTGGCGTGCCCGGAGATCCTGACGAGCAGGCGGGAGGTACGATCGCGCGGGCCGGCGGGCTTGTCGTAGAGCTGCAAGCGTCCGGCGGACATCAGATGGATCAACAGCGCCCGCTCGTCTGAGGTCTCGACGATCAGGTGCTTACCGCGCCGGCGCACGCCTGCGATCTCCTTGCCCTCGAGCACAGACAGCGGCGGGTCGAACGTCTTCAGGGCGTTGATCCCCGGGGCCAGCGCCGACTCGATCTCTGCTCCCCGCAGAGCGCGATCGAGGAGACGCGCGGTGATCTCGACCTCGGGCAGCTCGGGCATCGCTCCTCACTGTAGGAGGGCCTGACTGTAGGAGGGCCTGACCGGATGAGTCATGAACCGGCGAGCCGCTGGGCGAGCCGCTGGTGTTCAACGCGGAGAAGGTTGGGTCTATGTAGCGTAGGGTGAGTGAGCGCCTCGATCGCACCGGACGACATCGTTCGCACGCACGCCGATACCTCCGCCAGTGCCAGGCCACCGCTGCTGGTGTTAGAGCCGCTGCGCAGGTTCTTAGACGAACACGGCCTCGGCGAGGGAGAGATCGAGGCGAGCCCGATCGGCGAGGGACACTCGAACGTGACCTATCTGATCGAGCGCGCTGGCGCGGAGGTGGTCCTACGCCGCCCGCCCCGTCCCCCGCTACCACCGAGCGCGCATGACGTCCTGCGCGAGGCGCGCCTGCTGAGAGCGCTGAAGGACACGCCCGCGCGCGTGCCGGAGGTGCTGGCGGTGTGCGACGACGAGCAGGTGATCGGCTGTCCGTTCTACGTTATGGAGCGGATCGCGGGCGAGGTTATCGTCGCAAGCGTTCCCCCCGCGCTGGACAGCCCCGCGCAGCGGCGGAGGATCGGCGAGGAGCTGATCGAGGCGCTCGCTGAGATCCACGAAGTCGACTGGCGGAAGGCGGGCCTTGAGGGCTTCGGCAAGCCGACCGGCTACCTCGAACGCCAGGTGCGCCGCTTCGGGGGCCTGTGGGAGGTCAACAAGACGCGCGAGATCCCCGAGGTCGAGCGTGTCGGGGTGTGGCTGAGCGAGCGCCTGCCCGAGTCCGGACCGGCGACGATCGTGCATGGCGACTATCGCCTCGGCAACACGATCTTCGCGGCCGAGCGACCGGCGCGCCTAGCGGCTGTGCTCGACTGGGAGATGGCCACGATCGGTGACCCGCTGGCCGATCTGGGCTACCTGTGCATGATGTGGACGGAGGGCGGCGACCCGAAGGGCGGAATGCGCGAGTACCTCGGCGGCGTGACGCGCCGTGAGGGCTTCCCCACGCGCGGGGAGTTGATCGAGCGCTACGAGCGGCGCACGGGCCGCTCGATGAAGGACCTGCGCTGGTATACGACGCTCGCGCTGTGGAAGTCGGTCGTGTTCATGGAGGGCAACTACAAGCGCGCGATCGCGGGCGCAACCGACGATCCGTATCTGAAGCAGTTCGGTGACGGCGTCGTGGAGCTCGCCAAGCAGGCGGAGGGAGTGGCGCTCGGTGAAGGCTGACGAGCGGACAGACACGGGTGACGGGGCTCTCGACGGCGACGCACACGGCGAGCAGCGTACGGCGTTGCTGATCGACTGGGGCGGGGTGCTCACGACCAACCTGTTCGCCTCCTTCCAGGCCTACTGCGTCGCGGCCGAGATCGACCCGCAGACGCTGGCGGGGCGCTTCAAGGCAGACCCCGACTTCAGGGAGCTGCTGATCGCGCTGGAGAAGGGCGAGCTCGACGAGCCGGCGTTCGAGCTGCGCTTCGCCGGTCTGCTCGACGTCGAGTCCGAGGGCCTGATCGACGGCCTGTTCGCGGGCGTGGCGCCGGACACGGCCATGATCGAAGCAGTCCGCCGCGCGCGCGAGGCGGGTGTCAGGACGGCGCTGGTGTCGAACTCGTGGGGCACCCACCGCTACCCGCACGAGCTGTTCGCGGAGATCTTCGACGGCATCGTCATCTCCGGCGACGAGGGCATACGCAAGCCCTCCCGCCGCATGTACGAGCTCGGCGCCGAGCGCGCCGGCGCGCCGGCCGAGCGCTGCGTCTACGTCGACGACCTGCCCTTCAACCTCACCCCGGCCGAGGAGCTCGGCATGGCCACCGTCCACCACACCTCCGCTGAGACCACCATTCCCGAGCTGGAGCGGCTGCTGGGACTGTCGCTGTCAGCGGCGCTTGAAGTCCCACCGCCCCCCATGAGGCGGTTGTAGACCAAGCGAGGCGCGGACGCAGAGAGCGTGGCGTGCTGGACGATCTTCGATCGGTCGCGAGCGACCGAGGACAAAGCCTCGCGCCGCGTCTACGACCGCCTCAGTCGCGCTTGCCGCGGCCGTACAGCAGCTTGAAGAACCCTGCCAGCAGCCGCGAGGTGCGGCTCTTGTAGGGGTACATGAAGACTTCCTTCTTCATCGCGAGCTTCGGCGTGACGACGATCGCCTGCTGCGAACAGTACTTACGGATGCCTCCGGCGCCGTGTCGCGAGCCCAGCCCCGAGGCCTTTGCGCCGCCCATCGGCAGCTCGAGCACCGTGTAGTTGATCATCGCATCGTTTACGTTCGCCGCACCTGCTTCCAGCCGCCGTGCGATCGCCTCGCCACGCTCAGTGTCACGCGAGAACACCGACGCGCCCAGGCCGTAAGGGGAGTCATTGGCCAGCCGCACCGCCTCCTCGGCGTCGCGCACCTTCATGATCGGGAGGGTCGGCCCGAAGGTCTCCTCGGTCATGCACTTCATCGAGTGGTCGACGTCCACGAGCACCGTCGGCTCGAAGAACCGCCCCGGGCCCTGGACCTCGCTGCCCCCCGTAAGGACCCGTGCGCCCTTCTGCACCGCGTCAGCGACGTGGTCCTTGATCGTCTCCATCTGCGGCGGGAAGGTGATCGCGCCGACCTCCACCGACCCCGGGCCCTCTGGCTTGCCGACCCTCAGCGCGCGCACTTTCTCTGCGACTTTCGCCACGAAGTCGTCGTACACGGGCTCCTCGACGTAGACGCGCTCGATCGAGATGCACGTCTGGCCGGCGTTCTGCATGGAGTAGTAGGTCGCGAAGTTCGCAGCCCGCTCGACGTCGGCGTCTGAGAGGACGAGCATCGGGTCCTTGCCGCCGAGCTCGAGCGAGGCCGGGATCAGCCGCCGGGCGGCGGTTTCGGCCACCTTGCGACCGGTGCGGGTGGAGCCGGTGAACATGATCATGTCCACCTCCTCAACCAGCGCCGCCCCGGTCTCTCCCCGTCCGGTGGCGATCTGCAGGACGTTCTCAGGAAGGCCGCACTCGCGCAGCCCTTCCGCCATCAACAACGAGGTGAGTGGAGTGATCTCTGAGGGCTTCAAGATCACCGAGTTGCCGGCAGCGAGCGCCGGTATGCAGTCGCCGAAGGAGTTCGTCAGCGGGTAGTTCCAGGGGCCGATCACGCCGATCAACCCCAGCGGGCGGTAGCGCAGGATGATCTTCTTGCCCAACACGAGCTTCTGGCTGGTCTTCACCCGCTCGTCAGCCAGGTAGTTGGGGGCCCTCTTTGCCCAAAAGCCGAAGGCATTGCCCGCGTAGCCGATCTCCGCCAACGAGGCATCCTCGAAGGTCTTGCCGGTCTCCGAGACGATTGTCGAGACGACCTGCTCTGCGTTGTCCATCAGCCACTTCTGCGCCCGCAGCAGGACGCGGGCGCGACCCTCGAAACCGAACGCCTCCCAGCCGGGCTGCGCCGCCCGCGCCTGAGCCGCCATCTCCGCGACGGCGTCCGCGCCGAGATCGGGGACCGTGGCGACGATCTCGCCGGTAGCGGGATTCTCGACGGGGATATCCTCCCCGGCGTGTGCGGCGCCGTTGTGCGTCTGAGTTAGGTCCTGTAGGTGCTGCTCGACGGTCGCCATTTGTATCTCCCCTGCTCGTTCGCTCTCGTAACAAGAGGCTACACCTCTATCGCGGTTTCGTCCGGTCTTCCGTTCCGGTCGGCGCATGCGGCGTGACCTTCCTATGACAGCTCGATCGAGGCGATGCCAACCGGCTCGGCGGGACGGTCTCCGCCGTCGGTGGCGACTCCCTCCAGCTTGTCCACCACGTCCATCCCGTCCGTCACCTGCCCGAACACCGTGTGCTTGCCGTCCAGCCAGGGAGCCTTCTCGGTGGTGACGATGAAGAACTGCGACCCGTTCGTGTTCGGCCCGGCGTTCGCCATCGCCAGCGCCCCGCGGACGATCTTGTGCGGGTTGATCTCGTCCTCGAACGTGTAGCCAGGACCGCCGGTACCCGTACCCAGCGGGCAGCCGCCCTGGATCATGAAGTCTTTGATGATCCGGTGGAAGGTCAGCCCGTCGTAGAAGCCGTCGGCGACGAGCTTGCGGAAGTTCTCGACCGTCTTCGGGGCGTCCTCGTCGAACAGCTCAAAGACGATCGCGCCTTCGGTGGTCTGCATTGTCGCGACGCTCATTGGTATAGGCCCATGTTGACAATGCTGTGCATCGTGGCGGTTGACATCGGACGGTCTCCTCAGCTTGACGGGATGGATGGCGAGCCACGATAGCGAGCCCACCGTGGGCAGAGAGCCCGTCGCATCGATGCTCAGCCGGAGACCCGCTGCAGGCTGAGCGCCTGTCCGCGCAGCTCGCGCCCGTCGAGCACCTCGATCACACGCTCGGCCTCGGCGGCCGGAATGGACAAGAAGGAGAAACGGTCGAGCACCAGCACGTCGCGCACCGCCTCGCCGTCGAGACCAGCCGAGGATGTCACCGCGCCGACGATGTCGGCCACACGCAACCCAGCGGCCCGTCCACCTCCGAGCACGAGCTTGACATAGGGCTCCTCGCTGTCGCGTCGGGAGACGTGCGGCTTTGAGTGCCGGCGCGGGCGCTCTTTCACGGGCGTCGGCGCGGCCACGACACCCTTCTCCCACTGCGCGATCGACGTCCCAATATGCCGTTCGATCGCCTCCAGCTCGCGCTTCTGACGATCCTCCACGAACGTGATCGCCCGGCCCGAGCGCCCCACGCGCCCGGTGCGCCCGATGCGGTGCACGTAGATGTCCGGGCTCGTGGGCACGTCGTAGTTGATCACGTGGGTGACGGTTGAGATGTCAAGGCCGCGCGCCGCCACATCGGTGGCCACCAGGATCGGGACGCGTCCGCCCTTAAACGCGAGCATCACGCCATCGCGCGAGCCCTGGGACATGTCGCCGTGCAGCGCCCTCACGTTCATGCCGCGGTCGCGCAGCGTGCGGAACAGCTGATCGCAGCGGATCTTCGTGCGCACGAACACGATCGCCTGCTCCGGCTCCTCTGCGCGCAGCACCTCGATGAGCTTGTCGGGCTTGCCCTTGGCGTCGACGGGGAGCTGGAACTGCGCGACGGTGTCGATTGTCAGCGTCGCCGCCTCGACTTGGATGATCGCCGGGTCGTACATGTAGCGGTCGGCGAGCTTGCGAATCGGCGGGGGCATCGTGGCCGAGAAGAGCGCCGTCTGCCGGCTCGAGGGGGTGAGCGAGAGGATTTTCTCGACATCCTCCAGAAAGCCCAAGTCGAGCATCTCATCAGCCTCGTCGAGCACGACGAAACGGCAGTCGTGCAGTATCAGCGAGTGCCTCGAGATCAGGTCAAGCACGCGTCCGACAGTCCCCACGACGACGTGCCCGCCAGCACGCAGCTGGGACTGCTGGGTGCGGATCGGAGCGCCGCCGAACACCGCCACCACGTCGACTCCCTTATGCGCGCCATAGGTGCGCAGCGCCTGCGTGACCTGGATGCACAGCTCGCGTGTGGGCGTCAGTACGAGCGCCTGCACCTCCCCCAGCCCCGGGTCTACATACTCGACGATCGGTAGTCCGAAGGCGGCGGTCTTGCCCGTGCCGGTCTGCGCCTGGCCGATCACGTCCCGGCCCTGCAAAACCGACGGGATGGCCTGCTCCTGGATCGGGCTGGGAGACTCATACCCCACATCGCGTAGGGCCTTCAGGGTGGACTCGGACAGTCCGAGGTCGGCAAACGTGGTCATCGTTTGGGCAGCAGCTTACGGACTTGACGGCTGCCGCCACGGCCACCGACGTGAGTCACCGACGTGGAACCGGCTGGGCTTCGAGCCGGCGGGTCAAGCGAAGGGGTCGAGCAGCAGCTTGCCGGTGGTACGTCGCTCGCGCAGGTCGATGTGCGCCTGGGCGGCCTCGCCCAAGGGATAGGTGTGCCCGACGACCGCCTTCAACTCGCCACGCGCGACACGGGCGAACAGGTCGGTCAAGGCATCGGTGAACATCCCCGGCCGCCCCAGGCAGTGGAACAGGTAGAAGCCGACCACCGCGCGCGAGTGGCGCAGCAGCGAGCCAGTCGCGACCTCGTTGGGCTGCTGGGAGGCGATCCCGTAGGCCACGACCCGCCCGAATGGCGCGAGCGCGTTGTATGAGGCCTCGAACACTTCGCCGCCCGCCATCTCGAACACAACGTCCACCTTCTTGCCCTCGTTGGCTTCGATCAGCCGCTCCTTCAGCCCCTCCGGCGCCGAGTCAACCGCAACGTCCGCACCCAGCTCCAGTGCGAGCTTGCGCTTATCCTCGCTGGAGGCCGTCGCGATCACGCGCCCCGCACCGAGCGGGTGCCCGAGCTGGACCGCCAGCGAGCCGACGCCGCCAGCCGCCGCGTGCACGACCACGCTCTCTCCCTCCGCCACGCGCCCGGACGTGCGGTACAGGTGCCAAGCGGTCGTGCCCTGCACAATGAGCGCGAGCGCCGTGCCGTCGTCCAGGTCGTCTCCGATCGGGAAGACCAGCGACTTCGGCGCCTTGGCGTACTCGGCGTAGCCGCCGGTCCCAACGAGCGCCACCACCCGCTCGCCCGTGTCCTCGCGGATACCCGCCACCTCGCCGCCGGGCACCAGCGGCAGCGTCGCCTGCTGCACATAGGAGTTCGTCCGTGTGTGCGTATCGGCGAAGTTCAGGCCCACCTTCGTCACCTTGATCAGGACCTCATCCGGCCCAGCCTCGGGCACAGGAAGCTCGGCGAGCTTGAGCACCTCCGGCCCGCCGAACTCGGTCATCTGAATCGCCCTCATCGACGGCATCTTCTCTAGGCTATCGGTCGGTCGGCCCTCGCGGCTGGAAGGACGGGCGCGGGCCAGCCTCGGGGACCGAGACGCAGTCGACACGATAGGGTCCCGCCGATGTCGATCACCGTGGTCGGGTCGATCGCCTACGACACCGTCAAGACGCCGTTCGGCGAACGCGAGCGAATGCTCGGTGGCGCCGCCGTGCACTTCGCGCTGGCGGCCTCCTTCTTCGGGGAGGTGCGCGTGGTCGGGCCGGTCGGCGAGGACTTCGGCGAGGCCGAGCTAGAGACGATAAGCCGCCGTGGAGTGGACGTCTCCGACGTGGAGCGCGTATCCGGCGGAAAGACGTTCTTCTGGCGGGGCGAGTACGGCTGGGACCTGAACTCCCGTGAGACGCTCGACACCCAGCTGGGCGTGTTCGAGGACTTCCAGCCAAAGCTTTCGGAGAGCTCGCGCTCCAGCGACGTGCTGTTCCTCGCGAACATCCAGCCGGACCTTCAGCGCGAGGTGCGCGCGCAACTGCCGGACGCGCGCTTCGTAGCGTTGGATTCGATGAACATGTGGATCGAGGACGCGCGCGACTCGCTCGTGCAGGCAATCGGGAGCGTGGACTGCGTGATCCTCAACGACGCCGAGCTGCGCCAGCTGACGGGTAAGCCCAACCTAGTGTCCGCTGCACGAGAGGTCCTCTCCTGGGAACCGTCACCCGGCGCGCGCCGCGGCCCGAGCGTGATCGTCGCCAAGCAGGGGGAGTACGGCGCGGCGCTCGTCACGCGGGAGAGCTTCTTCGCGTTGCCGGCCTACCCGCTAGAGACTGTCATCGATCCAACCGGAGCGGGCGACACGTTCGCCGGCGGTCTCGTCGGCTATATCGCCGCCCATCCCGACCAGGAGCTCTCGGACGAACTGCTGCGCCGCGCGATGGCCCACGCAACCGTTCTGGCCTCCTTCAACGTCGAGGAGTTCGGGACCGAGCGCATCGAGCGCCTGACCGGCGGGGAGATCGTCGCGCGCATGGAGGAGCTGCGCGCGGTCACCCAGTTCAGCGGTGCCCCCTTGCAGCTGCGAGGCTGAGCCCGAGGAGTGCACCGACGCGAAGTTGCGCTCTGCGCGCGGCGGGCAGACACCTCCGGCTGCGGGGTTCTACGGATGCCATACCAGGGGATCCTACGGATGCCATATCCGGGGGTTGTACGGTTGCCGCGGCGAGTGTACGATCGGTCCACGTGGATATTTGGACCTTCTTTTGGCTGGCGATCTTCCTGAAGATCCCGATCGTCGCCCTGTTCTTGCTGGTGCGATGGGCAGCGCGTGAACCCGAGGTCGCAGCAAACGAGGACGGCGGCATCGGACCGCCCTCGCGCCCGCTGCACCCCCACCACCCGCGCTCGCGCTCGCCCCGCCCACCCCGCCGCGGCCCCCACGGCGACCCCTCGCCGGCATCGCCCCGCCGCGTGCGTACGGTCGTCGCGCACAGCCGTCTCGCGCGGCATTGAGAGGCTGTCGCACAGGCGCTGAGCCTGTGCAGCGTTTAAGCCGAGCGCACGTGCGAGAATCGCGCACATGAGCTCTCAGACGCTGACGGTCACCGACAACCGCACCGGCACGACCTATGAGCTACCGATCCAGGACGGAACGGTCCGGGCGATGGACCTAAGGCAGATCAAGACCGGTGAGGAGGACTTCGGCCTGATGGCCTACGACCCGGCCTACACGAACACCGCCTCCTGTCGCTCAGCGATCACCTACATCGACGGTGAGGCCGGGATCCTCCAGCACCGCGGCTACCCGATCGAGCAGCTCTGCGAGCACTCAAGTTACCTCGAGGTTGCCTACCTGATCATCAACGGCGCCCTCCCCACGGGGACGCAGCTGCAGGAGTGGGTCCACGAGATCACGATCCACACGTTCGTGCACGAGAACGTTAAGGACTTCATGCAGGGCTTCCGCTACGACGCCAACCCGATGGGGATGCTGGTGGCCTCGGTGGGCGCCCTCTCGACCTTCTACCCCGACGCCAACCAGATCCACGACGGTCAAGTGCGCGCAATCCAGATCATCCGACTGCTGGCGAAGATGCCAACGCTGGCGGCGTTCGCCTTCCGCCACAACATGGGCCAGCCCTACGTCTACCCCGACAACGACCTTGACTACGCGGGCAACTTCCTGTCGATGATGTACAAGATGACCGAGCTCAAATACGAGCCCGATCCTCGCCTCGAGCGTGCGCTCGACGTGCTCTTTATCCTCCACGCCGACCACGAACAGAATGCCTCAACGAGCGCCGTGCGCTCCGTGGGCTCCACCCAGGTCGATCCCTACTCCGCGGTCGCCGCAGGGGTCGCCGCCCTCTACGGACCGCTCCACGGCGGCGCCAACGAGGCGGCCCTACGGATGCTTCGAAGGATCGGCACCGTGGAGAACATCCCCGGCTTCCTACAGGGCGTGAAGGCCGGCAACGAGCGCCTGATGGGCTTCGGCCATCGCGTCTACAAGAACTACGACCCGCGCGCACGAATCATCCGCAAACACCTCGATGACGTCTTCGAGGTGCGCGGCAAGAGCCCGCTGCTGGATGTCGCGACCGAGCTCGAGAAGCGCGCACTCGACGACGACTACTTCACTCAGCGCAAGCTCTACCCCAACGTCGACTTCTACTCGGGCCTGATCTACGAGGCGCTGGGCCTGCCGGTGGCGATGTTCCCGGTCATGTTCGCGATCGGCCGCACGAGCGGCTGGATCGCCCAGTGGCTTGAGATGGTTCAGGACCCCGAGCAGAAGATCGCACGGCCCCGCCAGATCTACACCGGCGAGCGCGACCGCGACTACGTGCCGATCGAGCGGCGCGGCTAGTGTCCTGAGTCAGAAATTCGGTCGGTGTTTGCCGGATGGATGGACGTGGTCTGGCGTTCGACGGTGTCGGTGAGTGTGCCGGTGGCACATGGCCGATG
>Ga0116216_10001381_pt1 | contig 16979 bp, 15 predicted proteins | sample Sb_taG_11_FD_89696 | JGI IMG/M metagenome (GOLD analysis project Ga0116216, IMG submission 89696) | Peat soil microbial communities from Weissenstadt, Germany - Sb_50d_3_AS metaG | ecosystem: Environmental > Terrestrial > Soil > Wetlands > Peat | place: Germany: Weissenstadt | collected 2010-09-21
ACCCCGGGGGTCGTCGGCTCTCTGTCTGCCAGGACCCCGACGGTCACCGAAACCGCACCGACAGCTAACTCTTTGCGCACTATACGAGAGGAGATTGGCGGCTGCCCGGACCGTCAACGTCCGGGTACGTCGTCGACGGTCAGCGACGCGGGGGCGCCGCACCCGTGAGCGAGGTCACCCAATGGGCGGTCTCGTACGCCAGTGCGGGGTGGACGCCCCACGACGTCAGGCGGAGCTCGAGGGCCTCCGGCGGCTCGCCGAGCCCGGTCAGGTCGAGGGCCAGGAGCCTCGCCCGCCGTCGGACGACGTCGGCGGAGTCGGCCGACCGGGGCCAGCCGAGGTGGAGCTGGTGAAGGTCGCCGGGGAGTCTCGACGCGAAGCGCTCGGGGAGACGGCCCACCATGGGTCGCACCGCGAGCAGCTCGGGGTTCGGCTGGCGGACGAAGCCGAAGCGCACCGACCGGCGGACCGCCCGATGAAATGGCGCGTGCTTCCCTTCGCTGGCTCCGAGACCGAGCGAGCGGGACCAGGTCTCGACGTCAAGCGTGAAGCCCGTGGGCTCGGCTTCGAGGTGGTCGACCAACCTTCGGAGCAGCCAGGTGGCCGACGGGCCGAGGAAGGGCAACCAGAACGTCTCGACGTAGGAGGATCGAACGTCGAACCCGACGGCATCGAGCGACCGGTCCTCCCAAGCGACGACGTGGATCTTTCGCCCCGGCCGGGCGGGGCGTCCGGAAGGCGCGGCGCCGACCGTCGCGTGGTGCACCCGTGCACGATGACGTCGGCACCTTGCTCGGGACCTTGCCCGGCCTGGCCGGCTCCCTACCAGCCACCCCGGTGCATGCTCTGGTGGTCGGCCCGGGGGCTCCGGTCGAGCGACCGCGACCGGTGGTCCCCGCCGTCGGGGTGGCCGACGACCACCGCCCCGAAGAGGCGCCAGCCCTCGGGGACGCCCAGGGCGGCGAGGACCTCGTGCTCGCCGCGGAAGTTGCCGAGGAAGACCGCGCCGAGTCCCGCCTCGGTCGCCGCCAGGAGGACGAGCATGGTGGCGAAGGCGGCGTCGCCGAACCAGTAGGGCACGGGCCAGGCCTCGGCGCCCCCCTCGGCCCGCCCGAGCCCCGACCCCGCCTTGTCGGGCTCGTCGTAGCGGTCGAGATAGGCGGCGGGGGACGCGAGGGACAGGAGGACGAGGGGAGCCCGGGCCAGGCCGGCGAAGCGCCGGGCGTCGGCCCGCCACTCGGGGGTCGTGGCGCGGTCCCAGTAGCGGGCGGTCTCGGTCTGGCCCATCAGCACCACCCAGGTGATCCCCCCGGTGTTGCCGGCCGAGGGGGCCCGGCGGGCGGCGTCGAGGAGGCGGTCGACGAGGCCGGGGTCGACCGGACGCTCGGAGAAGCTCCGGACCATCCGGCGGGCCCGGACCACGTCGTTCAGCTCCATCGAGACTCCACGTCCGGCCGTTGCTCGGCCCCGGGGAATGTTGACCCAACTGGTACGGTTTTACCTGAGGACAAGGTACGACAGTTGTCCGGAGGTGCAGGTTGCCCACAGCGAGAGAGCTCCTGGCGGAGGCCAAGTCGGCCATCCGTGAGGTGGACCCGGCCGAGGCCGAGACGTCGCTCGGCCAGGCCATCTTCCTCGACGTTCGCGAGCCCGACGAGTACGAGCAGGGCGCCCTCCCGGGCGCCGTGCACCTGCCCCGGGGCCACCTGGAGTTCCAGGTGGAGGGGCGGCTCCCCGACAAGACCAAGCCGGTCGTCGTCTACTGCGCCGGCGGCGTCCGCTCGGCCTTCGCCGCCAAGACCATGGGCGACCTCGGGTACACCGACGTCGTCTCGATGGTCGGCGGCTTCAACCGCTGGAAGGACGAGGGCCGTCCCTGGGCCTCGCCCCGGACGCTCACGCCCGAGCAGCGGAACCGCTACCAGCGGCACCTCCTCCTCCCCGAGGTGGGCGAGGAGGGCCAGCTGCGACTGCTCGACTCGAAGGTCCTCCTCCTCGGGGCGGGGGGCCTCGGCTCGCCGGCCGCCCTCTACCTGGCGGCGGCGGGGGTCGGGACGATCGGCATCATCGACATGGACGTGGTCGACGAGTCCAACCTGCAGCGCCAGGTGCTCCACAACATCGAGCGGGTGGGGGAGCGCAAGGTCGACTCGGCCAAGAAGACCCTCACCGCCCTCAACCCGGACGTGACGGTGGCCACCTACGACGTGCGGCTCGGGGCGGACAACGTCCTCGACATCATCGACGGCTACGACCTCATCGTCGACGGCACCGACAATTTCCCGACGCGCTACCTGGTGAACGACGCCGCGCTGCTGAAGCGGATCCCGGTCGTGCACGGCTCGATCTTCCGCTTCGAGGGCCAGGTGACGGTGTTCGACCCGTACAACGGGCCCTGCTACCGCTGCCTCATCCCGGAGCCGCCGCCGGCCGAGCTGGCGCCGTCGTGCGCCGAGGCCGGCGTGCTCGGCGTGTTGCCGGGGATCATCGGCTCGCTCCAGGCCCTGGAGGCCATCAAGATGCTGCTCGGGCTGGGCGACCCGTTGGTCGGCCGGCTGCTCGCCTACGACGCGCTCGAGGAGTCCTTCCGGACCTTCAAGGTGCAGCGGGACCCGGCCTGCCCGGCCTGCGGCCCCGACGCGGAGATCGTGATCGCCGAGTACGACGAGCTCTGCATGCCCCACCGCCCCCACCTGGCGCACGCCGAGGCCGGTTAGTCCTTCGGGCCGGCCGTGGCCGGTCTCAGCCGAAGTGCATGAGCTCGATGCGGACACCGTCGGGGTCGGTGCAGTAGACGAACTCGGCCCGCGTGCCCTCGACCTCGAGGATCGTCCGGGTCGCCTCGAGCACCTCGCCACCCAGCCGGTTGATGGCCGCGCCGGTGGCCGCCATGTCGCCCACGAGGAGGGAGAGGTGGGTGAGGCCCAACCGGTTGATCGGCCGGCGGGTCGGCTCCCCGGTGGCCTCGGGCACCTCGAAGTGGAGCAGCTCGATCGAGGTGCCCTCACGGGCCACGAACTGCGAGGTGAGCTCGACGTCGTCGAGCTCCATGAGCCCGGCGAAGTCCTGTCCGATGCGGTGGCGGGCCGTCGGCTCGAAGCCGAGGCCCTCGCAGTAGAAGGCGAGCGAGCGCTCGAGGTCGGACACACAGATGCCGAAGTGGGAGAAGCTGGCCGGCATCGGACCTCCTCTTCGGCCGGCCCGTATGGTGCCACGCCGCCGTGGCGGGCGGCCGGGGTCGGCGGACCGTAGCCTGGAAGGGTGAGCGACGACGGGACGTCCGAGCGCCGGACCGACTCGGGCATCGAGATCAAGGCGGTCTACACCGCAGAGGACCTCGCCGGTTGGGACCCGGCGGCCCAGCTCGGCCAGCCGGGTCGGTACCCCTACACCCGGGGGCCCCACGCCGAGATGTACCGGCGCCGGCTCTGGACGATGCGCCAGTACGCCGGCTTCGGCAACGCCGAGGCCACGAACCAGCGCTTCAAGTTCCTGCTCGAGGCGGGCCAGACCGGCCTCTCCTGCGCCTTCGACCTGCCGACCCAGATGGGGCTCGACTCCGACCATCCGAGGGCCGAGGGGGAGGTGGGCAAGGTCGGCGTGGCCATCGACTCGCTGGCCGACATGCGCCTCCTCCTGGCCGACCTGCCGCTCGACAAGGTCACGACCTCGATGACGATCAACGCGACGGCGGCCATTCTCCTGCTCCTTTACGAGCTCGTGGCCGAGGAGCAGGGCGTGCCGGGGTCGGCCCTGGGCGGGACCCTCCAGAACGACATCTTGAAGGAGTACGTGGCCCGGGGCACCTACATCTACCCGCCGGCGCCCTCGCTGCGCCTCGTGGTCGACACCTTCGCCTACTGCTTGGAGCGCATCCCCAAGTGGAACACGATCTCGATCTCGGGCTACCACATCCGCGAGGCCGGCTCGACCGCCGTGCAGGAGCTGGCGTTCACCCTCGCCGACGGGATCGCCTACGTCGAGACCGCCATCGCGGCCGGCCTCGACGTCGATGCCTTCGCCCCCCGACTGGCCTTCTTCTTCAACGCCCACAACAACCTGTTCGAGGAGGTCGCCAAGTACCGGGCGGCCCGGAGGATGTGGGCCCGCATCATGACCGAGCGCTTCGGGGCCAAGGACGAGCGTTCGAAGATCCTCCGCTTCCACACCCAGACGGGTGGCTCGACGCTCACCGCCCAGCAGCCCGAGAACAACATCGTCAGGGTCACCGTCCAGGCCCTGGCGGCGGCCCTCGGGGGCACCCAGAGCCTGCACACCAACAGCTTCGACGAGGCCCTCGGGCTGCCGACCGAGCGGGCGGCCAAGCTGGCACTGCGCACCCAGCAGGTCGTGGGCTACGAGTCGGGCGTGGCCGACACCGTCGACCCGCTCGCCGGCTCCTACTTCGTCGAGTCGCTGACCGACCAGGTGGAGCGGGACGCCTCGGCCTATCTCGAGCGCATCGACGCCATGGGCGGGGCGGTGGCGGCCATCGAGGCCCGCTTCATGCAGGAGGAGATCGAGTCGGCGGCCTATGCCTACGCCAAGGCCATCGACGACGGCGAGAAGGTGCTCGTCGGTGTGAACCGCTTCGTCGAGGAGCACCGCGAGCCGACCGAGGTGTTCCCGATCGACGTCGGGCTGCAGCGGTCCCAGATCGCCCGGGTGCAACGGGTGCGGGCCGAGCGGGACCAGGCGGGGGTCGATGCGGCCCTGGCCGACGTGCGGCGCGCCGCGCAGGGGAGCGCCAACCTCCTCGTGCCGATGAAAGAGGCCCTCCGGCGGATGGCCACCCTCGGCGAGGTCTCCGACGTGCTCCGCGACGAGTTCGGCGTCTATCAGCCCGGGGGCTGAGGGCCGAGCGCGTCGACCGACACGTAGTGCTCGACGACCGGGAACGGGTCGTAGAAGTGATGCAGGAGGCTTCGCCACTCCTCGTAGGCGGGTGAGCCCCGGAAGCCCTCGGTGTGGTCCTCGAGCGTGGCCCACTCGACAAGGAGGAGGAAGCGGCCGGGCTGCTCGAGGCAGCGCTCCAGGCGGAGGGAGACGAAGCCGGGCGACCCGCCGATGATGTGCTTGGCCCGGCCGAAGGCCCGGACGAAGGCCTCCTCTCGGCCGGGCACGACGTCGAGTGCGGCGTGCTCGAGGATCACCGGTCACCTGCGCCGAGCAGGCGGTCGCGCAGCGCCGGCTCGAGGGCCGCGTCGACGGCCGTCCAGGCGAGGGCCACCGACCCGTCCCGCACGGCGGCGTCGGCCGACGGGGTGACACAGGCCGCGGCGAACTCCGGCTGGTGGTTGACGGCCCCCCGGGCCTCGATGCCCACGAGCGGGTGGATGGTCGGCACGGCGAGCGACACGTTGCCCATGTCCGTCGAGAACGTGGGGAGCGGGGCACCTTCGTCGTCGAGGTCGAAGTGGCGCCCGAGGCCCTCGGCGTTGCGGCGGTAGGCCGCGAGGAGCCCCTCGTCGCTCTCGAGCTCCGAGTAGTCGGGCGAGAGCGACTCGAAGGCGAGGTCGGCCCCGGTAGCGAGGGCCCCGGCCTGGAAGCACCGCCGCACCCTCGGCTCGAGCACCTGGAGGGCGGGGAGCGTCGGCGCCCGGCACATGAACCGGGCCGTGGCCGCGTCGGGGATGACGTTGGCCGCCGAGCCCCCGTCGAGGACCACGCCGTGGACCTGGTCCCCCGGGCGCAGCTGCTGGCGCAGGAGGCCGATCGCCACCTGGGCCACCGTCAGTGCGTCGGCCGCGTTGACGCCCTCCCAGGGGGCGGCCGAGGCGTGGGCGGTCCGGCCGGTGTAGTGGACGTCGAAGTGGGAGACGGCGAGCACCTGGCCCCGCAGCCGCTCGTGCGGCCAGGGGTGGACCATCATCGCCGCGTGGACGCCGTCGAAGGCGCCGCGCTCCAAGAGGAGCACCTTGCCGCCGCCGCCCTCCTCGGCCGGCGTGCCGACGACGAGCACGGTGAGGCCGAGGTCGTCGGCCACCTCGGCCAGGGCCAGGCCGGCCCCGACCGACGTGGCGGCGATGATGTTGTGCCCGCAGGCGTGGCCGATGCCGGGGAGGGCGTCGTACTCGGCGCACAGGGCGAGCACGAAGGGTCCGTGGCCGGCCCGGGCGGAAAAGGCCGTCGGCAGCCCGCAGATGCCGGTGGCCACCTCGAAGCCCCCGTCGGCGAGGAGGCCGGCGACGCGCTCGGCCGAGCGGGTCTCCTCGAAGGCCGTCTCGGGGTGGGCGTGGAGGTCGTGGCTCAGCTCGACCAGGTCGGGGTGGCGACGCTCGACGGCCGCCCGGGTGGCCTCCTTCGCCGCGCCCGTCGACAGTGTGGCCACCTGTCCGGTCTACTCGATCACCGCGACGACGTCGCCACCGCCCACCGAGTCGCCCGCGGCCACCTTGATCTCCGTCACGACGCCGGCCTTCTCGGCGTTGACCGCGTTCTCCATCTTCATGGCCTCGAGCACGCAGATGGTCTGGCCCACCTCGACCTGGTCGCCCACGGCCACGAGCACCTTCACGATCGTGCCCTGCATGGGCACGGTGACCGAGCCCGAGCCGGCGACCGAGGCCACCGTGTGGCCGCTCCGCCGCTTGGGCACCGGGGTCGGCCCGCCGACCGCGGCCGGCGCCATGCGCCCCACGTCGGGCACCCACAGCTTCACCTGGTAGCGGCGGCCCTCCACCTCGGCCGTCACCTCGCGGAGCACCTTCCCGTCCTCCTCCACCCCGGCCGGGGCGGTCGGCGGCACCGTGAGGGTCGAGAGGTCGAGCGTGCTCTCGACCCAGTTCGTCGAGTGCCGGACCTCGACGAAGTCGGGGTGGGACAGGATGACCACGTCGGCGGGGATCGTCGTGGCCACGCCCTCGATCCGGGTCTCCTCGAGCGCCCGCAGGGCCCGCCGCCGGGCCGACTCGCGGTCGTCGGCCCACACGACCAGCTTCCCGAGGAGGTTGTCGTAGTACTGGCTCACGGTGTCGCCGGCCTCGTACCCCGCGTCGAGGCGCACCCCGGGACCCCCCGGCGGCCGGAAGGCGGTGAGGTGGCCGGGTGAGGGGGTGAAGCGGCCGCCGCTCGGGTCCTCGGCGTTGAGGCGGATCTCGATGGCGTGGCCCCGTCGCTCGACGTCGTCCTGCCCGAAGGGGAGGGCCTCGCCGGCGGCCACCCGGAGCTGCCAGGCGACGAGGTCGAGGCCGGTCACCCACTCGGTCACGGGGTGCTCGACCTGGAGCCGGGTGTTCATCTCGAGGAAGTAGAAGTCGCCGTCCTGGTAGAGGAACTCGACCGTGCCGGCGTTGACGTAGCCGCAGGCCCGGGCGACGCGCACGGCCGCCTCGCCCATCGCCTGGCGCACGGCGTCGTCGAACGCCGGGGCCGGACTCTCCTCGATGAGCTTCTGGTGACGCCGCTGGCAGGAGCAGTCCCGCTCGCCGAGCCACAGGGTCGTGCCGTGCGTGTCCGCCAGCACTTGCATCTCGATGTGGCGGGGCCAGCTGAGGTAGCGCTCCAGGTAGATCTCGGGCCGGCCGAAGTAGGCCCGGGCCTCGCGCTCGGCCGATTCCATCGCCTCGGCCGCCTCGTCCGGTGAGCTCACCACCTTCATGCCGCGGCCCCCGCCGCCGTAGGCCGCCTTGATGGCGACCGGCCAGCCGTGCTCCTCGCCGAAGGCCACCACCTCCTCGGGGGAGGTGAGCGGCTCGGAGCGCCCGGGCACGCCCGAGACCCCGGCCGCCTCGGCCGCGAGGCGTGAGCTGATCTTGTCGCCCATCACCTCCATCGCCTCGGGCGGCGGCCCGATGAACACGACGCCACCCTCGGTGATGGCCCGGGCGAAGTCGGCGTTCTCGGAGAAGAAGCCGTAGCCCGGGTGCACGGCGTCGGCCCCGCTCGCCTCGATGGCGGCGAGGATGGCCTCGGTGTTGAGGTAGCTCTCGGCGGCCGTCTCGCCGCCGAGGGCGAAGGCCTCGTCGGCGGTGCGCACGTGGAGGGCGTCCCGGTCGAGCTCGGAGTAGACGGCCACCGTGCCCACGCCGAGCTCCCGGCAGGTCCGCATGACCCGCACGGCGATCTCGCCCCGGTTGGCGATCAGGACCTTCTCGAGCACGCTCTGGTTCTCCCCTCGACGCGGCACCGCTGTCGGGGCCCGAGCGGGCACGACGCAGCGGTGTCGTCGGCTGCCCACGCGCCGGCACCCCGGCCGCGGCGGTCAATAACACTGGCACGGCCCGTATGGTTCCTGCCATGTCCGGGCCGGCCTTCAGCGACGTCCGGCGCTTCGAGACCATCGACTCGACGAACCGCTACCTCATGGACGAGGCCAGGCGGGGGGCCGCCGCCGGCCTCGTGGCCGTGGCCGACCATCAGAGCGCCGGCCGCGGCCGCCTCGGGCGGCGCTGGGAGGCCCCGCCGGGATCGGCCCTGCTCGCCTCGGTGTTGCTCCGGCCGGAGCTGGCGCCCGACGACCTGTATCTCTGCACCGCCCTCGTCGCCCTCGCTGGCGCCGACGCCTGCGTCGAGACGGCGGGGGTGGCCCCCGAGCTCAAATGGCCGAACGACCTGCTCGTCGGGGACCGCAAACTCGGCGGGGTCCTGGCCGAGTGGGACCCGGGGGCACCCGGCGGCACCCCCTCGAGCGTGGCCGTCGTGGTCGGCATCGGCATCAACCTCGACTGGCCCGGTCCCGAGGGCGCCGGCGGCGTGTCCCTCGCCGAGGTGGCCGACCCGCCCCGGCGCGACGACCTCCTCACCGTCCTCCTCGAACGGGTGGCCACCCGTTACGGCTCGCTCGGCGACGAAGTGGGGCGGGCGGCCCTCGCCGCTGAGCTGCAGGTCCGCTGCAGCACCGTCGGTCGGCGGGTCCGGGTGGAGCTTTCGGCTGGACCGCTCGTCGGGCAGGCGGTCGGGCTCGACGCGTGCGGGCGGCTCCTCGTCGACGGCGACGACGGCCGGCGCCACGGGATCGCCGCCGGCGACGTCGTCCACCTCCGGCCCGCCGCCGCGGGCTGAGCCCCCCACCAGGGCCTACGCCGGATCCGGCAACCGGGCCGGTAGGCTGACCGGCCGATGCGACTGCTGGTGACGGGTGCCGCGGGGTTCATCGGGGCCAACTTCGTCCGCTACTGGGTGAACGAGCACCCCGAGGACGCCGTCGTGGCCTACGACGCCCTCACCTACGCCGGGAACCGGCCCAACCTGGCCCCGGTCGAGGACCGCATCCGCTTCGTGCAGGGCGACATCGGCGACCCGGTCACCGTGGAGCGCACCCTCGGCGAGGGGGAGATCGACACCATCGTCAACTTCGCCGCGGAGTCCCACAACAGCCTGGCCGTGAAGGACCCGGGGCGCTTCTTCGTGACCAACGTGATCGGGACCCAGAACCTGCTCGAGGCGGCCCGACACCACGGGGTCCGACGCTTCCACCACATCTCGACCTGCGAGGTCTACGGCGACCTCGCGCTCGACTCCGACGAGCGCTTCACCGAGGAGAGCCCCTACCGTCCGCGCACCCCGTACAACGCGTCGAAGGCCGGCGCCGACCACGCCGTGCGGGCCTACGGCGAGACCTTCGGGCTGCCCGTCACCATCACGAACTGTTGCAACAACTACGGGCCGCTCCAGTTCCCCGAGAAGGTCATCCCCCTGTTCACGACGAGGGCCCTCGACGACAAGGCGCTGCCCCTCTATTCGTCGACGCAGAACCGGCGGGAGTGGCTCCACGTGGAGGACCACTGCCGGGCGGTCGACGCGGTGCTCCAGCGCGGCCAGCCGGGCGAGACCTACCTCGTCGGGGGCGGGGTCGAGGCCAGCATCGAAGAGCTCGCCGACATCATCCTGGGCGTGCTCGGCAAGCCGGCCTCGCTGAAGGAGATCGTGCCGGACCGTCCCGGTCACGACCGCCGCTACTTGCTCGACTCCACGAAGATCGAGCGACAGCTCGGCTGGCGGGCCGAGATCCCCTTCACCGAGGGGCTGACCGAGACCGTCCGCTGGTACGCCGACAACCGGCCGTGGTGGGAGCCCCTGCGGGATCGGGCTCCCCTCGACGAGACCGGTTGGGACGCGCCCCGCTGACGAGCGGCTCGTCCCGACCCGTGCGCGTTCTCGTCACCGGAGCGGGCGGCCAGCTCGGCCGGGACCTCGTCGTGGCCCTCGCCGGCGGGCTGCCGACCGCGGGGTGGCGCCGGTCGCTCTTCGGTCCGGCGGCGGCGCGGGTGGAGGTGGTCGGGACGACCCACGCCGAGCTGCCCGTCGACCAACGTGAGCAGGTGCTGACGGCGGCCTTCGGCCTCCGGCCCGACGTCGTCGTCCACGCCGCGGCGGCCACCGCGGTCGACGCCTGCGAGACCGACCCCGGGCGGGCGTACCGGGTGAACGCCCTCGGCACCCGTCACGTAGCCGAGGCCGCCCGGCGGATCGGCGCCCACCTCGTCTACGTCTCGACCGACTATGTGTTCGACGGGCACGCCCGACGGCCCTACGTGGAGGCGGACGAGCCCAATCCGCTCTCGGTCTACGGGCGGACGAAGCTGGCCGGTGAGCGAGAGTGTGACCCGGGCGACACCGTCGTGCGCACCTCCTGGGTCTGCGGGGTGCACGGCGCCAACATGGTGAAGACGGCGTTGCGACTCGCCGAGGGCGACGGCCCGCTCCGCTTCGTCGACGACCAGCGGGGTTCGCCGACCTTCACCGCCGACCTGGCCGCGGCCCTCGTCACCTTGGCTCTCGACCGGCGGCCGGGGACCTTCCACGTGACGAACCAGGGCTCGACCAGCTGGTACGGCTTCGTGCGCGAGGTGCTGGCCGCCGCCGGCCAGGATCCCGGGCGGGTGGAGCCGATCGCCACCGCCGACCTCGATCCGCCTCGGCCCGCCCCCCGGCCGGCCAACTCGGTCCTCGACAACGCGGCGCTGCGGGAGGCGGGCCTGCCCCTCCTGCCGGAGTGGCCGGAGGGGCTGCACCGGCTCGTCGACGCGCTGGGCCCGGTCAGGAGTGCCGCGTGACCACGGCCCGGACGTCCGGGGGGGCCGTCCCCCGCCGGGGCCGCCGGGTGGCGGTCGTCGGGGTGGGCTACGTCGGCCTGCCGACCGCGGCCACCCTGGCCCGGCTGGGCCACACGGTGGTCTGCGGGGACCGCGACGCGGAGCGGATCGCCGGGCTCCAGCGCGGCGAGGTGCCGATCCTCGAGGCCGGCCTCGAGGAGCTCGTGCAGGACGGCCTGCAGTCGGGGCGGCTCAACTTCGTCGTGGGGGCGGCCACCGCCGCCCGCTCGGCCGAGTTCGTGTTCTTGTGCGTGCCCACGCCCGAGCGGGCCGACGGCTCGGCCGACCTCTCCTACGTCGAGGCGGTGGCCGAGGAGATCAGCCCCCATCTCGCCCCCGGGGTGATCGTGGTCAACAAGTCCACGGTCCCGGTCGGGTCGACCACCGTGGTCGAGCGGGTCCTCGGCCGGAGTGACGTCACCGTCGTGTCGAACCCCGAGTTCCTCCGGGAGGGCACCGCCGTCCAGGACAGCCTCCACCCCGACCGCCTCGTCGTGGGGGCCGACGACGCCGACGCCGCGGCGGAGGTGGGCGAGCTGTTCGGCGGCACCGGCGCGCCCCTCATCGTCACCGACGCCACCACCGCCGAGACCATCAAGTACGCCTCGAACGCCTTCTTGGCCACGAAGCTCAGCTTCGTGAACGCGATCGCCCGCCTCTGCGAGGCGCTCGGCGCCGACGTGCGGGACCTCCTCCTCGGCCTCGGCTACGACCGACGGATCGGTTTCGACTACCTCCGGCCCGGTCCGGGGTGGGGGGGCTCGTGCCTCCCGAAGGACACCGCGGCGCTCCTTCACATCGCCGAGTCGGCGGGCTACGACTTCCAGCTCCTCAGGGGTGTGATCAACGGCAACGACGAGCAGGTCGACTCGGTGGTGGATAAGGTGGTCGGCCTGGTCGGCGGCTCGGCCGACGGGCGGACGATCGGCGTGTGGGGGCTCACGTTCAAGGCCAACACCGACGACCGGCGCAGCTCGCCGGCGGTCGACGTGGCCCAGCGGCTGGCCGGGCTCGGGTCGGTCGTCCAGGCCTACGACCCGACGGTGGCCCCGTCGGCCGTGCGCGGCTCGGCCCTCGCCTACCAGCCGGCGGCGGCCGAGGGGACCCCGGCCGACCTCGTCGGCCTCACCCTCTGCGCTGACGCCTACGAGGCCTGTCGGGGGGCGGCCGCGCTCGTGGTCCTCACGGAGTGGGACGAGTTCCGCTGGGTCGACTTCGACAAGGCCCGCGACCTCATGGCCCAGCCGATCGTGATCGACGCCCGCAACCTCTTCGACCCCGCGGCGATGCGCCGTGCGGGCTTCACCTACCGGGGGGTCGGGCGCCGGTGAGGCGGGTGCTCGTGGCCGGGGGCGCCGGCTTCCTCGGCTCCCATCTCTGCGACGCCCTCGTCGCCCGGGGGGACGAGGTGGTCTGCGTCGACGACCTGTCGACCGGGCGGCAGGACAACGTGGCCCATCTCGCCGACGAGCCCCGGTTCGCCCTCGTCGTGGCCGACGTGGTCGCCGACGTGGCCGTGGAGGGGCCGTTCGACGCGGTGTGCCACCTCGCCAGCCCGGCCTCGCCCCCGGCCTATCTCGCCCGACCGATGGAGACGCTGGCCGTGGGCAGCGAGGGCACCCGACGGCTCCTCGACGTGGCCGACCGCTACGGGGCCCGGTTCCTCCTCGCCTCGACGAGCGAGGTCTACGGTGACCCGCTGGTGCACCCCCAACCCGAGAGCTACCGGGGCAACGTCGACCCCGTCGGGCCGAGGAGCGTTTACGACGAGGCCAAGCGCTACGCCGAGGCCCTCACGATGGCGGCCCACCGGTCCCGGGGGACCGACGTCGGCATCGTCCGCATCTTCAACACCTACGGGCCCCGCCTCTCGCCCGGCGACGGGAGGGTGGTCTCGAACTTCGTCACCCAGGCCCTCCGGGGCGAGCCGCTCACCGTCTACGGGGACGGTTCCCAGACGAGGAGCCTCTGCTACGTCGACGACGAGGTGCGCGGGCTCGTCGCCCTGCTGGACGCCCCGGTGACCGGTCCGGTCAACGTGGGCAACCCCGACGAGCGCACCGTGCTCGAGCTGGCCCATCTCGTCCTCGAGCTGACCGGCTCGGCCTCGGCGGTCGAGCACGGCCCGGCGGCCCCCGACGACCCCACCCGACGCTGTCCGGACATCTCGCTCGCCCGGGAGCTCCTCGGGTGGGAGCCGGTCGTCACCCTGATCGAGGGTCTCGAGAAGACGGTCGAGTACTTCGCGGCGGACGCCACGAGCGTCGGGGGCGCGACGTGAGCGACGGGACGGAGGAGGCCCGGGAAGACGGGCGGGCCTACCGGTCGATGACGGTGATCGTCCCCGTGTACAACGAGCGGTCCACGGTGGCCGAGATCGTGCGTCGGGTGCGGGCCGCCAAGGTCCCGGTGGTCGTCGACGTGGTCCTCGTGGACGACGGTTCGACCGACGGCTCCGACAAGGTGATGCGGGCCATCGAGGACTCGACCGTGCGCGTCGTCACCCACGAGCGCAACCTCGGGAAGGGTGCGGCGGTCCGCACCGGCCTCGAGCACGCCCGTGGCGACCTCGTCCTCATACAGGACGCCGACCTCGAGTACGACCCCGACGACTGGCCCGAGCTCCTGGCCCCGATGTTGAAGGGCAAGGCCCGGGTGGTCTACGGCAGCCGTTTCACCGGGCCGAGGAAGAACATGCTGCCGCTCCACTGGATAGGCAACCGCTTCCTCTCGCTCGTCACGAACCTCTTGTACTCCTCGACCCTCTCGGACATGGAGACCTGCTACAAGCTCTTCGACCGCCAGGTGCTCGACGGCATCACGATCGAGTCGAAGCGCTTCGACTTCGAGCCCGAGATCACGGCCAAGGTCCTCCGGCGCGGCTACCGCATCTACGAGGTCCCGATCTCCTATGCGGGGCGCGAGCTCAGCGAAGGCAAGAAGATCACGTGGCGGGACGGCTTCAGCGCCCTGCGGGCGCTCGTGAAGTACCGGTTCTCCTCAAAGTACTGACGTGGTGGGCACGCGGCAACGGGTGAGTGCGGTCGTGGTGGACTACGACGCCGGTCCGGTCCTCGCCCTCTGCGTCGAGTCGCTGCTCGCCGAGGGATGCGACGTCCTCGTGGTCGAGAACGGCTCGGCCGAGGACGCCCGGCGCCTCCTCGCCGGTCACGGCCTGGCCGTCCCGGTGCTCTCGACGGGGGCGAACCTCGGCTACGGCGCCGGCGCCAACCGGGGCGTGGCCGCCACGAGCGGCGAGTTCGTCCTGCTGGCCAACGCCGACCTGCAGGTCCACCGGGGGGCGGTTAACGCCCTCGTCGGCGCGCTCGACGACGAGCCCTCCTGGGCGGTCGTCGGACCGCGCCTCCTCGACGCCGCGGGACACATCTACCCGTCGGTCCGCCGCTTCCCGTCGATGGTCGACGCCGCCGGCCACGCCCTCATTAGCCTCGTGCAGCCGGACAACCCGTTCTCGAACCGCTACCGCCCGCCCGAGGCCGGCGGGTCGAGCCGCGGTCCGGCCGACTGGGTCTCGGGCGCGTGCTTCCTCGTGCGACGCTCGGCCATGGAGGAGCTCGGTGGCTTCGACGAGGCGTACTTCATGTTCGCCGAGGAGCTGGACCTCTGCTGGCGGGCCCACCAGGCCGGTTGGGGGGTGGGGGTGGAGCCGGCGGCCGTCGTGACCCATCTCGAGGGTGTGAGCCGGCGCCGGCATCCCTACAAGATGCTGCTCGCCCACCACCGCTCGGCGCTGCGCTTCGCCGGCCGGTCCACCGAGGGCTGGCGCCGCCTGGCCCTGCCCCTCGCCGGCCTGGTCCTCGGCCTCCGCCTCGTCGTGGCCCTGGCCGTCGAGGCGGCCCGGCGACCCAGCTGAGGATCCGGTCGCCCCAGGTTGCACCGGGCGGGGCGGCACCGGGGCCGCCCGAGAAGTTCCTGCGACCTCTCTGCAACCTTCAGGCACGGACCGGGAATGAGTTGACGCCGCCCAGGTTGCCGGTCATAGTGTCAGAAGCAACTTTCTGTGCGTCGTGTAGCGACCGCCGGGTAAGAAAGGGGAGGACCGGCCAGGGGTCGAGGACCCGCCGCCACGACCGGCACGAGTGATCGTCGCGTACGTGCCATAACCCCTCCATCGGGCCCTTCCCAGGCCCACTGCACGTACACGCTGGATCGGGCCGCCTTCGGGGCGGCCCGATCCATTTCCGCCCCTGTCCGGACCGGGCCGGGTGAGCAGGAGCGTCCATCGGGGCTCGGCTGACGGCGAGTGCCGCAGGCAACGTAGGTTGCAGCGGCCGGCCCTCTCGGGCGACGCTCCGTGCCTCCCCGTGGGCGTCACCGGGCAGATTCTTCGGTGCCCGGCGCAACGTGATCGTCGGCGCCGCGGCCCGCGCCGACGATCCCGTCGCCCTCGCCCCGGGCGGCGCGCTGAGTGTCACCGGTTGCCGACCGCACGGCAGTTGCACCTGTCAGGGCGGTCGGTGGGTCACCGATGGACTTGGGCCCCGGGTCAGCCGGGGTGGACGGTTCCACTGGCCGTGGTTGGGTGGCCGGTCTAACATGACCTCGACGCCCCTTCCTGGATCCGTCCTTCGCGGCGTGGTCTCGATGTGGCGATCACACTGCGTACGTGCTCATGACCCCCTCCAAGGGCCTTTCGAGGCCTGGAGCACGTGCCAGACGTCAACCGGGCCGCCTTCGGGCGGCCCGGTTGCGTCTCGGGCCCGTGGCCGCGGCTTGGTCTGGCGCGGGCGTACAGTGGTCCGGGCTGTGTGCGGGTCTGTGGTTGCAAGTCGAGGCCAGTCGCAGGCGAAACGACCCACGTAAGGCAACTTGTGGTTGCCGATCATGGTGCGACTTAGAGGTAAGTCCTGCCCATCCGATCCTCCGGTACTCGGGGAAGGGTGGCGACGGGGGGATGCGTGCCGATCTCGGCGCCGAAGGACCGGGCGACCGGTCGCCGGTGCCGGGCCGCCAACCCCGCAGCAGGCGAGTGTGGGGACAAAGACCAGGTCAGCCGCACACAGCCCACGTCACTCCCCAGTGCTCCGTCCACCCAGGTGAGAGGGTCGTCCCGAGGTATGACCGGTAGAATCGGAACCCCATGAGTGTGTTCACCAAGGTCCTCAAGGCCGGCGAGGGCAAGAAGGTGCGCCGCCTCGCCGAGATCGTCCCCTTCATCAACGACCTCGAGCCCGAGATGGAGGCCCTGAGCGACGACGACCTGCGCCACATGACCGTCGAGTTCCGCGAGCGCCTCGACCGGGACGAGGAGCTCGACGACCTCTTGGTCGAGGCCTTCGCCGTCGTCCGCGAGGCCTCCTGGCGGGTCCTCGGCCAGCGGCACTTCGACGTCCAGATGATGGGGGGCATGGCCCTCCACTTTGGCTGGATCGCCGAGATGAAGACCGGGGAGGGCAAGACGCTCGTCTCGACCCTCCCCGTGTACCTGAACGCCCTCGCCGGTCAAGGCGTCCACCTGGTGACGGTCAACGATTACCTGGCCACCCGGGACTCGGAGTGGATGGGCCGGGTCTACCGGTGGCTCGGCCTCGAGGTCGGGCGGGTGGGGCCGGACATCGCCGACTTCGCCGAGAAGCGCAAGGCCTACGCCGCCGACATCACCTACGGCACCAACACCGAGTTCGGCTTCGACTACCTGCGGGACAACATGATGCCCCGCCGCCGCGAGGACATGGTCCAGCGGGGCCACATCTACGCCATCATCGACGAGGTCGACTCGATCCTCATCGACGAGGCCCGGACCCCGCTCATCATCTCGGGCCCCTCCGACGAGGCGGCCAAGCTCTACTACCAGTTCGCGGCGATCGCCCGCTCACTCGGGCGCGACGCCGACTACGAGGTCGACGAGGAGAAGCGCAGCGTCGTGCCCCTGGAGTCGGGCATCGACAAGGTGGAGACGGCCGTCGGCGTCTCCAACCTCTA
>Ga0116216_10001382_pt1 | contig 16960 bp, 15 predicted proteins | sample Sb_taG_11_FD_89696 | JGI IMG/M metagenome (GOLD analysis project Ga0116216, IMG submission 89696) | Peat soil microbial communities from Weissenstadt, Germany - Sb_50d_3_AS metaG | ecosystem: Environmental > Terrestrial > Soil > Wetlands > Peat | place: Germany: Weissenstadt | collected 2010-09-21
ATTTCCTCCTCGCCTTCGACCACGAACTTCACATGGACGGGGAGCGAACCCGTTGCTTCAAGCCAGGCGCGGAGCGCCGCGAGGTGAAGCATCACCCCCGCCTTGTCGTCCACCACGCCCCGGCCGTACAGGCGTCCGTCGCCCCGCACGGTGGGATCGAAGGCAGGAGTCTTCCAGCGCTCCTCCCGCCCGGGCGGCTGCACATCGTGGTGCGCGTAGAGCAGGACCGTCGGTGCGTCGCCGTGGGCCGCGCGACGTTCCCCCACGATGTAGGGATGAGCATCGGGGATGCGCACCACCTCAACGCCCTCGAGTCCAGCCCCGCGGAAGAGATCCGCGACGCGTTCGGCAGAGCGCACCACGTGGGTCGGATCGAAGCCCGCCGCCGACACGCTCGGAATCCGAACCAGTTCGACGAGGTCGGCGAGCGTTCGCTCGAAGCCGCGCTCGAGTGCGACAAGGACGGCGCTGGGAGCGGCCATGCGAGCGCGCACGGTAGCCGTTAGAGTGATGCGATGGAACCGCGATCATGGCGGGTACCGGCCTTTGACGGGATCGAACTCCAAGTGTTCTCGTGGAGTGACACTGGGGTGCCGCTCGTCATGCTCCACGGCTTCGGCAACGATGCACACGTCTGGGATGATTTCGCTCCGGCGGTGGCACCCTACTACCGGACGCTCGCCTTCGATCTGCGAGGCCACGGCGACTCGAGTCGCGATCCAGAGCTGCGCTACGACCACGAATCCATGGCGTCGGATGTGATTACCGTCACAGAAGCCCTGAGCCTGGGCCGCTTTGTGCTGGTCGGCCACTCGATGGGAGGGCGCGTTGCCATGCGGGTGGCCGGCAAGCATCCCGAGCGACTCGCCGGGCTCGTCATCGTCGATGCCGGTCCCGAACTCGACGCGCGCGGGGTCTCACGGATTCGCCTTGACGCCGTGTCAGAGAAGCCGGCGTCCTTCGCGTCCGCCTCGGAGTATGAGGCCTTCCTCTCCCGCGCCTACCCGCTGGCGAGTCCCCACGTCCTCGCTCGCATGGCGCACTTCGGGCTGCGCCGCGACGCCGACGGGCGTCTCCGGCCGAAGACGGATCCTGCCTTCTTCCGCGCCTTGGAGCACGAGTCTTCCGAGGACGCTGCGCGGCGCGCTGCGGAGGAGACGGCAGCGCTGTGGGAGGCCCTCGCGCGCACCCCCTGTCCGACGCTCGTTGTACGGGGCGCCGCATCCGATGTGCTTTCCCCGGAGGTGGCGGATCGCATGGCGGAGGCGGTGTTGCCTCGCGGCTCGCTCGTCGTCGTGCCGCGCGCCGGTCACTCGGTGATGGTGGACAACCCCGAGGGTTTCCGGGAGGCGGTCACAAGTTTCGTGCTGGGCGACGCTTGACGCTAAAGTCGGTGTGTGCAGGCCCACCGCGCGCGCCGTGATGGAAACTCGGGGACCCATCGATGCCGACCTCCCGCAAGCTCATGCGCTCCTCTTGGCTCTTGTGTGCTCTCCTCGCTCGCGGCGCGAACGCAGGAACCGCGATCGCACCGACGACGCCCAGCGCCGTGATCGAGCGGTTCTACGCCGTGCTTCTCGACTCCATGAAGCAAGCCACTGCGCTCGGCTACGAGGGACGGCGCAGCAAGCTTGCGCCCGTGGTCGATCAAACCTACGACCTGCCGTTCATGGCGAAGGTGGCTACCGGGAAATATTGGAAGGAGCTCGATCCTGCCACGCAGCAGCGCTTCGTCGATACCTTTACCCGCCTTACCGTCGCAAACTATGCGGGCCGGTTTAACGGCTACGACGGTGAGAGTTTCGTCGTTGTCTCGGAGGGCGATGGCGGGCAGAACACTGCACTCGTACGGACCAAGCTTGTGCTAAAGAGCGACCCCCCGGTCGAGCTCAACTACCGGCTGCGCCTCTTGGATGGGTCGTGGCGCATTATCGACGTCTATCTGAACGGCACGGTGAGTGAGCTTGCGCTGCACAGGGCCGAGTACACGGCCAAGATCGAACGGGAGGGCTTTGACTCGTTGCTCCACGCCCTCGAAGAGAAAATCGCAGCCCTTGCCTCTGGCAAAGCGGCGGATTGACGGGGTGGCGTGAAGAAAATTCACTCGTTGCTGCTCGGGCTTGGGGCGATTTGCCTCGCATTCCTGGTGTGTGAGATCGGGCCCGAGACGCTGTGGCACGACACCGTAAAGCTCGGCTGGGGCGCGGTCTTCATCATTTCCGTGGCCTCGATCGAGCAGCTCCTTCACACGCTCGCCTGGCAGCGCTGCTTCGAGGCCGCCGAAAGGCCGAGCTTATGGCGTCTCTATGGTGCTCACCTCGCCGGGGGTGCCATCAACATCGTGACACCGACCGCGACGCTGGGCGGCGAGCTCGTGCGTGGGGGCCTGCTCCCCGGTGTTCCGGGGGCGCTTGCGGCGGCGACGGTCACGGTGGATCGGCTCGCCTATGCATTGGCCGATACGAGCCTCGGGCTCCTCGGTCTTCTCGTCCTGCTCCGAGCGCCTTCCCTTGGCACGCTGACACACATCGCCATCGCCGCCGCGGCCGCGCTCTTCCTGACCGGGATCGGGATCTTCTGGGCACTGCAACGCAACGGCCGACTCCTTTCCCGAATCGTAAACCACTCGATCGTGCAGCGGATTTGCGGCCCGACCTTGGCCGAGGGCCTCAGCACCGGCTCCGCCTCCGTGGACCTTCGGATCGCAACCTTCCATGCCGAGCGCACGAGCGCCTTGCTCGCAGCCATCGCACTTCATGTCGCGGGCTCCCTCATGGGTGCTGTCCAGCTCGCGCTATTCTTTTTCTTCGTATCCGCTCCCGCCACACCCTGGATCACGCTCCAGGTCTTTCTGGTCGGGATCGCTCTCGACCTCTTCTCCTTCTTCGTCCCCGCACGACTCGGGGCGCAGGAAGGGGCGCGCATGCTCGCGGTTTCGCTGGTCGGCTTGGAGCCAGCCCTTGGCCTCCTCTTCTCCCTCGTGCTGCGGGTAGAGCAAGTCGCTTGGGCGGGGATCGGGCTCTGCCTCTACTCTTTACTGGTGCCGGGTGGGTGGCCGATGCGGCGGGGCTCGCGCTTGCAAGCCTTGGGCCTACAGTCGGGGGCAGCCGAACCCGCACCCGAACCTGGCTTGACACCAGGCGAGGAGGCGGGGTAGCAAGAGGCCCATTCGAGCCAGGAGGGGTGAGTGCTCACGCGCCGAAGCTTCTTCCAGCGCCTTCTCGCCAATCACGAGGCGCGAGAGTTCCTCATGAACTCCCTCGCGGTTGGCGAGGCGGACAGCGCCGTCGATCTCGATCGCGTCGCAGAGCACGTGCAAGACGAAGCCCTCTCTCGCAGGATCTATCGCCACCACGCCGAGGAAAAGCGTCATGCGCGTCTCTTTGGCAAACACCTGTCGGACCTCGGCTTCGCGGCCCGCCCGCTGCCCGCCGAGCTCGACTACGAGCGCTACGTGCAGCGCTTCGGCATGGGGACGCCGAAGTCTCGGCTCGACGATCCGCGCCCGTTCGACGAGGACGATATCATCCTGTTTTTCGCGGGAAGCAAAGCGGGGGAAGAGCGAGCCTGCGCCGAAATGGAGGGGTTGATCGAGGCGCTGGCCGAGGACCCCGAGACGGTTGCGCTTTTGCGCGTGATCCACGGCGACGAGGTCCGCCACGTCTCGTACGCCACCGAGGAACTGCTGCGGATCGCCGCCCTTGGACGACGCGCCAAGGTGTTACAGACGTTGCGCGCGGCACGCCGTGCCGAGGCGCGTGCGCACCGCCACGTGAGCCGTGCCTTCATGCGCCACCTCATGCAGATGCTCGACTATCCGCGCTGGGTCCAGACGCTGGCGGGGATCGGGATCGACTTCGGGTTCGCGGTGCGCTGGCTCTTCCCAGGAGGCCTCGACCAGCCGATCATTGCGAACGCGATGCCGACTCCCGCCGACCGGGTGCACGCTTCGCCGCCCGCCACCGAATCGACCCGCGTGGTCGAGTCCGCGCGATGAAGACGCTCTTTCTAAATCCACCGTCCTACGATGGTTTCGACGGCGGCGCAGGCTCCCGCTACCAGGCCCGGCGCGAGATCAAATCCTTCTGGTATCCGACCTGGCTGGCGCAGGCCGCGTCACTCGTGCCCGGTTCCCGATTGATCGATGCACCCCCCGACGAGCTCGAGATTGACGCTGTCGTCGAGCAGGCCCAAGGCTACGACCTCACAATCATCCACACCTCCACACCCTCGGTCGTGCAGGACGGCAAGACCGCGGCGCGGCTCCGCGAAGCCTACCCCCGCATGACCATCGGCTTCGTGGGTGCGCACACCATGGTCCAGCCGGAGGAAACGCTTCGGATTGCCCCCGCGGTCGACTTCGTCGGAACCGGTGAGTTCGACTACGCCGTGCGAGACGTCGCTCAGGGCTTACCCCTCGAGTCGGTGACGGGCATCTGCTGGCGGGCCCCCGACGGCACGCTCGTTCGCAACGCACCCCAAGTACCGATTCACGACCTCGACTCATTTCCGTTTGTGACCGACGTGTACGCACGCAACCTCACGGTGGAGCGCTACTACATCGGCTACCTGCAGCATCCCTATGTCTCCCTCTACACCGGAAGAGGTTGCCGCAGCCGATGCACCTTCTGCCTCTGGCCGCAGACCATCGCGGGCCACGTGTACCGCACGCGCAGCGTTGAGCACGTGGTGGCCGAGATGGCCCATGCCAAAGAGCTCTTCCCGCAGGTAAAGGAGTTCTTCTTCGACGACGACACCTTCACCGATGACCGGCCGCGAGCGGAGGCCATTGCTCGTGGGCTCGGCCGGGTCGGGATCACTTGGTCTTGCAATGCCAAGGCCAACGTGCCCCGCGAGACGCTCCGTGTCATGAAGGAGAACGGGCTGCGCCTTCTGCTCGTGGGATTCGAATCGGGGAACCAGCAGATCCTGAACAATATCCGCAAGGGCACCAAGATCGAGCGCGCCCGTGAGTTTGCGCGTGACTGCAAGGATCTCGGGATCCTGCTTCATGGAACCTTCATCATCGGATTGCCCGGCGAGACGCAGGAGACGATCGAGCGTACGATTGCGTTCGCGAAGGAGGTCGATCCCTATAGCCTGCAGGTATCGCTCGCGGCACCCTATCCCGGTACCGCACTTTACGCGCAGGCGAAGGAGAACGGCTGGCTGCCCGCGGACCGCGCGCCCGGACTTGTCGAAGAGCATGGCATCCAAGAAGCCGTGCTGAGCTACAAGAATCTCTCCAGCGAGGAGATGCACGAAGCCTTGGAGCGCTTCTACCGCGCCTATTACCTCCGACCCCGCCCGATTCTGCGCATCGTGCGTGATATGGTCCGCGACCGCGAGGTGATGCGGCGGCGCCTACGTGAGGGTCGCGAGTTCTTCTCGTTCATGGCGCAGCGCCGCCACCTGTCCTGACGGACGTGGCGGGGCGTCTCCTCGTCACCGGCGACGATCTCGGCGTGAGCAGCGCCGTGAACGCGTCGATCGCGCGTTGCTACCGCGAGGGCATCCTCACCAGTGCGAGCCTCATGGTCGCCGAGCCGGCAGCCGCAGAAGCCGTCGCGCTGGCCGGTGAGCTCCCGGGACTCGGAACCGGGCTCCACCTCGTGCTCTGTGACGGCGCAGCCGCGAGCCCGCCGCGGGCGATTCCTGACCTTTCGGACAGCCAGGGACGGCTTCCTTCGAGTCCCCTGCGGGCCGGCCTACAGGATTGGGTGCAGCGACGCCGGCTGCGCAGCCAGCTCGAATACGAGGTCCGCACCCAATTCGAGCGCTACGCCAAAACCGGCCTCTCCTTCGATCACGTCGACGGGCACCACCACCTGCATATGCATCCTGTGGTGTTCGAAATCGTGCAGCGCTGCATGGAAGAACATCGAGTCCCGTGCGTGCGCCTCATGCGAGAAAGTCGCGCCGCACGTCCTCCTCACACGAGCCCGACCGAGGAGCTCGTGCCGGCTATCTTTGCGGCGCTGGCTCGGCACCACCAGCGCCGGCTTGGAAGGATCCGGACCGCGGACGAAGTGTGGGGGCTCCGGGCCACGGGGCGACTTGACACAGCCCTGCTATGCCTCATGGTGCGGCGCATGCGCGCACATACCCTGGAACTCTTTACGCACCCGAGGGAAGACACAGAGCCGGGGCGTCTGGAAGAGCAAGCGCTGTGCGCCCCCGAGGTGCGACAGATGATTCGCGACGCAGGCTACGAACTCATCAGCACCCGAACACTCGGCAGAGAGGCGGTGGCTTGAGCGCGGTGGCTCTCGCTGCCACCGCCTGGCTCGCGGCGGCGTTCGTCTATCGCACGCTCTCGATGCGTGCTCTTTCCCAGCTGTGTCGCGTCGAGGACCAGGATTTCGATCCGGTCCCGCCCGAGGGGGCACTGGTGGCGTTGCGGCCGCTCCACGGCTTCCTCACCCGCCTTGAGGACTCGCTCGAGACTCTCTGGCGAGCTGCGGCGCGCGGTGGCTTGCGCGTGATTGTGGGCGCGGCGGATCGGGAGGATCCGGCGCTCCGGGTAGCGGCACGTGTGGCGGCCCGCTGGCCGCAAGTGCGATCGGAAATCCGCACCGCACCCGGTCCCGAGGGCGTGAACCGCAAGCTCGCGAACCTGATTCAGATGTCGGCGAAGGTCGACGGTGATTTGCTTCTGTTGAGCGATGCCGACATCGCCGTACCCGAAGACTACGTCTTGCGCCTCACCAGGCCGTTCAAGGATGCCGACGTCGGCCTCGTGACGTGTCCCTACCGAAGCGTCGCCGCCGCGGGTCTTGCGAGTCGCATCGACGCCTTGATCACCAACATGCACTTCTTGCCCAGTGCCTGCCTCGCGACCCAGCTGGAGGGGCTGCACTTTGCGCTCGGCGCAACGATCGCAGTACGCGCGACGGCGCTCTCGCAGGCCGGCGGTTTCGAAGCTCTGCTGGATACACCGGCGGACGACTTCCTGCTCGCCCGGCACATCGAACGCGCGGGTTGGCGCCTTGCTTGGTCACCCATGGTGGTCGACCACCTGCTTGAACCGGAAGGGTGGGTTGCAGCGGCGCGCCGGCATTTGCGCTGGGCGCGTGTCGTTCGGCACATGCGCCCGCTCGGCTACGTCGGACAGCTCGTTACGCACGGAAGCATCCCCGCGCTCATCCTCGCAGGGACCGGCGCCGGGGCATGGATCCCGTGCGCGTGGTGGGCGCTCGAAGGCGTGTGGCTGTGGCGCCGGCGCAAGACCCTCGGGTTGCGCCCCGGCGACCTCGCTGCAATCCCGCTCGCGGACCTCCTCGCGTTCGCAGTGTTTCTGGGCGGGACCCGAGGACGCGCGCGGCCGAGCTAAGTCTGCGCGGTCTTAAGGACCGGGCTTGAGCAGCGCCGCCGCTTGCGCTCCGAGAGCGGTGGACCCAGTCGCAGGGCTGGTCTCTACGTCGCCGGTCTCGCCGCCCTTTGCCGGCGCCGACGGCGGCGGAGGCTCACTGACCGAAGGCGCTGCGACTGCTTCGGGCAGCGGGCTTGGGGAGACCGGTGCGACGGGAGCACCCCTCTCGAGCCGTCCGCGGATCTCTCCCTCCCGGTCGAGGAGGTAGGCGCTACGCAGCGCGGCGTAGTAGTCCACGGCTGATTCTTGCAGGTGTTTCAGGTCCCCGACGTGTTCGTCGCGCAACGAGAGTCCGTCACCGGAGCCCAGCAGAAGCTGCGAGCCAGGACCGAGGAGCCAGAACTGAGGCTCCAAGAGGCCGTCGATTGCACCCCCGATGCTGTCGCGGACGGTCGTGGGTCCGAACAGAGGTAGAACCAGGTAGGGTCCCGCGCCAACCCCTGCCTGAGCGAGCGTCTCTCCGAAATCCGCCTCGTGGCGCTGAAGCCCGAAATTCGCGGCGGGATCAAACAGCCCTCCCATGCCGAGAGTGGAGTTGATCGCGAAGCGCGCTGTCGTGACCACTGCGTCACGGAGCTTGAGCTGGAGGATGTCATTCGCGAGGGTCCGCGCTGAACCCAGGTTCCGGAAGACGCGGCGGACCGCGCGGCGACCCTCGACTGGAACGATGAACTCGTAGGCGTTGGTGAAGGGGTCGAGGAACAGGTAATCGATCCCGCGATTCAGCGCGAAAAAGCCGCGATTTACGGGCTCAAAAGGGTCGTACGGCCCCTTCTGGATGCTCGCAATGAGAGCGTCATCCGCATCGACGGCAGGGACCGCGGCCTGAGAACCATCGGGAAGTGCGTTTTGCGGGGTTTCCAGCGGCGCTACGGCCTGGGCCGCAAGCGGCGCGGGCTCACGTCCCGGCGGGGCGCTCGCACAGCCGAGCGTTCCCCCCAAAGACAACGCCAACCCCACCGCAAGCGCCGCGGAGGCCAATGCTGCCGCGGACGGCCCAAATGTGCGGCCCGGCTGTGAAGTGCTCAATCGAACGACGTCCTTCCCACCAAGGGGCATGAACCGCTTCGCGGCCGGGAGACTTGTGGCGAATCGCGGCGCGAGTGTGTCTTGGGCGCGGCGTATTGTAAGGCTCCTCAAGCGCGGGGCAAACTTCCGACGCAGTAAGGGCAAACTTCCGAGGCAGCGCGGAGCCCCGCGCGTGCTTTCTTCGCCCCGCAAGTGAAGTGGCGATGAATCCGCCGTCGCCCACTGACCCAATGCCGGCGTTCGGTCAGCGTTTTCGGTTGTGACCGCCCGGGGCACGCCCGATCCTCCGGCCCCAAGGCACGACGCGCGGTCGTCCAGCTACTTGGAACCTCAGGTGCATATCGTCGAACTACTGGTCCATACAGTCGCCTTGCGCCCGTATGTTTTCTGCTTTCTGGCGGCGTTCCTCGTGATTGCCCTCGGGGAGATCGGACCGGTCCGCACCATCGTGTGGCTCGTGCTCGGCTATGGAGTCGCGTTCGTCTGCGAATATGTTTCGACACGAAATGGCTTCCCGTTCGGCCTCTACCACTATCTGGACGCGCCGACGCGTGGCCGCGAGCTTTGGGTCTCAAACGTCCCCTTCATGGATTCGCTCTCCTTCGTCTTCTTGTCTTTCGTGGGCTATGCGACCGCTCGTCACATGCTCCGAGTTCCCGCGGACCCGCCCGGCCGCATCCCGCTGACGCCTCTCCTGCTTGGCCTTTCCACATTCCTGATGGTGGCGATTGATCTCGTGTGCGACCCCGTGGCGCTGCGCGGGGACCGCTGGTTCCTTGGCAAACTCTACGACTACGCGGAGCCCGGCGTGTTCTTTGGTGTCCCACTCACGAACTACCTCGGATGGGCCTTTGTGGGCGCGGTGGTGCTCGGGGCGATGGGGGCGCTCGAACGCGCGGGGTGGCTTCGGGGGGCGCCCCTCTACCAGTTGCCGAGAGCGCGCGGCGTGGTGACCGCTTTCTATGCTGCGATCGTATTGTTCAATGCGGTGATCGCGTTCAAGATCGGCCTGTCGCCCGTCGGTTGGCTTGGGCTCGCGATCGTCGTCGCCGTGACCAGTGCGCTTCTCCTCCCGTCTGCCCTGCGCGTCGGTGGTCTGCCGGCCCAGCCGGGGTGCGAGGAGGCGCACTGAAGTGCAGGCGCTGAGGCGCGGTGCCACAGGGACGGGTGCCCCGGGTGGTCAAGACTGTCAGGCAAGCGGGGCGCCGTGCGCTGCGCCTTTGCACGAGGGCGCCGCGACCTTGTCTCCGTTTTTTCACGTACGAACGAGTGCGACGCACCAGCCCCCCGGTGCTCGGACCTTCGTCATCTCGGGGGACCTGCCATGAAACGCGAGAAGCATCCGGTGAGCCCGCCGGTGGCACCTGCGTTCACGCATCGCAAGGCCATCACCCGCGACCGCATCGTGCGCGCGGCGATGCAGCTCTTTGCGACGCAAGGCTTCGAGCACGCGAGCGTGGCGCAGATCGCTCGCAAGGCCGGAGTATCGCGAGCCGCAATCTTCTGGCATTTTGGCGATAAGGCGACACTTTTTCGGGAAACCTGCCGCGAGTTTCTGGTGCCCTTTCGGGACATGCTCGCGGCGAGCCTGGATCACGTAGACGCCGAGAAGCGCCTCTCTGAGCTCTTCGCAGTGTACGAAGACTTTGTCACGTCGAACCGTGAGGCCATCCAATCGTTTGTACGCTGGATGTTCGAATCTCCCGCGCTGCGGGACACGCTTCAGCGCACACTGCTCGACCTACACGAGATTTTCATGCGCGACGTGCGCGACACGCTGCGGGAGGTTCTCCCTCCGGGCCATGACGCCGAGCGGCTGGCCACAGGGGTGGTCTCCCTTCTTGACGGTAACCTCCTTTTGTCCTTGCTTGATCCCTCGCCGGCCGGAGAGGAGCGCCGCCGCCAGGCCCTGCGTGCCGTGGCAGCGCTGATTCCACAGCGACCCCGGAAAGGATAACGATGCGTTTCCCCTTGCGACTGCAGTACGACCTCTTCCGGTACATCGCTCAGCAAAAGCGCGCGGGCAAACGGCACTATCCGCTTGTCTTGATGCTCGAGCCCCTCCACGCCTGCAATCTTGCATGTGCGGGTTGCGGCCGGATCGTCGAGTACGAGGACACCTACTACGACAAGATGACGCTGCAAGAGTGCCTGGACTCCGTGGACGAGTGCGGCGCTCCGATCGTGTCGGTGTGTGGCGGTGAACCCCTGATCTACAAGCCGACTCCGGATCTTCTGCGCGGCTGCTTCGAGCGCGGAAAGCACGTCCAGCTGTGCACGAATGCGATCCTGCTTGACAGGTTCATGGAGAAGATTCCGCCGCACCCGAACCTCACGATCCAGGTGCACTTGGACGGCATGCGCGAGACCCACGATCGCGTGGTTTGTCAGGAGGGCGTGTTCGACGCGATCGTCCCGCAGATGAAGCGCGCCGTCGAACGCGGCTACCGCGTGTCGACGAACACGACGATCTACAAGGACACTTCGCTCGAGGAACTCGAAGAGCTCTTCACGATGCTCGACGGGATGGGAGTGCACGGCTTTCTGATCACGCCAGGCTACGCGTATGAGGTGTTGGACAACGATATCTATCTGGCGAAGCAGGAGGTGCACGAGAAGTTCCGGAAGATCCGCGAGATCGCGAAGCGCCACAAGGTTCTTTCGACCCCGCTGTATCTCGATTTCTTAACCGGCGACCGTGACCTTGACTGTACGCCCTGGGCCAACGTCACGCGGAATCCGCGGGGCTGGAAAGGTCCCTGCTACCTCATCACAGATTCGCACTACAAGACCTATCGCGAGCTGCTCGAATCGACCGACTGGGAGTTCTTTTCCCAGCGCCGGGACAAGCGCTGCGAGAACTGCAAGCTGCACTCCGGCTTCGAAGCGAGCGCGGCCGAGACCCTGACCCGCAGTCCCAAGGACGCGCTGCGCTTCGCGAGCTGGGTGGTGCGTTAGTGGGACTGCTCGCATCCATCGAGGAGCCCTGCGACCTGCGCCGGCTGCCGAAGGAGGAGCTTTCCGCCGTCGCGGTCGAGCTGCGACGCGAGTTGATCGATGTGGCGGCCGAAGTGGGGGGGCATTTCGCGGGAAGTCTTGGAACCGTCGAACTCACGATCGGGCTCCACTACACTTTTGACACGCCACAAGATCGCTTGATCTGGGACGTCGGTCACCAGGCCTACGGCCACAAGGCCCTGACGGGTCGGCGCGAAGCGCTGCGACGGATCAAGCGTTCAGACGGACCGAGTGGCTTCTTGCGCCGCTGCGAAAGCCCCTACGACGTGTTCGGGGCCGGCCATGCGGGCACCTCGGTCTCGGCTGCGCTCGGGATGGCGGAGGCGCTACGCCGTCAGGGACGGGACGGACGTGTGGTGGCGGTGATCGGTGATGGCGCCGCGACCGCTGGGATGAGTTTTGAGGCGTTCAACCACGCCGGCTTCCTCGGCAGCGATCTCAAAGTCGTGTTCAACGACAATGGAATGTCGATCGCACCCAACGTGGGCGCGCTCGCTCGCGCTGCGAACCCGCGTCCCTACTTTGAAACGCTTGGCTTCCGGGTGCTCGGTCCGGTCGACGGTCATGACCTTGGCGAGCTGCTCCCTGTGCTCGAGGCGCTGCGAGACGCAAAGGGGCCAACCGTCGTACACGTGCGCACGCGCAAGGGCAAAGGCTTCGCGCCGGCCGAGGCCGATCCCTTCAGCTGGCACGCGACCGTGCCCTTCTGCGTCGAAACCGGCAAGCGTCGGGGGGACGGAGCACCGGCGCCTCCCAGCTGGACGGCGTGCTTTGCCGAAGCCCTCGCTCGTGTCGCCGACCGCGATCCGCGCGTGGTGGCCCTGACCGCCGCGATGCCGGATGGTACCGGGCTCGACCGCTTCGCGCGGCGCCATCCCGACCGCTGGTACGACGTCGGCATCGCGGAGCAGCACGCGGTCACCTTCGCAGCGGGGCTCGCCGCGGAAGGGATGCGCCCGGTGTGCGCAATCTATTCGAGCTTCCTGCAGCGCGGCTTCGACCAAGTCGTTCACGACGTGGCCTTGCAGGGTCTGCCTGTCGTCTTCGTGCTCGATCGCGCAGGCTTGGTGGGAGCCGACGGACCGACACACCATGGCGTGTTCGATCTGGGTTATTTGCGGCCGATTCCGAACCTCATCCTGGCCGCGCCGCGTGACGAAAACGAGCTCCAGCATCTTCTCGCGACCGCGGTCGACTCGGGCCGGCCTTTCGCGCTGCGATTTCCACGCGGCGCCGCCATGGGTGTGGCGCTTGACCCGGATCCAAAGCCGATCGCGATTGGACGCGCGAGCGTTCTACGCCGAGGGGATGACCTGGCGCTCGTGGGTCTTGGCAAAACCGTGGCCACGGCGCTCGATGCGGCCGAGCGGCTCGCCGAGATCGGGGTTTCGTCGACGGTGATCGACGCGCGTTTCGTGAAACCCCTCGACGGGCACGTGCTCGCCGCCGCAGCCAGGCGCTGCGGACGGGTGGTCACGGTGGAAGACCACGCTGCGATCGGCGGTCTCGGGAGCGCCGTCCTCGAGTGCCTTGCGGTTGCCGCGCCCGGTACTTTGGTCCGCACCCTCGGTGTCGGTGATGCGTTCGTGGAGCATGGGGACATTGGGGAGCAGTGGTCGAGCGCCGCAATCGACGCGCCGAGCGTGGTCGAGACGGCTCGCGAGCTGCTGGGAGGCATGGCATGAGCGGTCTGATCCAAATCGAGGGCACGGGCGAATCGACAGAGGGACCGCTTGCCGTACCCCCGGGCCTGGAGCGCGTGGGCTCTGCGATCCAGCGGGCGCAGGAGAACTTGTGGAAGAGTCAGCGAGAGGACGGCCACTGGGTCTTCCCGCTCGAGGCCGACGCCTCGATCACCGCAGAGTACGTGATCTACCGCCGCCTGATGCGGCTCGCGGTCGACGAGCGTGACCGCCAGGCGGCAGCGTTCCTGCTTGCCACGCAGCAGAGCGATGGCGGGTGGGCACGCTACGAAGGAGCGGAGAGTCATCTCTCCCTCACGATTGAGGCCTATTTCGCTCTGAAACAGCTCGGCATGAAGGCGGACGAACCCGCGATGACGCGCGCCCGCGACCTCATCTTGTCGCGCGGCGGGCTTGCACGCGCGGGCGTCTTCACGCGCATTTGGCTGTCCTATTTCGGGGAGTTTCCAGCGCGCGGCATACCCGTCATGCCGGTCGAAATCATGCTGTTGCCCGAGCGCTTCCCTCTCAGCATCTATGAGATGTCTTCTTGGGCGCGGGGCACGGTCGTCCCGTTGAGCGTTCTGCAGGCCGTGGATTTCCGCGTTCCCCTGGAGCGATCTGAGATGTCTGTGCGGGAGCTTTGGTGCGAGGACCCCGCACGGGCAAAGCTCATATTCGATGCCGGCCCCGGCCTTTTCACCTTCCGGCGCTTCTTCACCCTGCTGGACCGCGCGCTTTCCCGCCTCAGCACACTCACCCACCGGCGTCCGCTGCGCGCGCGCGCGTTACGCGAGGCGGAGCGCTGGATCCGGGAGCGGCAAGACCGAAACGGCGGCTGGGGAGGAATCGTTCCCGCCATGCTCAACTCCACCTTGGCGCTCTGCGCGCTTCACGGTTCTGAGGATGACGCCGTGCGCAGAGGCCACCAGGCGATTGAGGACTTCACCGTTCAGCTGCCTCAGGGTCTCATGTTCCAGCCCTGTGTGTCGCCGGTGTGGGACACCGTCTTGGTGATCAAGTCTCTGCTCGATTCGGGAGCGGAGCTCGACGACGCACGACTCGCACAAGGTGCCGAGTGGCTCCTGGATCGCCAAATCCTGGGCGTCCGCGGCGACTGGGCGAGAAAGCGTCCCGACTCTAAGCCTGGTGGGTGGGCGTTCGAGTACGAAAACGTCTACTACCCCGACGTCGACGATACGGTGGCGATCGCCACCACCCTGGACCGGCTCACACTCACCGACGAAGTGCGCAAGGACAAGGCGGTGCAGCGTGGAATGCGCTTCGCCCTGAACATGCAGAGCGCGAACGGGGGCTGGGGGGCTTTCGACGTCGACAGCGTGAGAGGCGTCTGGAACGAGATTCCCTTCGCCGACATGAAGGCGATGCTCGACGCGCCGACCGCCGATCTCACAGGCCGTGGCCTCGAGCTCTTGGGGCACTTCGGCTACTCGCTGAGCTCGCGCCAAGCGGAGCGCGCGCTCGCCTTCGTGACGGCGCGTCAGGAGGCCGATGGCTCCTTCTGGGGGCGTTGGGGTGTGAACTACCTCTACGGGACCTGGAGTGTGCTCACGGGTCTCGCGCGGCTTGGCTTCGGGCCCGACGACTCGCGCGTCAAGCGGGCAGCCGACTGGCTAGAGACGCGCCAAAACAAGGATGGCGGATTCGGTGAATCGCCTGCGAGCTACGACGACCCCTCCGCGCGGGGGCGTGGACCTTCCACACCCTCCCAGACTGCGTGGGCGGTGATGGGGCTCCTTGCCGCGGGCCGCGGCGGGAGCGAGCCCGTTCGGCGCGCAATTGAGTACCTGCTTGCGCGCCAGGGCCAGGACGGCGGGTGGACGGAGAAAGAGTGGACGGGAACGGGCTTCCCCGGCCACTTCTATCTGCGCTATCACGGCTATCCCCGCTACTTCACGCTTTCCGCGCTCGGCCTCTATCTGCGTGATCGCGCGCGCAATTCCTCTCGCCCCGACTCGCCGGCTCTGGAGCTGCGTTGAGCACGGCATTGGAGCAGGACCTGCGCGCGTGCGCCCGGCTGGCGCGCACCCATTACGAGAACTTCGCAGTGGGGTCACTCCTCATGCCGCGGAAGCTGCGGCTTTCGCTCGCGGCGATCTACGCGACGGTGCGCATCGCAGATGACCTTGCCGACGAGCCCGTGTCGGGTGTCGAGCCACGGCTTGCCCTCGCGGAGTGGCAGCGCGGCCTCGAGGCCGCCGCCGCGGGCCGGCCGGCGCCGCATTTCGCACAACGTGCGTGCGGCGCTGTGATCCGTGAGCTCGGGCTGCCCCTCGATCCGTTCCGTGCGCTCTTCCGCGCGTTCCGCCGCGACACCGTGCAGCAACGCTATGAGACCTGGGACGAACTGCTCGGGTATTGCCGCGACTCCGCAAACCCGGTGGGTCGTCTTGTCCTGTTGCTCTTTGGGGTGAACGATCCGCAGCTGTTCCAAGCCTCCGATCAGATCTGTACGGGCCTTCAGCTTGTAAACCACTGGCAGGATGTCGCCGACGACGCACGCCGAGGTCTGATCTATCTCCCGGCCGAGGATCTGGCACGCTTCGCCGTGGATCCTGAGGGGCTGCTGCGCGGCGAAGACAGCCCGGCGCTGCGCGCCCTGCTCGCCTTCGAGACGGCACGCGCCCGGGCGCTACTCGAGCAGGGCGGTGGGCTCATCACCGCGACGCATGGACGGCTGCGCCTTCAGGTGGCGTTGTTCCGGCGAGCAGGTCTCGTGGCGTGCGACGCGCTGGCAAGCGCCAAGTACGCGGTGCAAGCGGGCGCGCCGCGCCTTGGCGCGCGTCAACGCTTGCGGATCGTGTTTGCCGGCGTGCACGACGTCGTGCGGGCGCACCGTGTACGAGCCGAGGTTCCCGCCGCCCCGAGAGAGCTCGCTCGACCCGAGGCCCCGCATGGAGCCTGAGCTCCAGCGAGCCTACGAGCATTGCCGGCGCATTACGCGCAAGAGTGGCTCCAGCTTCGCTTCCGCATTTTGGATGCTGCCGGCGACGCGGCGGCGCGCGCTTCACGCGATCTATGCCTTTTGCCGCCTGGCCGACGACATGGCGGACGATCCCGACGTAGGTGGTGACCGCCTTCTCCTGATCCGGCGCTGGCGATGCGAGCTCGAAGCTGCGTACCTCGGGAAATCGAAGCATCCGGTCGGGATCGCGCTCGCCGATGCCGTGCAGCGGTTTCGGCTGCCGCAAGAGGTGTTTCTCGACCTGCTGCGCGGCGTCGAGTCAGATCTGATGGGCGCACCGATTGACACTTTTCAGGACCTCGAGCGCTACTGCTACCGCGTCGCGTCCACTGTCGGTTTGCTCGTGGTCGAGCTGCTCGGATATCACAATCCCCGGGCCCGGGAGTACGCACGCGTCCAAGGCATCGCTGTGCAGCTCGTAAACGTGCTGCGAGATGTGGGCCACGACGCCGAGGCGGGTCGTATCTACTTGCCGCGCGAGGAGTTGGAGCGCTTCGGTGTGTCAGCTGAGGCGGTGCGGCGGCGTGAAGTCAGTGAGTCGATGCGGCTCTTGCTCGCCTGCCACGGTGAGCGAGCGCGGGTCTACTTCGAGCGTGCCGAGACCCTGCTCCCTCCTGAAGACCGCCACCGCCTGAGGCCTGCGCAGGCAATGGGCCGCATCTATCGCTCGCTCCTGGGAGAGCTGCATCGTCGGGGGTACCCGTGTATGGGAGAGCCGCTTCGGCTTTCTAAGCGCCGACGCCTCGCCATTGCCGCGAGCGCTTGGCTCGATCTGCGCAGACACGCATGAGCGTCGTGGTGGTGGGCGGTGGAGTAGCGGGACTTGCGGCTGCCAGTGCGCTTGCGGAGCGAGGCTGCGGGGTGAGCATGCTC
>Ga0116216_10001383_pt1 | contig 16955 bp, 17 predicted proteins | sample Sb_taG_11_FD_89696 | JGI IMG/M metagenome (GOLD analysis project Ga0116216, IMG submission 89696) | Peat soil microbial communities from Weissenstadt, Germany - Sb_50d_3_AS metaG | ecosystem: Environmental > Terrestrial > Soil > Wetlands > Peat | place: Germany: Weissenstadt | collected 2010-09-21
ACCCGCGTATGGCCGCTCACCCGCGTATGGCCGCTCACCCGCGTATGGCCGCTCACCCGCGCGCGGCGGTGGTGGCGGGCGTGGGCGCCGGTCGGGTGCGCCTGGGAGCCGCCCGGTGGGGCGGCGGTCTTACCCCGGTGCCCGTGACGCGCGTGCTGCTGATCGGCAACGGCGTTCAGCGGGACCAGGAGCGTGACCGTGGCAACGATGGCCAACGCGGACTTAGTGCGGGAGCGGGGCAAGTGAGGAGAAGGACGCGGACGGCTGGATAAACCTTCCCATACTCGGGCGTAGGATGGGAGTCTCAACCGCCTCAGGAGGTCAATATGTCCCGACTGATCAGGATGGACCAGACCGGCCACACCACGCTGGCGGAATGGACCGCAGGAGATCGGGCCAGCGAGGAGGCGGCGGTGGCCGCGTTCCGCGCCGAGCTCGATCAAGGGTACTTCGCCGTCGTCTCCCAGGGGGAGGGCCATGCCGAGCAGGTGCGCGAGCTGCCGCTCGAAGCCCCGGTGGTGATCCTCCGCCGGCCGATCGCCGGGGGATGATGGCGGTCGTCGACCCGCTCCCTGAGCTGGCGAGCGTCTACTGGCGCCCGCGGGCTACCGATCACCGCCTCGTCCGCAGCGGCCGGCTGTGGACGTTGAGCGCGGTCGCCCACACCATGCCACTGATCATCGCCGCGGTGGCGCTGGGGCTCGTCAACCCGGTGACCGTGCCGGTCGGCCTGGCGCTGGTGGCGCACGCGTGGGCGATCCCCGAGCTGTACGCCGCCCGGGGCGCGAACGTCGTCCGCCGGCGGCCGCCGTCGAGCGGGGAGGCGGAGCGGGTCGCGCTCGGGCTGCTCTGCGACCTGGTCGGTCACAGCTCGCGCGAGTTGCACGGCCGAACCGGGCTCGTGCTCGAGCGGGGCGGCCTCGGTACCTGGCTGGTCGGAGAGGCCGGTGCGCTCCTGGTCCGGCCCGGCGGCCACCGCGTCAACTGCTACTGCGTCAAGGTCGCGGACGCGTCGATGCCCCGGGGTGACCGGATCGCGCATTTGCTGCTGGCGCTGCGCGCCGACGAGGCCGGGTTCGCGACGGTCGCCAACCTGGCGTTCTCGGGGGCTCCGTGGCGGCTCCGGAGGCGGCTGCGGCAGCCGACGCGAGAGGCACTGGACATCGCCGTAAAGGCAGCGCGCAAACGGTGAGCAGAACAGCGCGCGGGCCTTGCGGCGCACCCGGTCCGGAAAACTTTGTACCGAGGGCCAATGACCCGGCCTGCCGCCGGGCGGATCATGCTCGCTATGACCCGCCCGATCAGATCATCAAGGCTCGTGCTCGTCGCCGATCCTCGGCCATCCTCGCCGATTCCAGAGACCGTTCCGCTGCGCCGTTACCGGCTGGCGCGGCTTCGGCTCGAGGCTCGCTCGCCGGAGGCCTCGGAGCGCTTCGCGCATCTCAAGCGCGTGTTCGACTGACGAGCGCGCCCCCTCGCCGCGGAAGATGCGAAACAGGACGTCGCTGCGCGCTACGCTTTGAGCATGCGAAATGAGCTTGAAGCGCAGCCAACCCGGACTCCGGTCCTAAGGAAGGCGCTCGCAGGTGTTGTGCTGGTGATCGTGGCCGCCCTGGCGGTGAAGGTGGTCATCGGCCTGATCATGGGCGTGTTCTGGATCATCATCGGTGTGGCCGCCGTAGTCGCGGTTCTCTGGGCACTGAAGACAATCGTCTGGTGAGCCTCCGCCGATGTCGGCGGCCAACGGCTACGTTGTGATCATGTTCTTCTTCGGCCTCGCCGGAGGGATTGTCGGACGTATCAAGGGAAGCTCGTTCTTTCTGTGGTTCCTGATCTCGGCTCTGGTGCCCTTCCTCGGGCTGTTGACGGCGATCTTCTACCGGTGGGACAACCAGGAGCTCCGTCGCCAGTGCCCGGCGTGCGGCCGGGTCGTGAAGCTGTACGACACGGTCTGCATGCGTTGCGGAGCCGAGCTGGATTTCCCCGACGTTGCGATCGCGTCCGAGGCAACGGTGCGCGAGCGCACGGCTTAGAGCGGGCACAAAACCGCTGTTAGACTCGCCCTTCCTGCCGTGACGCGCGCCAATTCGCCTGCGCGCGTACAGAATCCGAGCCGCGAAAGGAGGCGAATCGCATGCGTGCAGTCGACGCCCTGATGGAATGCTTGAAGGCTGAAGGTGTCGACGTCGTATTCGGGCTTCCCGGCGGCGCGAACCTCCCCACGTACGACGCCTTCTACGACGCCGGCATCCGCCACATCCTCGTCCGCCACGAGGCCGGCGGCGGCCACGCCGCGGAGGGGTACGCGAAGGCGACCGGCAGGGTCGGTGTGTCACTAGGCACGAGCGGCCCTGGCGCCACCAACCTCGTGACCCCGATCTGCGACGCGATGATGGACTCGGTCCCGGTCGTGTTCCTGACTGGCCAGGTTCGCACCGAGCTGCTTGGCACCGACGGCTTCCAGGAGGCGGACACGATCGGGATCACGATGCCGATCGTCAAGCACAGCTTCCTGATCCAGCATCCGCTGGAGATCCCGCGCTCGATCCACGAGGCCTTCCACATTGCCCGCACGGGGCGGCCGGGACCCGTCGTCGTCGACATCCCGCAGGACCTGAGCCGCGGCGACATCCCGTACGAGCCGGTGAGCGATCTCCACCTTCCCGGCTACCAGCCGACCACCGAGGGCAACCAGAAGCAGATCCGGTTCGCGGCGAAGGCACTCGCCAACGCGCGGCGACCGGTGATCTACGCCGGCGGCGGCATCGTCACCGGCAACGCCTCCGCGGAGCTGGTCGAGCTCGCCACCAGCGACCGGTTCCCCGTCACCTGCACGGTGATGGGGCTGGGCGGGTTCCCGGCGCCGCACGACCACTGGCTCGGGATGCTCGGGATGCACGGCACCCGGACGGCGAACTACGCGATGGACGAGGCCGACCTGATCTGCGCGATCGGCGCTCGCTTCGACGATCGAATCACCGGCAAGCTGTCGGAGTTCGCGCCGCGGGCCAAGTTCATCCACATCGACATCGACCCGGCCGAGATCTCCAAGAACGTGCCGGTTCACATCCCGATCGTCGGCGACGCGAAGAACATCCTGCCGAGGCTGACCGCGGAGTACCGGGCGCTCTCGCCCGATCCGGCCCGCCTCGAGGAATGGTGGACGCGGATTCACTCGTGGCAGGAGCGCTACCCGCTCCGCTACGAGGATTCCAAGGATGCGGAGATCAAGCCGCAGTACATGATCCAGGCGCTGTACGAGGCCACCGGCGGCGAGGCGATCGTGACTAGTGACGTTGGCCAGCATCAGATGTGGGCGGCCCAGTACTTCCACTTCGGCGGCCCCCGCCGGTGGATCAACTCCGGCGGGCTGGGAACGATGGGCTTCGGCCTGCCCGCGGCGATGGGCGCGAAGGTCGGCTGTCCCGAGGAGACCGTCGTGTGCATCGCCGGGGATGGCTCGGTTCAGATGAACATGCAGGAGCTCGCGACCTGCGCCCAGGAAGGGATCGCGATCAAGGTGTTCATCATGAACAACGGGTACCTCGGGATGGTCCGCCAGTGGCAGGAGCTGTTCTGGGACAAGCGCTACAGCCACGTCGACACCGGCCAGTGGCCGGACTTCGTCAAGCTGGCCGAGGCCTACGGCGCCAGCGGGATGCGGTTCGAGGACAAGAAGACGCTGGTCAGCGACATCCGTGAGGCCCTCGCCACCGAGGGTCCGGTCCTGGCGGACATCCGTGTCACGCGCGAGGAGAACACCTATCCGATGATCCCGGCCGGCCAGCCGGCCAGGGACATGGTGGGGTGAGGGCGATGGGCGAACCAGCAACCAAGGAAATCCTGTCGCTCGACGAGCTCGAGGCCGCAGGCGGGCTGCGCACCGGCCGCAAGCACATCCTCTCGATCCTGGTCGAGAACAAGCCGGGTGTCCTGACGCGGATCGCGGGCCTGTTCGCCAGGCGCGGATTCAACATCGACACGCTCGCGGTCGGGCCAACCGACGACGAGGCGTTCTCGAGGATCACGCTGACGCTGGACGGAGCGGTGCACCCGATCGATCAGGTCACCAAGCAGCTGCACAAGCTCGTCAACGTCCTGAAGATCCGCGATCTGGAGCCCGAGGAGACACTCGCTCGCGAGCTGGCGATGTTCAAGGTCTCCGCCGACGGGTCGAGCCGCGCCGAGGTGATGCAGCTGTGCGAGATCTTCCGAGCCAAGGTCGTCGATGTGGGCAAGCGCTCGGTCGTCGTCGAGGTGACGGGGACATGCAACAAGATCGAGGCGTTCGAGCGGCTGATCCGGCCCTTCGGACTGATCGAGATGGCTCGCACCGGCGAGATCGCGATCTCCCGGGGACGCGGCGAGACCTAGGAGCGCCAGCTGACCGATATGGGGTTCGCGCTCGTGGAGTGCCTCGACGTCGAGGGCACTCTGGTTGGGCCCGGTGAGCAGGGCCAGGGCCCGTGGTTACTCTACGTCGCGCGGGCGCGCCGGGGTGAGCCATGAGCAGCGTCACAGCGTACGGCCGGGCATCACAGTGGCTGGATGCACCCGCGCTTGACCGGCTCCGGGGACGGCTCGAGATGGCCCTGCGGCGCTCACGTTCCACCGGATCGCCGGTAATCGCCAGCGTCACCGCCCGCTCGCCACGGGCCGCGGATCCGAGCGCGATCGTGGCCGCCTCGCGTCGCGCCGACGAGCCGTGGTTCGCGCTCGAGCAGCCCGATCGACGCGGCTGGGCGTTGGCGGCGCTCGGCTCGGTGAAGGCGCTCGAGAGCTCCGGGCCGGAGCGGTTCGGCCACACCGCCGGCGCTTGGCGGGGACTGGCCGAGGGTGCGATGTCGGACCCGATCGACGGCCCGCCGGGCTCGGGGCTGGTCGCGGTGGGGGGATTCGCGTTCGCGCCCGATGGAGGAGAGTCGCCGACGTGGCGAGGCTTCGCGGCCTCGTCGCTGCTGCTGCCAGAGCTGTCGTTCGCCCGCATGGCCGGCAGCTCGTGGCTGACGGTGAACCTCGAGGTCGCGGGCGATGACACTGTCGAGGGTCTCGAGCTGCGGGTGCAGCGGCGGCTGGACGAGCTACAGGAGCGGGAGCTGCCGCTGCTTGATCCGGCGCCGGCGGGCTCCTACGAGGTCCTCAGCTCGATGCCGCCCGCTCACTACGAGGATGCCGTGGCCCGCGCCGTGCAGCGGATCCGCGCCGGAGAGCTGCAGAAGGTCGTCCTGGCGCGCCAGGTCGAGGTCCACGCTCCGATCGACCACGACCCCGGCGCCGTCATCGGGATCCTGCGCGAGGCGTTCCCCTCGTGCTACGTGTTCGCGGTCGGCCGCGGCGAGGCCACGTTCATGGCCGCGAGCCCGGAGCTGCTCATCCGCCGCGAGGGCCAGCGCGCCAGCACCGTGGCGCTGGCCGGCTCGACGCGGCGCAGCGCCGATCCGGCGGTCGACGACCATCTCGCCGAGCAGCTGCTGCAGAGCGACAAGGACCGGGAGGAGAACCTGATCGTGGCGCGGCGGATCGCGCGGGTACTGAAGCCACACGCGGTGTGGGTCACGGTCGCGCCCGAGCTGTCGGTAGTGCGGGTGGCGAACATCCAGCACCTGGCGTCTCCGATCCGCGCGCAGCTGGCCTCGCCGATCGATGCGATCGAGCTCGCCGGCATGCTCCATCCGACGCCGGCGGTGGGTGGCGAGCCGACCGAGTCGGCCGTGGCGATGATCCCCGCGCTCGAGGGTCTCGACCGCGGCTGGTACGCGGGCCCGGTGGGGTGGACGGACGCGACCGGCGACGGCGAGTTCTGCGTGGCGCTGCGATGTGCGCTCTTGCGAGGCCCTCTGGCGTACTGCTACGCCGGCGGCGGGATCGTCCGCGACTCCGATCCGGCCGCCGAACTGGCCGAGACCGAGATCAAGCTGGGGGCGATGCTGCCGGTCCTGGCGGGTTGACGGCCTCGGCGATTCGGCGGTGGAGGGCTAGGTTCTGCTCCCGGTTCGTCCTGACCTCGATCAGGGCGCCCTTCCCGTCCTCGATCGAGATCTCGACGGCGGCCTTGAGATCGGCGGGGCTGATCGGGCGCTCGTAGACGAGTCCGAAGAGGGCCGCCACGTGGGCGAAATCGACGCCGTGCGGAGTGGCGACGTGCTCCTCGAAGGCCTCGGTCTGGTTCGCCACCGGGAGGAAGTGGAAGATCCCGCCACCGTCGTTGTTGAGCAGCACGATCGTGACCCTGAGGTTAAGCCGGTTGGCCGCGAGCAGCCCGCCCATGTCGTGCAGGAGCGCCACGTCGCCGATCAGCAGCACGACCGGTTTTCCGGTCGCCGCGGCGACGCCGAACGCTGTCGAGACGGTTCCGTCGATCCCGTTCGCGCCGCGGTTGGAGATCGTCTTCGGTGCGGTGTCGCTGACCGGCGCGAACTCCTCGACGTCGCGGATCGGCATCGAGGAGGCGACGAACAGGGTCGCGTCGGCGGGCAGCCACTCCACGAGGCGCGCGGCGACGAGCGGCTCTGAGAGATGGTCGTCGAGCTGGGCGGCGATCGTGTCGGCGGCCTCGGCGTCGGCGGCACGCCAGCCGTCGAGCCAGCCCGGCTCGATGTCGAGGTGATCCGGCCTGGGGAGGCCGCTCCGCAGCCGCATGCCGACCATGCCGGCGGGGTCCTGCCACGCGCTGTACGGGTCGAGCGCGATCTGCGCGGTGTCCGCGAGCGAGGCGAGCCAGTTGCGAAGCGGCTTCGACGTCGGCAGGTCGCCGACCCTGAAGACGAACGCGGGGCGGTGAGCGTCGGCAAACGCCGGGTCGCGCAGCAGAAGGTCGTAGTGGGCGATCGCCGCTGTTCCGCGCCGGGCGCCGGACTGGGGGTCGGCAAGCACGGGGATCCCGATCCGGGCGGCGAACTCGGCCAACCCGACCGGGTCAGGAGTGCCCCAGCCGGCGACGATCAGCAGGCGACCCGACGGGTGCGGCCCGGGTCCGCGCGCCGGCCCAGGGGTGGGCGGCGGCTCGACGATCACGTACGGATGGCCGCCGGCGCGGGCCGTCGGATCCGCGGGCAGCGGCCCGTCGAGGACCAGCGGTTCGCGCAGCGGGAAGTTGAGGTGAACAGGGCCGGGCCGTCCCTCGAGCGTCGTCCAGTAGGCGCGGCAGGCCAGCGTCCGGATCCACTTCAGGCGCTCCTCCGTGGCGTCGTGGACGCCGACCTCGACGAACCACTTGACGGCGTCGCCGTAGAGCTTGATCTGATCGATTGTCTGGCCGGCGCCCACCTCCCGGAGCTCGGGTGGGCGGTCCGCCGTCAGCACGATCATCGGGACGCGGGCCTCGTGGGCCTCGATCACCGCCGGCGCCAGGTTCGCCGCGGCGGTGCCAGACGTGCAGGTGATCGCGGTCGGTTTGTCAGTCGCCTTCGCTGCCCCGAGCGCGAAGAACCCCGCCGAGCGCTCGTCGATGTGCGACCAGCACCGGATCCGCGGCTCGCGGACGAGCGAGAGGACGATCGGCGTGCACCGTGATCCCGGCGAGGTACAGGCGTGCTCGACGCCGCACCGCGCCAGCTCGTCGCAGAACGCGCGCTGCAGGAGGTAGGTGTCGGTGGCGCTCATCGGTTGGCAGCACCACGCTATAAGACGAGGCGTGGATGTCGTGCTTCTCCACGGGTTCACTCACACCGGCGCGAGCTGGGAGCCGGTCGCGACGGCGCTCGGTCGCGGGGCGGTGGCGCCGGATATCCGGGGGCATGGGGCGGCGTCTTCGGCCGAGCCCGTGACGCTCGACGCGGTGGTTGGCGACGTCGCCGGGGTTGCGCCGGCGCGGTTCGTCTTGGTCGGGTACTCGATGGGGGGGCGGATCGCCCTGCATGTTGCTTTCGCGATGCAGGAGAGGGTTGAGCGGCTGGTGCTGGTTGGGGCGAGCCCGGGGATCGCTGATGCTGGGGAGCGTGAGGCGCGGCTGCGGGCGGATCTTTCGCTGGCGGACGAGATCGAGGCGTCGACCATCGAGGAGTTCGCCACGAGGTGGGCCCAGACTCCCGTGCTGGCTCGCCAGCCAGCCAGTATGCGGGCTCAGGTTGAGGAGGATCGGCTTCGTAACACGCCGGCGGGGCTGGCACGGGCGCTCCGCGGGCTGGGGACAGGCGCGCTGCCATCACTGTGGGATCGTCTCGGCGAGCTGACGATGCCCGTGGCGCTCGTGGTCGGCGAGCGCGATAGGAAGTTCCAGGCGGTGGCGTTCCAGATGGCGGGGGCGATCGAGCGCTCGGAGGTGGTGGTCGTCGCCGGCGCGGGCCACGCGGTGCACCTCGAGGCACCGGCGGCCGTGGCCGAGGTCATCGAGGGGGGTCCGGCGCCACTCCGTGGATGAACTTCCGAATGACGTTGTATTTCAATGTCATTCGGAAGCTAATCCCAGGTACCAGCCGTCGAGGCCGTCGCCCAGCCCCGGGCCGGTGGGCACCGCGATCCGGCCCTCGAAAGGCGCCAGCGGGTCGGGGCGGTCGAACAACCCGAGCGTGGCGAGCCCGCAGGGCCGATCAGGCTTCACCGCCACCGCGGCGTGCAACGCCGCGGCGATCCCGAGCGGCCCGTCGTGCGTGGAGGCCAGGTACACCTCGTAGCCGACGGCCCGAGCGCGCCGCGCGGCATCCAACAGGCCGAAGATCCCTCCGCAGCGGCTGATCTTGAGACAAACCGCGTCGCAGGCCCGGGCGTCGAGTGCCCCCGGCGAACCGGCGGTCTCGTCGATCGCGATCGGGACGAGCGTGTCGGCGGAAACCTCAGCGATCGCGTCGAGGCCGGCCACCGGCTCCTCGCACAGCTCGATCCCGACGGGCTCGAGCATCCGCAGCGTGGTCAGCGCCTCGTCAACCGACCAGGCGCCATTGGCGTCGATCCGGATCTCCATATCCGGCCCGGCGACGGCCCGGATGGCGGCCAGGCGGCCGGCGTCGTCGCCGATCCCGACCTTCGCCTTCAGGCACCGGAAGCCGGCGGTTAAGGCGCCGGCGGCCTCCGCGGCCGCGCCGGCGCGATCAGCCGCGGCGATCGTGGCGTTGACCTCGACCTCGATCGGCCACGGAGCTCCGAGCAGCCGCCACACCGGGTCGCCGGAGCGGCGCCCGGCGAGGTCCCATAGGGCGAGGTCGATCGCGGCCACCGCCTGGGGAAGCACAGCCAGGCCCCGGCACTCGGCAAGCAGCTCCTCACGATCGAAGCCGTCGGAATCACCCAGCGCCTGGCGGCAGTCCTCGAGTGCGGCGCGAGCGTCGTCGATCGTGACGCCGTCGTAGGACTCGAGCGGCGCCGCCTCTCCGAAGCCGCAAACACCGTCAGACCCGACCACGCGCACGAGCAGGAACTCGCGAGTGCCGACGGATCCCCGGGCAGACACCACAGGCGCGCGCATGCGCGCCCCTGTTAACTCAATCTCCAGCTTCACCGGCTGAGCAACACGCCCGCCGACAGCAGAATGCAGAACGCGAGCTGGAGCATCCCCGACTGCGCCAGCGTCTGGTTCAGCGAGGGCCCGTCGGTGCGGTTGCGAACGGTGCGGACAACCTGCGCGGCGAGCGGCAGCGTCAGCCAGGAGAGCAGCAGCCACGGCCGGAGCGGACCGAACAGCCACGTCACCGGAGCGAGTACGAAGGCGCCGTAGACGACCGCCGCGTGCATGTCGCGAGTCCGGGCACGGCCGAGCCGGACCGCGAGCGTGCGCTTGCCGGCGCGGCGGTCGGTGTCGATGTCGCGGACGTTGTTGACGACCAGGATCGCCGAGGCGAGCAGGCCGACCGGGACGGCGAGCGCGAACGCCTCCCACTCGAGGTGAGTGACCTGCACGAAGTAGGACCCGGCGACGGCGACGATCCCGAAGAACAGGAACACGAACAGCTCGCCGAGCCCCTCGTAGCCGTACGGGCGGGGGCCGCCGGTGTAGAGGACCCCGGCGGCGATCGAGGCGGCGCCGACGAGCAGTAGCTGCCACCCGGCCACCGCGACCAGATAGACGCCGGCGAGCACCGCGATCCCGAACGAGACGTACGTCGCGATCAGCACCTGACGAGGCGGAACCAACCCTCCGGCGGTGACCCGGACGGGACCGAGGCGGTCCTCGGTGTCCGCTCCGCGCCGGGCGTCGGAGTAGTCGTTGGACAAATTAGTGCCGACCTGGATGAAGATCGCGCCGATCAGCGCGGCGAGGAACCGCAGCGGGTGAAAGACGTGCTGATAGCCGGCCAGCGAGGTGCCGACGAGGACCGGGGCGATCGCTGCGGGAAGCGTCCGCACCCGGGCGGCCATCAGCCAGATGCGGGCACCGCTCGGGGCACTGACCGCGGTGCTCATCGGCTCAGGCGCGCCGGGGGAACTGCGAGAAGTCCGGCTTTCGCTTCTCCACGTAGGCGCGGCGTCCCTCCTGAGCCTCCTCGCTCATGTAGAAGAGCAGGTTGGCATCGTGGGCGAGCTGCTGGATCCCCGACAGACCGTCCTCGTCGGCGTTGAAGCTCGCCTTCAGCAGCCGCAGCGCAAAGGGGGAGACGGAGAGCATCTCGCGGCACCACTGGACGGTCTCGTCCTCGAGCTGGGCCAGCGGCACGACCGCGTTGATGAGCCCCATCTCCAGCGCCTGCTGCGCGTCGTACTGGCGGCACAGAAACCAGATCTCCTTGGCCTTCTTCGGTCCGACGAGACGGGAGAGGACGGTGGCGCCGAACCCGCCGTCGAACGAGCCCACCTTCGGGCCGGTCTGGCCGAAGCGGGCGTTGTCGGCGGCGATCGTCAGATCGCAGACGACGTGGAGGACGTGGCCGCCGCCGACCGCGTAGCCCGCGACCATCGCCACAACAGGCTTGGGCATCCGTCGGATCTGGATGTGCAGATCGGTGACGTGAAAGCGGCCGACCGCGCCCTTGGCGGCGCCGGCGCCGGGGTCCACGCCGGTGACGTACCCGCCGCCGCCCTCGCCGCGCACCCGCTGGTCGCCTCCGGAGCAGAACGCGTCGGGGCCCTCGCCGGTGAGGATCACAACGCCGACGTCGAGGTCCTCGCGGGCTCGGGTGAAGGCGTCGGAGAGCTCGATCACGGTCTCGGGGCGGAACGCGTTGCGGACCTCGGGCCGGTTGATCGTGACCTTCGCGATGCCGGCGTCGGCGCCTGTCGAGAGCTCGTAGCGGATGTCGGAATAGTCGGCGGCTTTCTCCCAAGTGACTGACATGGGCGGCGAGACTACCGTGTTAGGGGTGGCGTTCTGGCTTCACCTAGCCGCGGCCAAGCACCCCGACCGTGTCGCGATCGAGGGTCCCGACCGCAGCCTGACCTACGCCGAGCTTCAGTCCGAGGCGATCGGCGCGGCCGGCGCGCTGCAGCGGCTGGGCGTGCGCGGTGCGGCGCGCGTGGCGCTGGCGCTGCCTCCCGCAGAGGAGTTCGTAATCGCTCTGCACGGCTGTCTGCTCGCCGGCGCGGCGGCGGTGCCAGTGGATCTGCGGCTCAGCGAGGCGGAGCGGGCGCAGCGGCTCGCGGGGGCCGAGGTCGTCGTCTCAGAGCCGCTTCGCGGTGGCGGCTCAGTGGGCGCCCGCACGTTCGGAGGCGACCCGACCGTCGCCGTCATGCACACGTCGGGCACGACCGCCGCGCCGAAGGCGGTGGCGCTCACGTACGGCAACTTCCAGGCCAGCGCGCTCGGCTCGGCGGTGGCGCTCGGCCTCGACCCCGCCGAGCGGTGGCTGTGCCCGATGCCCCTGACCCACGTGGGTGGGCTCTCGATCCCGATCCGGAGCGCGATCTACGCCACGACGACCGTGCTCCACGGCCGCTTCGAGACAGTGGCGGTGCTGAACGCACTGATGGACCCGGCACAGCGAATCACGATCGTCTCGCTGGTGCCGACGATGCTCGCGCGGTTACTCGACGCGGGACTCGCGCACCCGCCGGCGCTGCGCTGGGCGCTGCTGGGCGGCGGCCCGATCGCGCCTGCGGTCCTAGAGCGCGCCGAGCAGGCCGGCGTCCCGGTGGCGCCGACGTACGGCATGACCGAGGCGTGCTCGCAGATCGCCACGTTCGGCTGGCCGCTGGCGGGGGTGCAGCTCCGGTTCCACGGGCCGGAGCGGGAGATCAAGGTCCGCGGGCCGATCGTCGCCGCCGGCGAAGCCGACGCCGAGGGGTGGCTTCACACGGGCGATCTGGGGGCGACCGACGAGCGTGGGCGCCTGCACATCACCGGGCGCAAGGCCGACACGATCGTCAGCGGCGGGGAGAACGTCGCGCCCACCGAAGTCGAGGCCGCGCTGCTCTCGCACCCGGCGATCGCCGACGCCGCTGTGTTCGGCCGGGCCGACCCGGAGTGGGGGGAGGCGATCGTCGCGCACGTCGTGCTGCGCGATGGCCTGGAGGCGGATCCCGAGGAGCTGCGTGCGCACTGCGCCGCCCAGCTGGCCCGGTTCAAGGTCCCTAAGGCGATCGAGTACGCCGAGGAGCTGCCGAGGACTCCGTCGGGAAAGCTGCTGCGGAGACGGCTGAACTAGATCCAGACCGTATGATCGCCCGGGTGTCGACCGCCAGATCGCTGGATGACTTGGATTCCCCCAACCAGCTGACGATCGAGCAGCTCGCCGCGGAGTCGGGGATGTCGGTGCGGAACATCCGCGCCCACCAGGCCCGGGGACTGCTGTCGCCGCCCGAGGTCCGGATGCGGGTGGGCTACTACGGCCCCGAGCACGTCTCCCAGCTGCGGCTGATCCGCGATCTCCAGAACGATGGCTTCAACCTCGGCGGGATCAAGCGGCTGCTCGAGGACACCGAGGGCACGGCCGAGCGGCTGCTCCAGTTCAAGGATGCGCTGAGCGCCTCCTCGCCGACCGAGCGCGCCGAGATGATCACGCTGCGTGAGCTGGCGCGGCGGTTCCGCGTCAGCGCCGAGGACGCGCCTGAGGTGCTCGCCGAGGCGCAGCGGCTGGGCGTGATCGTCCCGATCGGCGACGACCAGTACGAGGTTCCGAGCCCGTCGCTGCTGGCCGTGGCCGAGGAGGTCGTCGCCCGCGGGGTTTCGCTCCAGAGCGCGCTCGCCGTGCTCGATGAGATCGAGCGCCACCTGGACTCGGTCTCCCGGTCGTTCGTGGACGTCTTCCTCGGCGAGGTGTGGAAGCCATTCCAGCAGGCCGACATGCCGCCCGAGCGCTGGCCCGAGATCGAGCAGGCCGTGCAGCGGCTGCGCCCCATCGCCGGCGAGGCCCTGATCACGATCTTCCAGCAGCGGCTGTCGACCCAGATCGAGGGCGCGTTCGGGGAGATCACGCGCCGCCTATCGGAACGGATCCAGTGACCGCCGAGGATCCGGACGTCGAGCGGGCGGAGATGCTGACCCGGTGGGAGGGGGCCGCGGCCGGTTGGGCGAGGCGCGCGGACAGCGTACGCGAGATGGGCATGCCCGTCTCGACGTGGATGATCGACCACCTTGCGCTGCAGCCCGGCATGCGCGTGCTCGAGCTCGCGGCCGGACCGGGCGACACCGGCTTCCTCGCCGCTGAGCTGATCAAGCCCGGCGGGACGCTGATCTGCAGCGATGCGACCGAGGCGATGCTGGCGATCGCGCGCGGGCGTGCGGGAGATACGGGGATCGACAACGTGGAATTCAGGCAGCTCGAGCTCGAGTGGATCGATATGGAGACCGCCACCGTCGACGCGATTCTGTGCCGTTGGGGCGTGATGCTGATCCTCGACCCGTCGGCCGCGGTCCACGAGATGCGGCGCGTCCTTCGCCCCGGCGGTCGGGTCGCGCTCGCCGTCTGGGACGAGTCGCGGCGCAACCCGTGGGCGACGATCCCGGGGCGGGTGCTCGTCGAGCTCGGTCACACCGCGCCGCCCGACCCGAACGCCCCAGGAATGTTCACGCTCGCCGCGCCGGGTGCACTGGCCGAGCTGCTCGAGGGCGCGGGGTTCGTCGAGGTCGAGGTCGACGCCGTCGAGCTCCCCCGGAGCTACGCACGCGTTGACGACTACGTCGATGAGCAGTTCGACCTCTCGGGCGTGTTCTCGACGATCTTCCGCGAGCTCTCCGAGGATCAGCAGGCGGAGGTCAGGCGCAGAATCGGGGAACTTCTCTGCGACTTCGCGACCGACGACGGGTCGATCCGGGTGCCCGGACAGTCGCTCGTCGCGGCCGCAAACGCCTGAATGAGATCTTGCTTTATGGGAGCAAGGTTGCAGCGCTTTTCAGCGACGTGGTTTTGGTCGGAAACTGCGGCGCATGCGTCTGCGAACCTTCCTCCCATTCCTGGCCGCCGCGACCCTCGGCTTCCCGGTCGCCGCGACCCTCGGCTTCCCGGCCGCCGCGTCCGCCTACTTCCCACACGTCGTCGCGGCCGGTGAGTCGCTGTCGTCGATAGCCGCTGCCGACGGCCTGACCGTCGGCCAGCTCGCCGCCGCCAACGGCCTCTCGCCCGATACGCAGCTGATCAGCGGCTCGACGGTGATGATCCCGCCGCAGGGCGGCGGTTTGGTGTCGGCTCCGGCCCCGGTCGATTCTTCGACGACGGTGGCGCCGGCGTCAGCGGGCGGCGGATATGTGGTCCAGCCCGGCGACACGCTGTCGGCGATCGCGGCTCAGGAGGGGATACCCGTGGCGCAGCTCGCCGCCGAGAACGGCCTGGACCCGAACGGGGTCCTGCTCGCCGGCTCCACGCTCCAGCTTTCAGGCTCATCGTCCGCCACCGCGGAACCAGTGAGCGAGGAATCGAGCCCGGCCGTGTCGAGCAGCGGAGGGTACGTCGTCCAGCCGGGCGACACGCTGTCGGCGATCGCCGCGCGGGCGGGGATCTCCGTCGCGCAGCTGGCGGTCGACAACGGTCTGGACCCGAACGGGATCCTGCTCGCGGGGTCGTCGCTCGACGTTCCCGGATCGTCGTCGGGCACGGCAGAACCGGTGAGCGAGGAGTCGACCCCGACCGTTTCAAGCAGCGGCTACATGGTGCAGCCCGGCGACACGCTGTCGGCGATCGCCGCGCGCTCCGGGATCTCAGTCTCGGAGCTGGCCGCCGACAACGGCCTCGATCCGAACGGGACGCTGCTCGCCGGCGCGACGATCATGATCCCCGGGGCCGGCGGCTCGACGTCCACAGCCTCAGCCGAGGGCCAGCCCGTCGGTTCGATTGCCGAGGGCAACCCGACCTCACCGCCGTACCCGACCCCGGAGCAGGTCAGCGCGTCCGAGATCGGGTCGATCGCGAGCGCCAACGGCGTGCCGCCGTCGCTCGCCGAGGCAATCGGCTGGCAGGAGAGCGGCTTCAACAACGACCTCGTCTCGACCGCCGACGCCCGGGGCGTGATGCAGATCTTGCCCGGGACCTGGGACTGGATCCAGAGAACGCTGACGCCGAGCGATCCGCTGGCACCCGCCTCGGCGGCGTCCAACGTCCGCGGCGGCGTGCTCCTCCTGCATTCGCTGCTCGATTCGACCGGCGGCGACTCCGCGATGGCCGCGGCCAGCTACTACCAGGGGCTGTCCTCGGTCCAGCGGAACGGCGTGTTCCCCGACACGCAGCAATACGTCCACAGCGTGATGGCGCTGGAGCAGCAGTTCGGGGGCGGGTAGACGGCGCGGGCCGTGGCGGGGATGTAGCCTGCCCAGTCCTATGTTCTATGACGACGACGCTGACCTCACCCTGCTCGACGGCAAGACCGTCGCGATCATCGGCTATGGCTCACAGGGCCACGCCCACGCGCTGAACCTCCGCGACTCCGGGGTCGAGGTGGTCGTAGGACTGCGGGCTTCCTCGCCGAGCGTCGCCAAGGCGCGCGAACATGACCTGACCGTCGCCGAGCCGGCCGACGCCGCCAGCCAGGCCGACGTGGTGATGATGCTTGTCCCCGACGAGCTCCACCAGCAGGTGTGGGAGTCGGGCGTCAAGGACGGGATCGCCGTCGGAAACATGCTGATGTTCGGCCACGGGTTCTCGATCCACTACGAGCAGATCGTTCCGCCCCCCGACATCGACGTCACGCTGGTCGCGCCGAAGGGGCCCGGCCACCTGGTCCGGCGGCAATTTCTCGAGGGGTCGGGGGTGCCGTGTCTCGCGGCAGTCCATCAGGATGCGAGCGGGAACGCGCTGGCGCTGGCGCTGGCGTACGCGAAGGGGATCGGCGGCACCCGCGGCGGCGTGATCGAGACGACGTTCAAGGACGAGACCGAGACCGATCTGTTCGGCGAGCAGGCCGTCCTCTGCGGCGGCGTCACCGAGTTGGTCCGGGCCGGCTACGAGACGCTCGTCGACGCCGGCTACGACCCGCGCCTGGCCTACTTCGAGTGCCTCCACGAGCTCAAGCTGATCGTCGACCTGATGTACGAGAAGGGGATCGCCGGGATGCGGTACTCGATCTCGAACACGGCCGAGTACGGCGACTTGACCCGCGGCTCGCGGGTGATCAGCGACGCCACCCGAGAGGCGATGAAGAAGATCCTCGCCGACATCCAGTCGGGCGACTTCGCCCGCGAATGGATCGCCGAGAACCGCGCCGGCCAGGAGAACTTCAAGCGGATGCGCGAGGAGCAGTCGCGCCACCAGGTCGAGGTCGTGGGCAAGGAGCTCCGGGCTCAGATGGACTGGATAGATACCGAGTTTCAGGAGTAGCGCTCGGTACACTGCGACCGGCCGCCGTGACTGGCGCGAGAAGGTGGAGCTACCCACCGGGAAGCGGCGGGGCAGGATAAAGCCGCGCGCCTGGGCATGCTGATCTCGCTAACTTCGAGGAGCACGACATGACCCAGACCGCTGTCCAAATCCCTGAGCAGCTGAAGCCGGCCGACGGGCGGTTCGGCTCGGGACCGTCCCGGGTTCGCCCGGAGCAGTTGCGCCATTTGGCTGCTGAGGGCGCTGGGGTGATGGGGACTTCGCACCGTCAGAAGCCGGTGAAGGAGCTTGTGGCGCGGATCCGGTTGGGCTTGGGGGAGTTGTTCGGGCTGCGTGAGGGCTATG
>Ga0116216_10001387_pt1 | contig 16926 bp, 17 predicted proteins | sample Sb_taG_11_FD_89696 | JGI IMG/M metagenome (GOLD analysis project Ga0116216, IMG submission 89696) | Peat soil microbial communities from Weissenstadt, Germany - Sb_50d_3_AS metaG | ecosystem: Environmental > Terrestrial > Soil > Wetlands > Peat | place: Germany: Weissenstadt | collected 2010-09-21
AAAGGGGGCTGCATGCACCAAAAGCAGCCCCCGGCAAAGATGGCGGTTTCCGTCTTCGCGGGATCGCCTGCCCATGCCGTGCTCTGCAGCGCGGCGAGCGCGAGAAGCGCGATCCAGATTCGAACCATGGAGTTCACCCCAGACTCCCTTCGGGTAGCTGCGGGGAGTTCGATGCCGAAGCCGCGAAGCGGTTTCCCCTTTTCTGATGCCACGAGACCCTCTCGCAGCGGCACCGGCTAAGCTCCGGGTCCTCACACGCGGGCGCTGGGGGCCTCTCCCCCCCGCCCACTCGTTGGGTCTAGGGGCGGGGGGCGGTCCCATGGGGCTTACGCCGAGCCGAGCTTGGCGGCAACTCCGGTGTCGAGGAGTCCTCAGCGGACTCCTCACGCTGGGGTTACTCGCCTTCGCTGCCGCGTCCTTCGCGAAATCCGACGCCACGGTCGTGGCTTCCCGGATCGTGTCCCTCAATCCTTCGCTCACGGCCATCCTTGTAGCGCTCGGCGCGGGCAATCTTCTGGTGGGGATCGACGACTTCTCCGCCCAGCAGCAGCCCGCTCTTGGAGGGCTTCCCACCGTGGGCGGGCTTTACGATCCGAGCCTAGAAGCTGTGGTGGCGCTGCGACCCGATCTCGTGGTCCTCGTGACGAGCGCAGCGCAGCGCGATTTTCGCGCGCGCCTCGAAACCCTCGGCGTGTCGGTGCTCGCCCTTTCACCCCTTAGCTTCGGGGAAGTGCTCGAGTCGATCGAGACGCTGGGTGCGCGCACGGGTCACGCCGCAGCCGCCCATGCGCGAGTGGCTGCGATCCAAGCCGCACGCGCCGAGGTCGAACAAAAGGCTCTCGGGCGCCCCCGCCCTCGCGCGGTCCTCGTGCTTCAACGAGAGCCTCTGTTTGTGGTGGGCGCCGGGAGCTTCATCGACGAGATGATGCGGTCTGCTGGGGCGCGCAACATCGGCGCGGAGTTTTCCGAGCCGTATCCACGCGCCTCACTCGAATGGCTGGTGGCAGCTCGCCCCGATGTCATTTTGGATGCCTCCTCCGAGCCCGGAACGCCACAGGAGTTCTGGTCGCGCTGGCCGTCGATTCCCGCGGTGGAACGAGGGCGGGTCGTCCCCCTTGCACCGGGTGTCGTGACGCTGCCGGGCCCGGAGCTCGATCGGGCGCTCCGCGTGCTGGGAGAAGCGCTCGCTCCGCCCGAAACCAAGCGGACGGTCCGGTCCGCACCGTGACCGGCGCGTCCCCGCTCTCACCCCGCCGGCTGGTACTCGTTCTCCTTGTCCTCCTGACCTTCCTTTTCTTGGGCAGCACGCTGGCGCTGATGGCCGGTCCGGCCTGGCTCCCCCCGCGCGAGGTTCTCCGCATTCTCCTTGGATTCCCGACCTCTTCGGAGGTCAGCCTTCCGGCCGGGGACATCGTGCTTCGGATCCGACTCCCGCGGCTCCTGCTCGGCGGAATCGTGGGTGCGTCACTTTCCGTCTCGGGCGTCCTCTTCCAGGCCTTGCTTCGCAATCCGCTGGCTGATCCCTTCGTGCTCGGGGTCTCCGGAGGCGCCGCACTCGGCGGAATCCTGGTCCTTGGTTTTGGAGGGGTCCTGGGCATGGGCTACGCCGCCGTTCCGCCCGCCGCCTTCCTGGGATCGATCGCGACGGCGCTTCTCCTTTTCGCAGTCGCCGGCGCGCGCGGGCGTCTCTCTTCCACGAGCCTCTTGCTGACCGGCGTTGTCTTCAACGCGATTGCGTCGGCGGCCATCGTCTTTGTGGCCTCGCTCTCGGGACTCTCCGAGGGCACCAGCATCTTCCTCTGGCTGATCGGGAGTCTCTCGGCTGCGCGGGAAAGTTCGACCCTTCTGTGTGGGCTTTTTCTGCTTGCGGGGCTGGCCATCGTTTGGCCGCAGGCGCGCCGCCTCGATCTCCTGGCGCTCGGGGAGGAGTCTGCGGCACAGCTCGGTGTCGACGTCGAGCGCGTGAAGCGCATTCTTCTCGCGGCGACCTCCCTCATGGTGGGGGCGGCGGTTTCGGTCTCGGGGCTGATCGGTTTCGTCGGCCTGATCATTCCCCACTTTCTCCGGCTCCTCTTGGGCCCCGATCATCGCCTCCTGGTGCCCGCATCGGCCCTCGGGGGTGCCATCTTCCTCATTCTCTGCGACACGGCTGCGCGTACGGTGCTCGCAGGAGGTGAGCTCCCCGTCGGCGCGATCACCGCGCTCGCGGGGGGACCCCTCTTTCTTTTCCTGTTGCGGCGGCAGCAGGGGAAAGGCCTCCTGCCGTGAGCGAGATCGTCCTCGGCTTCGAGGGGGTGTCGCTGCGGCTTGGGGGCCGCTGCGTCCTTCACGGCATCGACCTCGAGCTCTTGCGCGGGGAGGTGCTGGGCCTTCTCGGCGCAAACGGGGCGGGCAAGACCTCGCTCCTGCGGATCGCGACGCGGGTGCTGGCTCCGGATGCCGGCGGGGTCCGCCTCTCCGGTCGGCCCCTCGAGGAGTTCTCGCGCGCTGAGCTCGCACGGCGCATCGCCCTTGTGCCTCAGCGTTCAGAGGTCCCGTTCCCATTCCCCGCGGCGGAGATTGTGCGGATGGGGCGCGCACCGCACCTCGGTCTTCTCGGCTTCGAGTCTCGCGAGGACGTGGCGCTCGCGGACCGCGCGATGGAAGAGGTGGGGATTCGCGAACTCGCGCGACGCTCGATCCTTGAGCTCTCAGGGGGAGAGCAACAGCTCGTGGCCATTGCGCGCGGCCTCGTCCAAGGGACGCCCATCCTTCTGCTCGATGAGCCCACGGCGTTTCTCGACCTGCGTCATCGCGTGCACGTGCTCCGCCTGGTGCGCGGGCTTGCCCGTGCCGGGCGAGCGGTGCTCGTGGTCTCCCACGACCTGGGTCTTGCCGCGCGCTTTTGCGACCGACTGGCACTCCTCTCCGCCGGAGAGGTCCTCTCCGCGGGAGCTCCCGCCGATGTGCTGACCCCCGCCCACCTGCGAAGGGCGTTTGGGATCGAGGCGACGGTCTTTCGTGCCCCCGACGGAACGCCTGTTGTGCTGCCGGAGGGAGATGCCAGGGGACCCGGATCACCGGGTTGGACCTCAAAGTAAAAATCAGTCTTGACTGTTTTTTATTCTGCCGGTAGCATTCGTCCCCGAATGCAAGAGGTCAGCTCCAAGCCGCGGCGCCGCACCCAGGACGAAAGAACTGCGGAGACCCGAGTCCGGGTGCTGGATGCTGTCCTCGCCTGTCTCGTCGAGCGGGGGTACGCCGGCACCACGACGACCGCGGTGGCGGAGCGGGCAGGCGTCTCGCGGGGGGCTCAGCTCCATCACTTTCGAACCCGCGCTGCCCTCGTGGCTGCCGCCGTGGAGCATCTCTATGCGGGGCTCACGGCGGACTATGAAAAGGCGTTCGCGAATCTGGCCCCTGGGGCGGACCGCGTCAGCACGGCGATCGATCTCCTTTGGGACACCTTTCTGGACCCTCGCCTTGCGGCGGTGCTTGAACTCTTCGTGGCGGGGCGCACGGACGATGAGCTCCGCGAGCAGCTCGCGAAGGTGGCCGCCCGCCACCGCGCCCGGGTGGCTGAGCTCGCTCGTACCAGTTTCCCCGTGGCTCCGCCCCGCGAGCAGGAGTTCGACGGACTGCTGACCCTGGTGCTCGACGCCCTCCAAGGGATGGCGGTCGCTCAGCTCGTCGAGCCCGACGAAGAGAGCGCGCGCGCGGCTCTTCTCCAGCTAAAGGGCATCGCCAGGGCGGAGCTCACAAAGGGCGGGATTCTCCGCCGCGCCCGCGTGTAGGGGGAGCGATGCCTGATCTCTCTCTTCTCGCTGCGCCGGGCTACCTGGGCCTCCTCGCTTTGGAAGCCTTCCTCATCGGACGGCTCAGCAAAGGCTCGTACGAGGTGCGCGACACGGCGGCGAGCCTCGCCATGGGCGTGGGCAACGCGCTGATCACCCTTGCCTTAGGTGGCGTGACGCTCGGCGTCTTCTTCTTCGCCTACAACTACCGACTCTTCGAGCTGGGAACTGGGCCTTTGGCCTGGCTCCTTCTCTTCCTCGCAGAAGACCTCGTCTACTACGGGTGGCACCGCGCCTCGCACGAGGTGGGGATCCTCTGGGCGGCGCACGAGAACCACCACTCGAGCCAGCATTTCAACCTAAGCACCGCGCTCCGCCAGTCGTGGACGACGCCCTTCACCACGCTCCCCTTCTGGGTGCTTTTGCCGCTTCTCGGCTTTCGCCCGTGGATGGTGCTCACGATGACTTCGCTGAGCCTCATCTATCAGTTCTGGATCCATACCGAGCTGATTGACCGGATGGGGCCTTTCGAGTGGATTTTCAACACGCCTTCGCATCACCGGGTACACCACGGCGCGAATGTCGAGTATCTCGATCGAAACCACGGCGGCATCCTGATCGTGTGGGATCGCCTTTTCGGGACCTTCGAACCTGAAAGAGCGCCGGTCCGCTACGGGCTCACCAAGAACATCCACACCTTCGATCCCCTGCGGATCGCCTTCCATGAATGGGCCAGCATGCTGCGCAAGGCGCTCCACGCCCGGTCCCTGCGCGAGTCGGTAAGCTACCTGCTAAAGCCGCCGGGCTGGAGCCCGGACGGTTCGACTCGCACGGCGCGGGAGCTGCGCCGGGAGCTCGCGCGCAGCGGTGCGGCCTCGGCCCTTTCCTAGAGTCCCGGACGATCGCCGTCCTGCTAGCGTCGGCCTCGCGATAAGGAGGTGCAGGTCCGTATGAGCGAAGCCACGATCTCAAAGATCCACGCGCGGGAGATCCTGGACTCCCGCGGCAATCCGACGCTTGAGGTGGATGTCGTGACCTCGGGAGGAGCTCGGGGCCGAGCCGCCGTTCCTTCCGGCGCGTCGACCGGATCGCGCGAGGCACTTGAGCTTCGCGACCGGGACCCGAAGCGCTTCGGAGGCAAGGGCGTGCTGCGTGCCGTTGCTCACGTGAACGGAGAGATTGCGAACGCGATCGCAGGCTTTCCCTTGGGAACGATGGAACGCCAGCGGGATCTCGACCGCGCCCTGGTGGCCCTCGACGGCAGCGAGACGAAATCCCGTCTCGGTGCGAACGCCCTGCTTGGGGTATCGCTTGCGGCGGCCCACGCCGCGGCCGCGGGTGCGAACGAGCCCCTCTACAGGTTCATCGGCGGCGAAAGCGCGCACCTTCTCCCCGCCCCGATGATGAACGTCTTGAACGGCGGCGCCCACGCGGACAACAACGTGGATTTCCAAGAGTTCATGCTCTTCCCCCTGGGCGCACCGAGCTTTGCGGAGGCGCTTCGCTGGGGCGCAGAGGTCTTTGCGGTGCTCCGCAGCGTGCTCCATGAAAAGGGACTCTCGACGGCGGTGGGCGACGAGGGCGGCTTCGCTCCGGACTTGAAGAGCAATCACGAAGCGATCGAGCTCATTTTGCGCGCGATCGAGCGAGCGGGTTACCGGCCGGGCGAAGATGTCGCCATCGCCCTCGACCCTGCCGCAAGCGAGTTCTTCGAGAAGGGCGTTTACGTCCTCGAGGGCGAAGGAGTGCGCAAGAGCGCGCAGGAGATGATCGCCTTTTGGGAGGACTGGGTGCATCGCTACCCCATCGTCTCGATCGAGGACGGTCTGGCAGAGCAGGACTGGGAGGGCTGGGGAAGTATGAGCCGTGCGCTCGGGAAGAAGCTCCAGATTGTGGGTGACGACATCTTTGTCACCAATCCCGCCATCTTGCGACGGGGGATTGAGCTTGGCGTCGCGAACGCGATCTTGGTCAAGCTGAACCAGATCGGAACGCTCTCCGAGACCCTCGAGACCATGCGCCTCGCCCGCGAGGCGGGCTACGCCGTCGTCGTGTCGCATCGCTCGGGCGAGACCGAAGACACCACGATCGCTGATCTCGCCGTCGCTACCGCGGCGGGTCAGATCAAGACGGGGTCCCTCTGCCGCACGGACCGGGTATGTAAGTACAACCGCCTGCTCCGGATCGAAGAGGAGCTTGGCGGGCGAGCCCGCTATGCGGGCGCGGGGACACTGGCGGGAGCGGTCCGCCGCTAGAGGGGGCACTCCACGGTTCTCTGCGGGAGTGGCCTGCGCCTAAGGATCGCCAATTTCGTAGAACCGCTCTCCGAGAACCTTGCCTACACTGTCCGTTGAGCCCCCGGGAAGGAGTTCGCGCCCTGCGCAGCGTGGAGGACACTCGGCCCCGCCAGGGGCTCTCGGTTCCGCTCGTCACAGCGCTCGATCCCGAAGGCGAGCTCGTCGAGACGGATCAGCGCGCCCTCGTGCGTCACGTGATCCAGGACGGCTACGGCGCAGACATCGTCTTCGCCGCCGGGACCACGGGGGAATGGGATCGGCTCCCCCCAGCCCTCTGCCGGCGGGTGGTCCAGGTCTGCGCGGAGGAGGTCGCGAAGGCAAACGCCGCCTTGAAGCACGGGGTGAGCCGCCCCGTCGAAGTGTGGGCGGGGGTGACTGCCTCGTCGCCCGAAGAGACGCTCGAGAACCTGGACTTTGCGGTCGCGAATCCAGGGGTGGATGCGGCTGTGCTCGCCCCGCTGTCGATCCGTGGTCTCGCCGATCCGGTGCGCTTCGTGGCGCGCGATGTAGCGGACCTGCTCGACGCGCGCTCGCACCGCATTCCCATCTATCTCTATGACAATGCCGACATCGCAGTGAACCCAAGGATTCCCCACATCCGCACGCGGCAGGTAAAGGCGCTCTCGCGCCTCGACTTCGTACGCGGCATCAAGGTCTCAGCGCCGCGCAAGGTGCTCGGCAACTACACCAAGGCGGCGGCACATTTTCGGGAACGCGGGGAGTTTGGGATCTACGTGGGCGATGCGATGCTGATCTTCGAGCTCTTTCGCCCGGCGCAGGGTGCGCTGGGCCGGGTCGTCGAGGGCTGGAATCGCTGGCGCATGCGCGGTGGCGTGCCGAGCGGTGTGGTGGCGGGTCCCGCGAATGCGCTCCCCCGCGAGTGGGCCCGGGCCTGGCAGGTTTGTCGCGCCGGCGATCTCGAGCGCATGGAGGACGTGCGCGAGGTGCTCGAAGCGTTTCGTGTGGGAACACGCGCCGCCGGCGGCCGGCGCAGCATCGCGTGCCTGAAGCGCGCGCTCCAGACGCTCGGCGTCATTGGCTCCGATGCCGTGGCATCCGGCACGCCGAGCCTCGCACGGCCCGACGCAGAGCGCTTCGACGAGGCCTTCGCGCGCGTGCGTACTCTGGCGCGTGAGCGCATCGGCCCGCCCTGGGTGACGCACGCGCCCGCCGACGAGAGCGGGCGGAGCCTCGCGTGAGTCGCGCCGGGCTCGATCTCGCCGGCATCGGGAGCATGGTTGTCGACGAGCTCTACAGGAGCCCGCGTATTCTCGGCCCGGATGAGAAGGCCATCTTGCGCCCCTTCGAGGACGGTGCGCGCTCTCATGCCTTTGTGGGCGGCGTCGTCCTAAACCACCTCGGCTGGGCTGCCGCGCTCGGTCTGCGCGTGGGCATCTTTGGCAAGCAAGCCGACGATCCCCAGGGCCGCTTCTTGCGCGCCGCGATGGATCGCACAGGCATCGAGCACGAGCTCGTGCTCGACGGATCCGCGAGTAGTGTGGCGGAGATCTTCGTCGATGATGCCGGTGGACGCGCGATCTACATGGCGCCCGGTGCGACGGCGGAGACCAGCGCGGAGCACGTGCGCGTGCATCACGCCGCGTTCATCCAGCGCGCCCGCTGGCTCACCACGGAAGTCTCGCAGCTTCCCCTCGCGGCGGCGCTCGAGGCGGTGACGATCGCCCAAAAGGCGGGCGTCTCCGTGGCCCTCGACTTCGACGTTCCGCCGCGGGACGCGGTGCCCACGCTGGGAGATGAGCCGCAGCTCCATGCGCTTTTGCGCAGCACAGCTCTCCTCAAGCCGTCGAAGGTCGCGGCGCGCGAGCTCGTTCCGGAAGCCGGCGACGACGCGTTGAAACTCGCGCGGGCACTGCGCCAACGCTTCGGCCCGGGAATCGTCGTCGTGACCGACGGCGAGGCTGGCTGTGCCATCGCTTCCGACGGCTATGAGGGCTGGGTCGCAGCGCGACGGGTCAAGGCCGTGGACACGACCGGCGCAGGCGATGCCTTCTTGGGCGGCCTGCTCGCCGGGCTGCGCTACGGCCTCCCCTTGGCCCATGCGGGTCGGCTCGCCAACGCGTGCGGCGCGGCATGCGTGACAAAGCTCGGCGCATTCCCCGACGAACCCGCGGCGGCGCGCGCGCAGGTTCTTGAGCTCTGGGACGGACCGCCGCTCGCGCTAGAGCCCCTGCCGCGACCGAATACGGTGTCAGCCCCCGACACTGCACGGCGATCTCCGGCGGGATCCGGGGAGGGCCAAGCAGCGCTCGACATCCTCGAAGCCGCTGCGCAGGAGCTCTCCCTGCTGCACCTGCGCAGCAAGGGTGCGGCCTATCAGCAAGCCGCGCAGATCGTGCGGGAGTCCGAGGCGCTCGGGGGACGAGTGCACGTGACGGGCGTCGGCAAGGCTGGGCACGTGGCGCGCTATGGCGCGGCGCTTCTCGCGTCGACGGGGACCCCAGCCAACTTCTACGACGCGAATGAGTCCGTCCACGGCTCCTCGGGTCAGATTGTGCGGGGCGACATCGTGATTGCGGTGAGCGCGAGCGGCGAAACAGAAGAGCTGCATGCGGCGATCGACGTCGCCCGCGCGCTTGGCGCGCGCATCGTCGCCGTCACGGGAAACCCAAGCTCCTACCTTGCACGAGAGGCGGAGACCGTTCTCGATGCGGGAGTCGCGCGCGAGGGCGGGAGCATGGGTCTTGCACCCCGGGCGAGCGTGGCCGCCCAGGCGATGGTGCTGGCCGCGCTGGCCGCGGTGCTCGAGCAGGGTCGCGGCTTCACACGCGCGGACTTTCACGCCCGCCATCCTGGTGGCACGCTCGGGAAAAAATCCAAAGAAAAAGCACCGTAGGGCAAAAGCTGTGTCCTCGTCCGCACAGCCTCCCCTCCCGCGCGAAGGCTCCCCACGGGCGCAAGTTCGCGTATCGTGGAAGTCGGCACCTGCCGCGGACCCCACGCGGGAGAGGAGGAGAGGCTGGGCAAACTCGTGATCCGGCCCGCGATGGAGAGCGATCTCCCGCGGCTTACGGAAATCTACAACCACTACATCCGCGAGACCGCCATTACCTTCGAGGTCGAACCCTACACCGTGGAGAAGCGGAAGCCCTGGCTCGCCCAGTTCTCGACGAGCGGTCGCTACCGGATTCTCGTGGCTGAGGCCGAAGGCCAAGCTCTCGGCTGGGCGAATAGCCGCCGTTTTCACGAGCGCGCGGCCTACGACCCGACGATCGAGACCTCGATCTATCTCGACGCGAATTGCCTGGGGCGCGGAGTCGGGACGGAGCTCTACGGGGCGCTCTTCGAGCTCGTGAGGGGCGAAGACGTCCATCGCGCCATCGGCGGCATCACGCTTCCGAACGCCGCCTCGGTAGCGCTCCACCGAAAACTCGGCTTTTCCCCGGTAGGCGTAATGCGGGAGGTCGGGCGAAAGTTCGGCCGCTGGTGGGATGTGGGTTGGTATCAAAGGGAACTGCCCTAAGTCGCTACGCTGCGCCTACTCACTGGGCTAGGACTTACGCGCACGGGCGCACCTACCGCATGCGACAGCGGGGCGGAGCGCGTCGCGGGGTCTTTGCCAATTCGGAGAGAATTGGCTGTCGGCCCTGAAAACTCTGTCGGCGCGCGAACAGTGATGTTTTGGTGACGGCCGCGATCGCCTCGAGCCATCGTATCCGCGGCGGATACGATGGCTCGCCCATCACGTCGTTGCCGAGTGGAAACTCATCGCGCGATTCCGCTACGGCTCGGAAGGACGGTCTCGGGAAAGTAGCGCCGAGTCCGATTGCAGAGCGAGCAGACCGAGAGCATGACGGGCACCTCGACGAGCACGCCGACCACGGTAGCAAGCGCGGCGCCCGATCCGGGGCCATAGAGCGCGATGGCCGTGGCGACCGCGAGCTCAAAGAAGTTGCTGGCGCCGATGAGCGCCCCGGGAGCGGCAACATCGTGGGGAACCCCGAGGAGCTTCATCAGGCCGTAAGCCAGCGAGGCATTCGTGTAGACCTGGATCACGATGGGCACAGCGATCAGCAGCACGTGCAGGAAGTGTGACGTCAGGTTCTCCGCCTGGAAAGCGAAGATCAGAACCAACGTTGCGAGGAGCGCGATGGGCGTCACGGGCTGGAAGGCGGCGACGTAGCGTTCCTCGAACCATCTCGTGCCCATCTTTCGGCGAAGGAGCGTTCGGCTCGCGCTCCCGAGGAGGAGCGGAATCACGATGAACGTCACGACGCTCGCCACCAGCACACCGAAGGGGACATGCAGCCCGCTGGCGCCGCTTACGAGGAGAGTCACGAGCGGCGCGAAGAGCAGAAGCATGATCAGGTCGTTCAGCGAGACCTGGACCAACGTGTAGGCCGGATCACCCCCGGTCAGCTGGGACCAGACGAAGACCATCGCCGTGCATGGAGCCGCCGCAAGAATGATGACGCCCGCCAGGTACTGATCCGCGAGATCCGCTGGGAGCAGAGATGCGAAGACATGCTTGAAAAAGAGCCACCCGAGAAGCGCCATGGAGAAGGGCTTCACGAGCCAGTTTACAAAGAGCGTGACCAGGATGCCGCGAGGCCGGCGGCGCACGCCCAGCACACTCGCCAGATCGATGCGCAGCATCATGGGATAGATCATCAGCCAGATGAGAATCGCGATCGGAAGGTTGATCTGGCTACTCGAACCGAGCTCGACGCGACGAAGGACGTCGATCACCCCAGGGAAGAGGCGTCCGAGCTCCACTCCCACAATCATGCAGAGCACCACCCAGAGCGAGAGGTAGCGCTCGAAGCCTCCGATCACGGCGCGCTTCACACGCGGCTCTTGCCGATGGCTTCGACCTCTCGCTGCAAGCTCACGCGGTTGAGGGACTCGATCGGAAGCGCTGCGAAGAGCCGGATGCGGCGATCGAGCGCCACGAGAGCGAGTCGGAACGCTCTCAGCCGCGCTTCCTCCGTCCCCACGAAGGCGGCGGGATCTTCCACGCCCCAGTGCGCGGTCACTGGCTGGCCCGGCCAGACCGGACAGATCTCGCCGGCGGCGTTGTCGCAGACGGTGAAAACGAAGTCGAGTGGCGGTGCGCCCGGTGCAGCAAACTCGTCCCAGCTCTTGCTCCGGAGCGCGGCCGTCTCATGGCCGAGCTCGTGAAGGAGGCGTAGCGCCACGGGATGCACCGCACCCTTCGGATGACTTCCAGCGCTGTGCGCGCGGAAGCGATCTGGCGCGATGTGCGCCAGGAGAGACTCGGCGAAGATACTCCTCGCCGAGTTTCCTGTGCATAGGAAGAGCACTTCGTACGGTCGCTCTGCCATGGCTTGCCTCTAGCGCGCGTTGGCCGAACAGCCGCACGCGGACGCAGGCACCGTGGAGACCTTTGGCGTTTCGGCCGCGATGGGGTCTTCTCCGTATCGCGTGCTCTCGCCGTGGGTGTGGAAGGTCTCCCAGCGCACACCCTGCGGGTCGGCCACCCACGCTTTGTCTCCCTTCGCGTAGCAGCAAGTCGTGTCCTTCTGCTCGAGGACATTGCGCCCGGCCGCAGCCAGACGGCCCGCCACTTCGGCGAGCTCGTCCGGTCGCTCGACCTGGAGTCCCAGGTGATCGACCCCGGTCGCGCGCCCGCGGGCCGAGATGGCAAAGTTCACCCGGGGATCTTCGAGCATCCACTTGGCGTAGTCAGAATGCGTCACAGTCGGTGTCGTTCCGAACATCTGCGAATAGAAGCGGATCGAATCCTCGAGATTCTCCACCGAGACGTGTATGTGCAAACGCTTCATGACGATCTCCTCTTGCGGGGGGTGGCGCGCGCCAGTCTGGGCGGCGCGCAGGCGGAAGGAGCGCAGACCCCTGCGCTCCCCTGGCAGCAGTTGTCGGTCAGAAACGCCACGAGGGCGCTCATGGCGGCGAAATCCGCGGCGTAGATGAGCGAACGTCCCTCACGCTTGCAGGCGAGGAGCCCCGCGTGTTTGAGCTGCGCGAGGTGGAAGGAAAGGGTGGGCGCGGGCACGTCAAGGCGCTCGGCGAGTGTCCCGGCTGGGAGCCCCGCCGGCCCGGCCTGGACCAGCAGCCGAAAGAGGGAAAGGCGGGTCTCCTGGGCGAGCGCGCCAAGGGCGTCGATGGCGGCGATCATTTCCATATTTCGAATAATATTGAAATATGGACCGATGTCAAGGGCGGCGTGCGGGGGCAGGCTTCACGCGCGTCCGCGCATTCCTGGTTTTGGCCGCGCCTTGCGGCAATGGGCGAAGCTCTTCATCCCGCCCCATCTGGCACGCAGGTCGCCTCGCGGCGGTGCTCGAGCAGCATCGCGGTTTCGCTAGTGCCCCGCATCTGGGCGGGACGCTCGAGAGAAGTCGAGAGAGCGCCCTGGTCCGAGGGGAAGTCCCTCTCCCCACCGTCAGCCCTGAAACAGCGCGGACCGCGCCGCGGTACAGTCGGCTGCGATTCGTGGGGTGACGAGCAACACGGGTCGAGCGCCGCACGATGGTGGGAGGTTCCGCGCGATCGATGGCCGCCCCGTTCCGACGAAGGGAACTCCTCCCTGCAGAGGGATCGACCATGAAACGCTGGTGGACGAAGCGCTTCGACTCGCGCTTCTATGTCCTTCTGGTTCGTCTCGTGGGGTCTCTCTGGTTCCTTTTTCTGGCGACCCTCTACGCGCGCCGCTGCGTCGAGATGATCCTCTGGATGCGAGTACATCCCAGGACGATTGCGGCTTGGGCCGGAACTCTTTCGGGTGGGTCGATGTTCGCCTTCTGTCTCATGGTGTCTTTCCTACTCTGGGTACGACCTGCTCCGAGAGCCCACGCGAGCGGCATTCTTCCGGGCGTCATTGCTTTCTCGGCCACCTACTTACCTTGGCTCCTTCTCCTCTTTTCGCGCGGTAGAGTGACTCCTCTTCTCGCAGGGATTTCGGCTCTGGCTGCATTGTTGGCGGGGGCGACGCTCCTCGTTTCTCTGCTCTATCTAGGTCGCTCCTTCAGCATCGTTCCACAAGCGCGGAAGCTTGTGACCTCTGGACCCTACGCGATTGTCCGTCATCCGCTCTATCTCGCAGAGGAAATGGCAATCGCAGGAGTCTTTCTTCAATACGCCTCGCAGCTCCTCGTACTGCCGCTTCTTCTTGTCCACCTGGTCCTCCAGATCCAGCGCATTCGGTACGAAGAGAGTGTGCTGCGGCGCGTCTTCCCTGAGTACGACAGCTACTCGAAGCGTACCGCGCGTCTGCTTCCCGGAATCTGGTAAAACAATTGAAGCCGGACCCGCTCGGCGAGAATGCCCCTTGCAAGAGGTGGGACAAAAGTTTGGCCGCTCGTAGGATGTGGGGTGGTTTCAACGGGAGCTGGCCTAGCGCTCAACGCCCTTGCGCGCGGGTTACCACCTCCTGCAGAGATAGGCTCCCGGCATGAGCCAGCCGCAGGGGGGGGCGAGCCCCTGCGCTCTCGGCCAATGCAAAGCCGCTTGCCTTCCTGCTTTTGCTCACGATCGCGCTCTTGCTGCCCTTCCTCGACAAGCCCCTGCATCTCGACGACCCCATGTACGTCTGGACGGCAAAGCGCATCGTCGAGCATCCAGCCGACTTCTACGGCATGGACGTGAACTGGTGTTACAGGATGGAGCCCATGGCGAGCGCGAACGAGAATCCACCCTTGGCGTCGTATTGGCTTGCCGCCGTCGGGGGCCTCTTTGGGTGGAGCGAATCCGTTCTCCATGCCGCGATGCTTTTGCCTGCGCTCCTCGCCGTGGCAGGGGTGTGGCTCCTGGCGCTCCTCCTGGGAGTTCCTCCTCTTCTGTCCGGTCTGGCTCTCCTCGCGATGCCTGGCTTTCTGGTATCGAGCACGACACTCATGGCCGATGTCTTGGCAACGGCGCTCTGGACCGGGGCCGTTCTGGCGTGGGTCCGGGGACTGCAAGAGCAGCGGACAGGCTGGCTTGCCGCAGGCGCGCTGCTCGCGAGTCTCTGCATCCTCACGAAATACGTGGGCCTCGCACTCCTCCCGCTCCTCTTCGTATACACCCTCTTGAAGGTTCGGCGATTCGATCGGCGGATCCTCCTACTCGGCGCGCCCCTCGGTTTCGCGCTCCTCTATCGCGCCCGAATGCTTGCCCGCTATGGCGTGGATCCGTTCACAGCCATTGGCACCTACGCGCTCACGGTGCGCGAGGCCTCCAAGGCCAGTGCTCTCGAGCTCCCATGGCTCGGTCTTGCCTACCTAGGAGGGGCCTGCCTCCCTGCCCTTTTCCTGGCGGGCTGGGTCTTCCGGAGAAAAGGTTGGGCACTCTGCGCAGCCTTCCTGCTTGCGGTCGGAGCGGGGCTTCTTCTCGAGGGCTCCTTTTGTGGCTTTGAACTCCGGACCGCGGAGGGAACACGCTTCAACCTGGTGCTTCACCTTTCGGCGTTCATGGCATGCGGCGCGATCGTCTTGGCGCTGGTCGTCCGTCATATGGTCCGCGAGCGCAGCGCCGAGGCGATCCTGATTGCCCTGTGGGTCGCAGGGATTTTTCTCTTTGCGAGTTTGTTCAACTGGAGCACGAACATTCGCTCGCTCCTCCCTGCCACACCCGCGGTGGCGATTGTGCTTGCGAGCGAGCTCCATCTCAGGGGTCGTAGCCGCGGACAGGCGGTACCCCTCACGCTGCTCGGGCTCAGCACTCTCGCCGGCTTGCTCGTTGCGCAGGGGGATCTTGCGTATGCCCGGTCTGCCCGCGAAGCGGCCCTCGCCGTCATGCAAGAGCATGGACAAAGCAAAAGACGACTCTGGTTCGAGGGGAGCTGGGGCTTTCAGTACTACATGGAGCTCGCGGGCGCGAGCAAGATCAACTGGGATCACTTGGAGGTGTCGGCAGGGGATCCGATGGTGCTGCCTTCTTCCAACTGCTGTCTGATCGTCCTTCCACCCGAAATGACCCACCTGACCAAAGACCACAGATTTCCCATGCACGCCATGGCGTCCACAGTCACCGGGGGCGCAGGCTTCTACTCCCACCTCCTGGGAGTGGTTCCCTACGTGTTCGGAATCCCGCCGGACGAAGTCTACTCCGTCTCCGATCTGTTCTTGACCGTCGAGTACCGGTAATCCGCCCTGCCCGTGGATTCAGACCGGCGGGCGCGGTCCGGCGGGTGAGACGAAGTCTTGGGAGCCCGGGTGGGGCGGCCTCGTTTTGGAGGGATCCGCTGCCGCGTTCGCCACCTGTACGCTCCCCGTCACTCGCGCGCTCGGGTCCTCCACCCTGAGGTCGGCGAAGCGGTAGCCGACACCACGCAGCGTCTCAATGAATTCCTTTGACGGGCCGAGCTTGCGCCGAATCCACTTGACGTGGGTATCGACGACGCGCACGGTCTTTCCAGAGTCGCCGCCCCAGACTTCCTCGAGAATCTGCTTGCGCGCGAGCACCCGGCCAGCGTGCCGCATCAGGGTCGCAAGCACGTCAAACTCTTTCGCGGTGAGGGCGATGGGTTTGCTCTCTACATGCACGCTGCGCTGTTGCGGGTCGAGGGAGAGCCCCCGGAAGCGCAGGAGACTTTCCGCGTCGCCCTCGCCCGCCGAGCGCAGAGTCCTGCGCAGAATTGCTCGGACGCGAAGCGCGAGCTCCCGGGGATGGAACGGTTTCGCGACGAAATCATCCACGCCCACCTCGAACGCAACCACCCGGTCCATCTCCGCGTTGGCCGCCGTGACCATCACGATGGGCAGGCGTGCGAGACGTGGCTCCTCACGGATCGTGCGACAAAAGCCGAGTCCAGAGAGATCCGGCAGGAGCAGCTCGACGATCAGGAGATGGGGGAGCTGCCGGCCCAAGAGCTCGAAGGCTTCGCGGCTGGTTCCCGCCGTCTGCACTTCGAGGCCCCCGGCTTCAAGGGCGCGCCGCGTCGCCTCGAGCGAGCAGGAGTCTGGATCCACAACCAAAACGCGCAGGATACGGTTACCTCCCGAAGGAAGCCGGGATTCCACCACCAACCCGCGACGAATGCGTGGGGTCGCCGTGTCGTACAAGCGAATAATCCGTGAAGTCTGCTCACGCAATTGACACTTCATCCTCAAAGCTGCGTCACCCGCCGGCGGCCGAAGGACGCTATCAAAGCGTCCGCAAAGCGGCCCTGGGAAATCCCCCCAGCCGGCCTCCGCGAATGGGGCATGGCTGCGCAGACAGAAGAGTCCCCGAGAAGACAACTCCTTCGCTCGACTTCACCGGAGAGCGGAGGGGACGCCAAGCCTTTGGGCGAGCTCTGGCGCGAGAACCCGAGCGCCTTCGATGCGTTCTATGACACCTACTTCCCTCGTGTCTACCGCTACTTCCAGCGCCGGGGCGGGGGTGTCGCGGAGACAGAAGAGGCGACGGAGTCGGCACTCCGCGCGATCTTTGAGGGAGTCTGCCGCGGCGGCGATCAGCAGCCTCTTGAACACTGGATCTTCCGCCAGGTGCGGGAAGTGGCACGCTTGAGCGACAGATCGTCACAAGGGGCCGATCTCCTGCGCGTCAGGAAGATCCCCGTCCCGCACCGGAAAAGCTCCGGGTTGGAGTGACTTCCGAATCTGGCCGCTCCCACGTAACTGCCTTTATCAGAAGGCTTTCTTGCCAGGTGAGATGAGAGATCGGACGGCCGAGACCGTCTCGTCGGGAGCGCTCGTCAAAGTGACACGGGAGCCACACAGAATCGTCGCTTTTTCGCCACCGAATCCCCCAATTGCGAGGCTAGATTCGCCCGCGCAAAAGTGCCTCCTGCTACCGCAAAGGAGCTCCCGTTGGAAGGTCATGAATCGGCGATCACGTTCGCGCTGAAACACATGACGCACGAGGGGATGGTCACCATGACGATCCTCGTGCTGATGTCCTTGGCCTCTTGGACGGTGATCGTCGGCAAGCTC
>Ga0116216_10001389_pt1 | contig 16918 bp, 14 predicted proteins | sample Sb_taG_11_FD_89696 | JGI IMG/M metagenome (GOLD analysis project Ga0116216, IMG submission 89696) | Peat soil microbial communities from Weissenstadt, Germany - Sb_50d_3_AS metaG | ecosystem: Environmental > Terrestrial > Soil > Wetlands > Peat | place: Germany: Weissenstadt | collected 2010-09-21
TCCCTCGTCGCGCTGGTGTCTTTTCTGGGCGGGTCGGTAGTCGGCGGCAGGATCGTCGCGAGATACGGCCATCACCGAGGACGTCACCTTGCGACCGCATTGGCCGCGGAGTCCGTCTTCTTGGCCACCTCGGTGGTTCTCGCACTCTGGAGCTCCAACGCACCCCAGCACGGTTTCCGGTATGCGCTGATCGTTGTCCTCAGCCTCGCCACCGGTATCCAAAACGCCAGTATTCGCAAGCTGGCCGTGCCTGACCTGACCACGACCGTGCTGACCATGACCGTCACCGGAATCGGCGCGGACAGTGCCCTCGGTGGGGGCAAGGGTTCCAAATCAGGCCGACGCCTCGTCGCAATCGCCGCCATGTTCGTCGGAGCACTGCTCGGGGCCGTGCTGGTCCTCCACGTTCGGATCGTTGTCCCCCTCGCCATTGCGCTCGTCGTGATCGTGTTCGTCGCTCTGGCGAGTTACGAGGCGGGCAAGACGGATCCACCCTGGACTCTGGTCGAGGACTAGTGGCCCCAGGGTGGTCGCGTCAGGCGTCCAGTGAATACATCAGATTCGCCACCTGTCGGTAATAGTCGGGTCCAAGCGTTGCGCCGTCGGCGTAGCAGACGAACACCAGAGGCAAGTTGTCCGGATCCCGCCCGCGTAGGAGTTCCGATGCTCCGTCGAATATCTGCCGACGGGAGGTAAAGAGGTCACGGTCTCGCAACACGGACTCGATCCGATCGAGCTCGGCGAGCGTTCCGACGCTGAAGGTAATCGACCGGAGACCCAGCGACTGTTGGCCATGTCGAGCGTGATGAACGCCCCGCGTTTCACGCAGGATCAGGGCGATTGATTCGGGCGACCCGTCACCGAGCACCGCGACCGCGTCCTCGCGAACGATCTCGTCGAAACGACCGAGCTCCCTGTAGAAGGCGATGGATCGATCTAGGTCGGCTACGGCGACCAGTGTGGAGCGAATAGCCCACGGCGGTGCGACGTGGTCAGCGGGCATGGTGTTTCCTCCGTGGGTCTCAGGGGGTCTCCTCCGGCCGGAGATACAGTCTTCAACCCCCAGGGTATTCGCCATCCCGAAACGAAGAGCCCCTGCGGGCAGTTCTGAAACACCGCTCTGACTTTGATTGAAATGACCTATAGGCAAATCGGGGTTGCCGTCTGACTCAGGTTGGGCGGACGCCGCCGTCGGGGGCCAGCACCGCACCGTGCACAAAGCTCGCGGGGTCGCTTGGCCGGAAAGCGGTTGTCGACTATGAGCCGTGCCCCACTACTCCGGAAATTGGATTGCATTGGGCCACTCGCCTCGGAGGTGCATTACACATGGCACGGCTGGCATAGACGCACTTGCGTTTTACAGCAAGACTTTCGACGAGCTGCCGGCTCCGTACCCACACTGAACGATAGGTAGAGCGATGGAGATCCTGGAAGAAGTATGTGAGAAGGGCGTCATTGAGCGGCGCTTCGATCTGACCGTCAACGGAGAGGTCGTGCCCGGGATCCACTGGTTGCCGGAGGCGGTCACCGTCCCTCACCCCACGGTGCTCATTGGTCATGGCGGGACACAGCACAAGCGAGTTCCAAATGTCCTTGGTCTAGCCAGAACACTGGTGAGGCACGGCGGATTTGGGGTTGTCGCCCTCGATGCTCCCGGACATGGCGACCGGATGACCGAAGAGCAAAAACGGGAGCGGGCCGACCTTCTCGCTCGCCGGAGCGGCGATCGTCTTGCCCCCTTGTCAGAGCGACGGATCCGGGCGATGAGCGGGGTCGCGGCGCAAGCCATCGCTGAATGGAAGGCTCTTCTCGATGTCTTGGCCACCAATCCGCAATGGGCCCCGGGGCCATTCGGCTATTGGGGCGTGTCGATGGGGACGGCATTCGGGATCCCGTTGCTGGCCAGCGAACCGCGAATTGTCGCCGGTGTGCTCGGTCTCGGCGCGCTGAGGGAAGGCAGCGAGGAGGTTGGTCAACAGGCCGCTCGCATAACGATCCCGCTCCTGTTTCTCTTCCAGTGGTACGACGAACTCATGACGCGAGAGGGTGGTCTTGCACTCTGGGATGCCTTCGGTGCTGAAGAAAAGACAATGCACATCAATCCTGGGCCGCACGTGGGTATCCCGCTTTTCGAACGAGATGCTGCCCTTGCGTTCTACAGACGTCATTTTGATGGTTGAGACCGTCGACCTGCACAACGTGGCGACAGTTCAAATCGCAAAGAGTGTGGCCGCGTTTCGATCGTCAGGTGGGTAAATCTCTCTGCCCACGTTGACGGTCGAATCGATAGAGGATGGGGAGGATCTGGAGGTCCTTGGGTCGCCCAGCCGCTTCCTTGGAGCGGATGACGTCACTCAAATCGGCGACCATTACGTCGACGCTATCGACCCTCATCCGGCGAGCCTTCACTGCCAACTCTTCGTATCCGCGGGCAAAGCCGCTTGGCACAAACGAGATATCGAACTCACCGTAGGGGCACATGAGATTCCACACCGACGATGCTGCGAGTGACTGGCCATCGTGATCAAAAGGAAGCCCTCCATCGACGGCGTCGGTACGGATCCGTGCCCCGAGTTCCTTCAAAGCCTTCGACAGTCTGGTCAGGTTCTCCGCCGACGTGTCAGGCGTCAGGTCGATGTCCCTGGTTGCCGGGATGGGAGCTCGCTGAGTGATTGCAGCGAACGCGCCGATCACGACATACCTGACACCGTGCCGGTTCAGGACGTCGACAATGGCCGCCGCATTCAGGGGCTCCGTCATCGCGAGGAGCCATTCCCGACCTCGACGGACTCAGCATTTCGCCATGCCTCGATCTGTCGATCCCTGCGACGGCGATCCCTCGGCCCAAGCCGAGAATCGAGCTCAGCCAGCACGTCGTCATGGGGATCGCTTGGGACGAGATGCATGCTCAGATCGAACCCCGCTGCCTTCAACAGCCGCATCAGAGTGGGAACGGTCGGCTGCCGACGGTCGCGCTCGTAGGCCGAGATCATGGTCGCCGGCACCCCAGCCCGTTCGCTGAGCTGCCCTTGGCTCAGGCCACTCTTGATTCGGGCCAGCTGCAACAGCGCTGCGGCGGGTGAGGGGATATAAGACGATTGTGTCATAACACGATTGTATCATCCCCGGGTTTGTCCGTCCGGGTGCGGTCGATTCCGGGGCGGGGCAGAAACGGGTCACCTCGGCGGACGGAGGGACGGACCAACGGCCACAGAGCAGAAACCCGGAGCCGGTCTCTCAAGGTGGCGCCACAGGTTTGATTCCCGTAGGGGCTGCAATCGAATGAAAGACAGGGGAGCGCGACGTTCCATGTTCCTTTGTCGTGAGCGAGCCCTCAACGGTTGGCGACGAGTCCGGCGCGCCACCGAACCCGCACCCACCTGAAGAAGATCGCCGTGGGCGCTCTCGCAGCCGAATTGCGGAACTACCCCGCTCGAGGCCGATATCGAGACCTGGCCTAGTGTTACGGCATGCCTGGTTCCGAGACAGCGGACGCGATCTACGACCCCGAGGCCGTCCGCGCCAAGTACCTCCTTGAGCGCGACAAGCGACTCGTACCCGGCCGTGCAGACATCCGGGACCTGCGAACGGACGAACAATTCGCCCGCTACCGTGACGACCCGTTTACGCCGTTCATCGAGCGCGACCCGGTCGTCGACGACGTCGATGTCGTGATCGTGGGCGGGGGGATCGCCGGCGTCCTCGCCGGCGCTGAGCTCCGCAAAGCCGGCATTGAGCGGATCCGCATCGTCGACCAGGCGGGCGGCATCGGTGGTACCTGGTACTGGAACCGCTACCCCCGTGTGATGTGCGACGTCGAGTCGTACATCTACCTGCCGATGCTCGAGGAACTCGACTACGTCCCGGTCCACCGCTACGCCTACGGCGAGGAGATCCTGGCCCACCTCGAGGCGATCGCCGACCAGTTCGACCTCGTGGACGACGGTTTGTTCCACACCGGGGTGACTCGCGCTGAGTGGCACGAGGACAGGGCCCGGTGGCAGATCCACACGGACCGCGGCGGCGACGAGCTGACGTGCCGCTGGTACGTGCTGGCCGTCGGGATCCTCAACCTCATGAAGCTGCCCGTCATCCCCGGCATGGAGGACTTCGCCGGGCGCTCCTTCCACACGGCGCGGTGGGACTACGAGTACACAGGCGGAGGTCGGCACGAGCCGCTCACCGGCCTGGCGGACAAGGCCGTCGCTCTCATCGGCACCGGGGCGAGCGGCATCCAGTGTGTGCCGCCACTGGCCGAGTCGGCACAGCACCTCTATGTGTTCCAGCGCACGCCGTCGGCCATCGGCGAGCGAGGCAACCGCCCCACCGATCCCGACTTCGCCCACGAGCTCGTGCCGGGCTGGCAACAGGCCCGAATGGAGAACTTCGAGGCGATCATGTCGGGCCGCTCCGTCGAGGCCGACCTGGTCGACGACGGGTGGACGCACCACTACGCCCCGGTTCACCACCCCCCGCGAGGGCAGGGCATGACGTCGGCCGAGTACCTGCGCAGTGCAGAGGAACTCGACTACGGGGTCATGGACGAGCACCGGCGACGGGTCGAGGAGCTGGTGGCCGACCCCGCCACGGCCGAGATCCTCAAGCCGTACTACCGGTATCTCTGCAAGCGGCCGTGCTTCCACGACGAGTACCTGCTGGCATTCAACAACTCCAACGTCACGCTGATCGACTGCCCCGCCGGGATCGAGCGGATCACCGAGCGGGGCCCGGTCGTCGACGGGAACCAGTACGACGTCGACTGCATCATCTACGGGACCGGCTTCGAGGCTGAGGTTACCCCACTCTTCCGACGCGTCGGCCACGAGATAGTCGGGCGCGGCGGTGTCACGCTGGCCGAGAAGTGGGCCGACGGCGCTGCCAGCCTGTTCGGGATGATGACCCGTGGCTTCCCGAACATGTTCGTCATGCCGGCGCCGGGGCAGCAGGCGGTGGTGACCGTCAACTACACCCAGCTGGCCGTGTTCGGGGCCGAGTTCGTCGGCAGTGTCATCGGGCGGCTCGCGCAGCGGGGCGTGGACGTGTTCGACGTGAGTGCCGAGGCCGAGGAAGAGTGGACGCAGAAGATCGTCGGTTCCTTCGTCGACGCCAGCGCCGTGATGTCCGCCTGCACGCCGTCGCGTCTCAACAACGAGGGTCACCCGGAAGCGACGAACCCCCGCAACGGGAACTACGGCGGGGGGAGGGGCGACGTCTTCGGCTATTTCGAGCTGCTCGAGCATTGGCTCGCGGCCGGCAGATTCGAAGGCCTGGAGCTCGAGGCCCGGTCGCCGGCATCGTGAGCGAGCGGCAACAGGTCGCCGTCGTGACCGGCGGCGGGGGCGGGATCGGACGGGCGATCGCGGAGGAGCTCGGCCGTGGCGGCTGGAACGTCGTCACCATGGATCCCCTCGTAACCCTCGACGGCTCCGAGCGGCTCCGGCAGCCGGAGGAGACCACTGCCGGTCGCATCGTGGCAGCGGGCGGCTCGGCCCGGGCCTCGTCGGTGTCGGTCACCGACGGCGTCGCGGTGCGCGACCTGTTCCGGGAGCTGGTCGACGAACACGGCGGGCTCGACGCCGTGGTCAACGTCGCCGGCATCACGCGGCACACTGGTTTCGCCGAGGGTACCGAGGAGGAATGGCTCGCCGTGCTCGGCGTGCACCTCGGCGGCTACCTGAACGTGCTCAATGCCGCGCTGCCGCTCATGGCCGGCGCCGGGCACGGCAGCATCCTCGGGGTCACCTCCGGGTCGGGGTGGCGAGCTGCCGATGCCGGGGCCTACAGCTGCGCCAAGCGGGCCATCGCCTCCCTCACGTGGCAGCTGGGGCGGCAGGCGCCGCCGGGCGTAACCATCAACGCGATGTCACCGATCGCAGCCACCCGAATGGTCGCCGCTGCCATCGAGCGCGCTCGTCGGGAGGGCAAGGCTTCAGGTGGGGGCGGACTCTCGCTCGAGTCGGTGCCGCGGCCCGAGGACCTCGGGCCCTTCGGCGCCTTCCTCGTCGACGACAGGTTCCGGTGGTGCAGCGGCCGCGTGCTCTTCGCCGGCGGCTCGGAGGTGGCGGTCGTGGACGAGCCCCGCCTGCTCGAGGTGGTGCGGAGCGACGGCGTGGTCAGCCTCCCCCGGGTGCTCGGGGCCGTCATCCCGCGCGCGTTCGCCGCGGCCGAGGCCAGCCAGGTGAGCGGCGGCGGCGGCAACCCCCGGTTCGGGCCGATCTTCGAAGAGCAGGCCCCCGCCGAGGCCGCATCGGCGCACGTGCGATCCTGTGCCGTCTTCACCGACCGTCCACGATTGGCAGCCTCGCTCACCGCCGCCCTGGAGGCCCTGTCCGTCACGTGCCACCGCGCTGAGGTCGCTCACGGTTTCGGTGACGCGGCCAAGGCGCTGAGCTCGGTTGTCGACGCCGCTGGGCCGATCGACGCCATCGTCGTCGCACCCGAGGGCCGTCAGCCGACGGCCTCGACGGACGGGTGGGAGCAGGTGCTCGCCGAGCACCGCGGGATCATCGACCACATCTACACGGACGCCGGATGGGCCCGGGCGGCCGCCGACTACGCATCGAGTGCCGCCCGTCCAGTTCAGCTGGTGACCCTCACCGACGCCGTCACCGAGGGAGGTCGTAGTCGAGCCCAGGCCTCGGCGCAGCTCGCGCGAGTTGCCGTGGGCTCGACGGAGGGACGCGTCACAGCCTTCGCGGCGAGCGTCGAGACTTCGGAGGTGGAGGCTGCCCAACCGGTTGCTGACCTCGTCGCTCACCTGCTCGGCAACCCCGAGGCAACGGCTCTCGCCGGAGCGGAGCTGGTGATAGGCGCCGGCTGGATCGGCCTGCGCAGTCACCCGCGACCAATCGGCGGCATCACCTACGGCGGGCCCGCCCTACCCGATTGGCTCGACGCCGCGCTCCGGGAGATCGTCACGGGACATCCACGGCCGATGATGGTGTGATGACCACCCAGCCCACGCGGATCGTCGACGCCCACGTACACCTCTGGGACCCTGCCCGCGCGGACTGGTATCCATACCTCTCGCGTCCTTCGGAGAACGGCGCCGGTGACGCATCGAGGATGCACCGCCGCTTCGATGCCGACATCTATCAAGCCGAGACGGCCACGTGGAACGTCGAAAAGTTCGTCAACGTCGCGGCCGCGACCGGTCGGCACTCGATCGAGGAGACCATAGAGCTCGATCGCAACGCTCATGGCGGCGGCGGCCCGCATGCGATCATCGGCGGCCTCCCCCCGACCAATACGGTTGCCGAAGCGGTCGAGCTCATCGAGCGGCAGATGACTGCTTCGCGCTTCCGCGGGGTCCGCCCGATGGGGGCCAACGCGGGCCCGCTGCCCGACGCCGGAGCGCTCCGTGCTCTGCAGGAGCGGAACCTGCTGTTCGAGCTCATGGCCCATCCCGATCAGCTTCAACTGGCGGCGAAGCAGCTCGCCGGCTTCGATGATCTGATCGTCGTGGTCGAGCACACCGGATGGCCCCGGTCGAATTCCGACGAGGAGCGCGCCTTGTGGCGTGTCGGTATCGACGCGCTGGCCGCACTCGGCGGCAATGTCATGTGCAAACTCTCAGGTCTCGCGATGCCGTTCGAGTGCATGCGCGTCGATGCCTTCGCCCCGTGGCTCGAATACGCCATTGAGGCCTTCGGCGTCGACCGCTGCATCTTCGCCAGCAATTTCCCCGTTGATGCGACGTACGGCACCTTCGACGAGCTGTACGCGGTATTCAGCAGTGTGACGGCCGGGCTCGACAGCGAGTCCCGCGCCAAGCTCTTTGCGGAGAACGCAGAACGCATCTATCGCTGCTAGTTGTGCGACCCGGGCTGGGTGCGGACGAGCTCAGACGGTGAGCTCGAGCCCGAGCAGTTCCTCGAGCTCGGCAAGCGCCGCGTCGGGTTCGGTCACTTTGATGGTGTGCATCCCGAGCGCTCTCGCCGGCTTGAGGTTCACGCCGAGGTCGTCGAGGAAGACGCACTCGTCGGGCTGGACACTCAGGGCCTCGCAGGCGAGCTCGTAGAAGCGAGGGTCTGGCTTGCGCACACCCAGCACGCGCGATTCGAGGACCGCATCGAAGAGGGCATAGATAGCCGCCACCTCGACCGACAGGACAGCCTCCGCCCGGGTGAAGTTGTTGGTGAGGCACGCCGTCTTGTAGGCCGTCCCGCAGGAGCGGATCGCCGCGACCATCTGCGGCCGGATCTCTCCTGCCAGCCGTTCGAGCACAAGGCGCCCGTCCAATTCGTGGCCCAGGGCCCGGGACTCGGCCGACCACAGCGACCCGAACGTCTCAAGGTCGACCTCACCTCGCTCGAGCAGTGCCCATGCATTGCCGTCGGGATTGGTGGCGTTCACCGTGCGAATGAAGTCAGTCGGGAGCCCGCGCTCCACCTCGAGGTGGGCGAACGCCTCGAACGGGCTGGACGAGATCACCCCACCGAAGTCGAACATGATGGCTCGAATCACTCACGGCCTCCCAAAGATCCGTCGTCATTCTCGCGTCCGGCGGCCGAGTCTGTCGCACCACGTCGGCATGATCCGCCCGATCCGGGCGTCGCCCCAGCCCGTCGTGGATGCCGCCGCCGGCTCCGATCAGCGACGCAGCGACCGGTATCCCCGCGACGATGCATCACGTGAAACCGCTATTTTGAGAGGACCTGCAGTTGAGAAGGCGGTAGCCAGTGCGTACCGCACCGTCGCGGAAGCCAGGTCGTCTTCCGTCATCTTCGAATGGTCCCCGGACCCAGGATCGATGACCCATGCGTTGTTCGATGCAAACATGAAAAGAACGCAGACGGAGGCACCGGGCCCGGGTGCGAGCAGTGGGAGGCCATGCAGGTGCCGCCTTTCTCAGCGCCCGATCCCTGGAGGTCGGGAACCGAGCTGGGCGACGACGTGGTAGCCGTCTTCTTCGCAGCTCTCGCCGCCTTCACGAACGCCCTGACTTCCGTGCTGCAGCGCATGGGCGTCGAAACGGCGCCGGAGGCGTCCGCCCTCAAGGCGAGCCTCATCGGCCACGCCGTCCGGCAGAAGATCTGGCTGATCGGGTTCGCGTTCAGCTTGGTGCAGTTCGGGTTCGTGGCCATCGCACTGAAACACGGTGAGTTGAGCTCGGTGCAACCTGTGCTCACGACCGAGCTGCTGTTCCTGCTGCTGATTCTCGCCGTCTGGTTCCGATATCACCTCGGAGCGCGGGAGTGGGTCGGAGCGGTGACCGTGGTCGTCGGACTTGGTGGGTTCTTCCTGGCCGCCCGACCCCATGGGGGCCAGGAACTCCCTTCCACGACCCAGTGGGTTGTGGCCACGGCGGCCGTCGGTGGCGCGATCGCCGTCGGTGTCATTGCCGGGTTACGGGGCCCGCGCTGGTGGCGAGCGGCAGCTCTCGGTGCGGCCACCGCCGTGAGCGCCTCGTACACGTCGGCCCTGACCAAGGCGATCACGAGCTACCTGAGCCACGGCTGGAGCGCCGTCTTCACCCACTTCGAGCCGTACATGCTCGTGGTCGTCGGCGTCGGCACCGTCTTCCTGCTCCAGAGCGCGCTCCACGCCGGTCCGATCACCGCGTCTCGTACGACGTTGGTGACAACGAACCCGCTCGTCAGCATCGTGCTCGGGATCACGCTGTTCGGCGACATCCTCCGGGGTGGCGCATTATGGATCAGCCTCGAGGTCCTGGCTCTGGCTGTGCTGGTGGCGGGCGTGGTCATCCTCACGAGGTCGCCCTTGGTGGCGGGCTCACCGGACGGCCACGTCGACGACGAGAAGCTCGGAGGCGCTCGAAGGCGAGCAATGACGGTCCCACCGATCGAGGCATTGCCCTGAGCCGGCAGCGCTGGGAGGCTTGCCGGCGGTGATCGACCTGTCGTCTCACTCCAGCGTTCGGTCGGGACGCCGTGGAGCGGAGCGGCATTGTGAGAATGTCAACGGTTGCACAATGAAGACCTGACTTTCGATCCCTGGTCGTCGTGGATCGGGCCATGGTTAAATGTCGAGGCGAGGAACGGGGGTGTGGCCTTGCGCCACTCCAAGGCGGTAATTGTCAGTCGAGTTGGTCGAACTGCCCAACGGCCCATCCAATGAAGATGGACGACTCCGGAGCGGTGAGGGTCCTCCTGGTGGAGGACGACGAGGACGATTACCTGATCACGCGTGATTTGCTCCGCCAGCAGAACCGAACTCGCTTCGTTCTTGACTGGTGCTCGGACTTCGAGACGGCGATGACGGCCATCGGTGAAGGGCGACACGGCGTCTACCTCATCGACCACCGCCTCGGTGCGCACACCGGCCTCGACCTGGTCCGCTCGGGCTTCACCGGTCGCCCCGGGGCACCGGTGATCATCCTGACCAGCCAGACTGACTATGAGATCGACCTCGAGGCGACGACGATCGGTGTCACGGACTTCCTTCTGAAACAGGAGCTCACTCCGCACTCGCTTGAACGGTCGATCCGCTACGCCATCAGCCACCATCGGGCCCTGACGGAGCTGGCACGCACGCAGGAGGGCTATGCGCTGGCGGCCCGTGCGGTCAATGACGGCATTTGGGACTGGGACCTCGACGCCAAGCAGGTGTACTTCTCGCCCCGTTGGCGCGCCCTCCTCGGTCAGCCCGAAGCGGCCGGCTATCAGCCGCCGGAGGCCTGGTTCGACCTTGTGCACGAGGACGACCTGCCTCGGCTCCAAGAGGCAATTGCGGCCCACCTGAGCGGCGGCACGTCACACATGGAGTCCGAGCATCGCATGCGGCACGCCGACGGCTCCTGGCGATGGGTCCTGACCCGGGGCCTGGCCATGCGGGACACCAGGGACGGACGGCCAACGCGGATGGCGGGCTCGCTGTCGGACATCACCGAGCGCCGGCGAGCGGAGCGCCAGCTCCGGCATGACGCGTTCCACGATTCGCTCACTGAACTTCCCAACAGGGCCCTCTTCATGGACCGTCTCGAGCACGCGCTGCGGCACAATGAGCGAGACCCGACTCTCTCCCTCGCGGTGCTGTTCCTGGACATCGATCGCTTCAAGCTTGTGAATGACAGCTTGAGTCACGCCGTGGGGGATCGGCTTCTCGTCCAGACGGCGGCGCGGGTCGCGGAGTCCCTCAGGCCCGGAGATACCGTCGCTCGAATTGGCGGTGACGAGTTCACGATTCTGCTGGAAGACGTCAGGTCCGAGGAACCGGAGCAATTCGCGACGCTGGTAGCGAGGCGAATCCAGGAAAGCCTGAACGAGGTATTCAGGATCGATGATCATCGACTCTTCGCGACGGCAAGCATCGGTATCTCTGTGAGCACAGCGGGAAACAGCGCCGAAGATCTCCTGCGAAACGCCGACATCGCCATGTATGAAGCCAAGCGTCGCGGCCGAGGCCGCTGCGCTGTCTTTGACCAGAGCATGCACCATCACGTCACCAACCGCCTCACGCGGGAGAACGATCTCCGCCGAGCGATTGAGCAATCACTGCTGCGAGTCCACTACCAGCCGATCGTGGACCTGAAGACGGGTCGCCTCAGGGGCTTCGAGGCCCTTGTCCGCTGGCCCGAGTACTGGTCGTTTGTGGAGACCGGGGAATTCGTCTCCATCGCCGAAGACACGGGTCTGATTGGCCCGATGGGGCTTCAGGTGCTCCGTATTGCGCTTGCCGACCTGACGGCGTGGCGCCGCGGCGGGCTCGTGGCAGACGACGTCCGTATGAGCGTCAACGTCTCCGGCCGCCAACTCGACGACCCCAACTTTCCGCGGGATGTCCTCGACGCCATTGCTGCCGCCGAGCTCCCGGCCGAGCTCATCAGCCTTGAGATCACCGAGACCACGTTCATGCGCGAACCCGAGCGGATCTCGGCGATCGTCTCAGAAGTCGGCACGCCTGGAGTGGGTCTGGAAATGGATGATTTCGGAACCGGGTACTCGTCGTTGGCGGCGCTGCACAAGTTCCCGGTCAACGCTCTCAAGATCGATCAGAGCTTCGTGGCATCACTCGACACGACAGGAGATGGAGAAGTCATCGTGCGCTCCATTCTTGCGCTCGCCGAAAACCTCGGGCTGCGGGTGATCGCCGAAGGAATAGAGGGGCGCGACCAACTCCGGCAGTTGCGAGAGCTCGGCTGCGAGTATGGACAGGGCTTCATCATCTCCCGGCCGTTCGCAGCCAATGAGATAAAGGCGTTTCTCGAGGACTGGTCGGCGACAGACATGGCGAGCTTGGCTGATCCTGTCGATCCGAGTCACGGTGGTCCCGCATTTGCTCCCGTGGGTCAGGCATGACCTCGCTTCCGGCGTTGGCCGGACTGCCTTCGTCAGGACACACCTAGTGGGCCCTGACGCTCCGACCTCGACGCCCGGCAGTACCATCCACCGATGCGCCCCGGGAGGTCAAGAGTACGGAGGGGCTTCGCCCTCCTCGCTCTCTGCTCGCTCGTTCTCAGCGGCGTCGTGGTGGTCGGCGTCGCCGGCTCTGCGTCCGCGGGATCGAGCCCGCCGAGCCAGGGTGTCACTGCGACGACCATCCGGGTCGGCGTCCCGTACGTCGACCTCTCGAGTGTCCGGAAATTCGGCATCACGCTCGATCAGGGGAGTTTTCCCGACGCCTACAACGCGCTGATCTCCAATCTGAACTCACATGGCGGCATCGACGGCAGGCATCTGGTGCCCTATCTGGTGGCGGTGAATCCGGTTGGAACCGCACCTGCGATCACGGCCTGTACCCAGCTTGCCCAGGACGACGACGTCTTCGTTGCCATTGCTCCGCAGCAACCCGACTGCTACCTGCAGCAATACCACGTACCAACGATCGCGGGGAGCTTCCAGAATGTGCAATCCGGTGGCGCACCCAACTTCACCCTGGAACCGCCACTCGCGGCCTACGACCCGCGGCAACTGTCCGTCTTGGCACACCGCGGTGTGTTCAAGGGGAAGGAGGTTGGTCTGTTTGCCGGATCCGAGGCGGATGGACGTGAGCTGCAGGTCGTCCAATCTGCACTGAAGCCATTGGGGGTACGTGTCGTCCGGAGCGCCATCGACAGCGCACCGGCGGGCGACCAGGCTGCGACCTACCAACAGGCCGCCGACATCACGCAGATCTTCCAGTCCGCTGGGGTCAACGAAGTGGTCGCGGTGGGTACCGGCGCGACGATCTGGCCGGAGTCGCTGCAAGCCAACCAGAGCACCTACAGCCCACCGTGGATCGCCACCAGCGAACCCGGCCTCGAGAGCGCCGTGCTGGGCTCTTCGATCGCGCCGAAGTACCTCAAGAACGTCCTGACCTCGAGCCCGGTTCCTTCGAACTATCAGATCTGGCACACACCCGCGGTGCAGCAGTGTGACCAGGTCGTCCGGAAGGCGTACCCGGAACTCAAGATCACCCCGCCCACGGATCCGCTCACCGGTTCGGACCAGACCTTCTACGCCGTGGAATCGGCCTGCATCAATCTCGCCCTCTTCACGACGATCGCCAAGGCGGCCGGGGAGGACCTGACCGGTTCGAGCTTCGCCCACGCCGGTTACGGGCTGAGGAACGCGGTCATCCCCGGATCCGGTGCGCCGGTCTCCTTCGGCCCGGGTCGGGCCTACGCGATCGGCCCGGTGTACCTGGTCACCTATGACCCGGCGAAGAACGTGCTGCAGTTTGCGGGTTCCCCGGCGGCGAAGTGACGAGAGAGACGAAGGACCGACGGTGGTCGATCGCGCGGTTCAGGAAGGTGCCGCCGAAGGGATGGCCATGTCCAGGATCAGGGCGGGCCAGGTGAAGCCGGACCCTGCTCCGGCTCCGCCGGGTTCGCCGGTCAGCGCGTCGTAGAACTCCCGGAACCCCTGGCCGTCGATCAGGCCCATCAGTTGGTCGCGCAGGCGGCGGGCCTCGGCCCACCTACCGAGGCGCGCTGCCAGCAGGTAGGCCCAGTAGGCCGTCGCGCCCCACACGGCGTTCCCGTCCCATTGGACGTAGGTACCGACTCCGCTGTCGGGGACGATCGCGCCGGCCGAGAATCCGTAGGGGCCCCACATGGGCCCATCCGGACGGAGGTGGTGGTCGGCGACCTTCTGGGACAGGCCCGATTCCGCCACGGCGCGGCTGGCCGCCGGGACGAGGCCCATCGCCCCGATGCCGTGCAGCGGCACGGACCGGGCGACGTCATGGGCGGCGAAGATGTGCCCTTCTTCCCACCAGAGCAGCGCGCCGACATCCTGGGCCACGACCCTGGCCCTGGCTTCGCCCTCCTCCGCGTCCGCCGCACGGCCCCGGGCCCGGCAGGCGGCGGCCACCTCCTCGAGAGCCAACAGGTACCAACCGCACATGGTGGGGTCGTACACCACGAAGCCGTGGCCGGACGCCAGGGCCGCCTCGGGTGCCATACCGGCGGCGCGACACGACGTGGTGAGGTCCTTGAGTCGGGCCAGTGAGGCTCCCAGGCCGCCTGGAAGCAGCCCCCGCATCAGCGCGCTCCCCTCGGTCCCCGTCTCGAACGGGTGGAGCACCACCGGCAGCGAACGGCCGCCCACCGTCCGGCAGCGGGCCAGCGCCCGCAGATGGGAGACGGCCTCGTCCAACAGCTGGTCGGCGGGCGCTCCGACGGCCAGCGAGATGCGGGCCGCCGCGTAGGCGGCCGTCGGGGGGTCCACGAAGGGTGTGCGGTCCCCGTCGAACATTGGCCCGAAGAGGTCCTCGATGAAGCGTTGGTGCTCCTCCGCCCCGGGGACAAAGCGCTGATGGGACAGCAGCCCGTCTGGCAGCCGGTTGGCCCTGTACAAGGTGCGCAGCTCCTCCAGTGCGATCCCGGGATCGAGATGGAGGAGGGACAGGGCGTGGTACCCACTGTCCCAGGCGAACAGGGCCGGGTAGGTGTCTCGGTCGGGCACGTGGAAGGTCCCACCGAATGCTTCGACCTGGTGGTCGCGGAAGAGCGCGGAGCAGCGGTCCCGCAGGCTGGCACTCACGCCCGACCGACTACCTCTCCACGTCTCCAGGGGCATCGATCACCGTTGCCCAGTGGTCGATCAGCGATCTCGGATCGGAACGGAGCGCAGACAGGGCGAAGCCGGCCGTGCGTCGATAGGCCTCCGTTGCGTCGTCGATCTCGGCGCGAGTGATGACCAGATCGATGTCCCCGAACCCGTCCGGCGCTCGCTCCTGCACCAGTTGCATCGGTATCTCCGGTCCCAGGCCGCGGTTGGCCTGCACGATGGCGGCGGTTGCGGGCAACCGAGCGCGTTCATAGCGCTCGAATGCAGTCGTCGCGGAGTCGTCGGCACGAAGGCAGCCAGCCAGGACACGAGCGTCGAGGATCGCTTGCGATGCTCCGTTCGAACCGATCGGATACATCGGGTGAGCGGCATCGCCGAGCAGAGTTGAAGCGCCGAAGGTCCAACGAGGCACCGGGTCGCGATCGATCATGGGGAACAGGTACGTCCCGGGTGCTGATCGGATGATGGCAGGGACATTGAGCCAGTCGAACACCCAGTCGTCGAACTCGGGCAAGAAGTCGGTGAGCTCGCCGGCTCGGTTCCAGTCCTCGGTCTCGCCGAGCACCGACTCAGGGCGGCGCAATTCGGCGATGAAGTTCAGCGCCTGATGCCCGTTCGGGAGATCGGCGATCGGATACGCAACGAACTTCTGGTCGCGGTGACCGGCCCAGATCATCGTGCGCCCATCCAGCAAAGACTGGACCTCGGTGACGCCTCGCCACAAGAGCGAGCCATTCCAGCATGGTCGCCCCTCCGACGGGTATCGCTGGGCGCGCACGACGCTATGGATGCCGTCCGCTGCCACGATGCCATCCCCGGATACGATGAGATCGGCGCCGCGCTCGGTGGCGAACACGGCACTCGCGTGCGACTCGTCGCCATCAACTCGGATGAGCCGGTGTCCAAGGTGAAGATGGTCGGATCCGACCCGTTCGACGAACGCGTCAAACAACACTTCTTGGAGCGCGCCTCGGTGGATCGAAAGCTGCGGCCAGGAGTAGCCGGCCGCAATGCCCCGCTCTTCGCGCCAGATCTCCTGACCGTGAGCCGAGCAGTACACCAGGCTGGTCGGTTCAACCGACCGGCAACGAAGCGGCTCGAGCAGCGCAAGCGCATCCAGTTCGCGCACAGCATGGGGCAAGAGGTTGATGCCGACTCCAAGTGGCCGCACCTTGTGCACGCCTTCGAAGACGTCGACACCGACTCCGATCTCGTGCAAGCTGAGTGCGGTGGTGAGGCCCCCGATACCGGCACCGATGACGATGATCCGGACCTCGCTTCCGGTCATGTTCAGAGGACCTGGTGGACGGAGATCCGTACCGAGCCTTGCCGGCGCTCACCCGTTGACACGGCGATGAGGTCATTCATCCACGCGAGGCGAGACGCAGACGTCGACAGTCTGACGTGCGTGCGGAAGTAGTACTCCGACGGCGCGACCTCCTCGCCCCGCATCAGCCTGTCCCCGACAGCTGCGGTCGCCTTCCGGAGTCCGGTCGAGCGGACTTCGATCGACTCGCCCTCGTCGGTCACGAGCACGTAATGCGCATCGATCTCGATGACGCCGTCGGACCGGACGATCTGCCAGTCGACGCCGCCGGGAGCGACTGAGCCACGCAAGCCGTCGCGACCCTCGAACGTCCCGCCGTCGAAGACGACGAGTCGGCGACCCCCGAGCGGGGAGTCACCCAGATCAACGATGGGCCGGACCACGACGTCGATGTCCATCAACCGTCGAAGCTTCACGGACTGGCACCCTATCGAGTCGGAGTCGCTCATTGCATGAGCGCGTCGCGATGGTGTCTCGACTCGTCCGGATGTGCGCGAGCTTCCTCAGATGTACATGCCGCCGTTCACGCCGATGATCTGGCCAGTGATGTAGCTGCCGCCTTCTGAACAGAGGAAGGAGCACGCGGCGGCGATGTCAGCGGGGGTCCCCGCCCGGCCGAGCGGGACCATCGGACCGA